>Ga0209123_1001273_pt1 | contig 25749 bp, 36 predicted proteins | sample BarGraIncu00431A_FD_184500 | JGI IMG/M metagenome (GOLD analysis project Ga0209123, IMG submission 184500) | Arctic peat soil microbial communities from Barrow, Alaska, USA - Barrow Graham LP Incubations 004-31A (SPAdes) (version 2) | ecosystem: Environmental > Terrestrial > Soil > Wetlands >...
AAGTTGTTGCTCAGTTCGAGAAACCCGTGATGCTTTTTTCAGGAGGCAAAGATTCAATTGTGATGTTTCACCTTGCCAGGAAAGCTTTTCATCCATTGAAAGTTCCGTTTCCATTGATGCACATCGACACAGGTCACAACTTTGAAGAGACGATTAAATACAGAGATGATCTGGCCGAAAAAATTGGTACACGACTCATTGTTAAATATGTACAGGATTCGATCAATGAAGGTCGTGCAGTTGAAGAAAAAGGGTTGAATGCAAGCCGGAATGTTCTTCAGACTGTTACGCTACTCGATGCCATCGAAGAAATGAAGTTTGATTGCGCCATGGGTGGTGGCCGTCGTGATGAGGAAAAGGCTCGTGCGAAAGAGCGTTTTTTCTCACATCGTGACGAGTTTGGACAGTGGGATCCCAAAAATCAGCGTCCGGAACTCTGGAATCTGTTCTGCGGAGCAAAACATATGGGCGAACATTTCCGTGTTTTTCCAATCAGTAACTGGACCGAAATGGATGTCTGGCAATATATTTTGATGGAAAATATCGAAATGCCCAGCTTGTATTTTACCCATCAACGCGAAGTGTTTTGCCGCGATGGTGCTTGGATGGCTTGTGCACCCTTTATGCAACTGAAGCCTAACGAAAAATCTGAAATAAGAGATGTCCGTTGCCGCACAATTGGGGATATAACCTGCACGGGGGTAACACTTTCGGAAGCAAATACGCTCGAAGAAATTATTCAGGAAGTTGCTGCCAGTCGTGTTACCGAAAGAGGTGGCAGAGCCGATGATAAACGGTCGGAAGCAGCCATGGAAGATCGCAAAAGGGAAGGCTATTTCTAATTGCCGTTGCTTTTAAGCAACGGTTTTAAAAATGTAAAATCAAATTATGTCTGGAAAAGAACACGGATATCTCGATATGGAATTACTGCGGTTTACGACTGCAGGTAGTGTTGATGATGGTAAAAGCACACTGATTGGCAGATTGTTGTATGATAGTAAAGCGATTTTCGAAGATCAGATGGAGGCTTTGGAACAGGCCAGCATCAGCCGGGGCGGCGAAGAGGTTAATCTGGCACTGCTCACCGACGGTCTTCGTGCCGAGCGTGAACAGGGGATTACGATTGATGTGGCTTACCGTTATTTTGCAACTCCAAAACGTAAATTTATAATTGCCGATACTCCCGGGCATATTCAGTATACGCGTAATATGGTCACAGGAGCATCTACTTCTAATGCAGCGGTGATTCTGATCGATGCCCGTAACGGTGTAATTGAACAGACCCGGCGACATGCCTATATTGCTGCATTATTGAATATTCCGCATGTTTTGGTATGTGTCAATAAAATGGACCTGGTCGATTTTAGTCAGGAAGTTTTTGAACGTATTAAAACCGATTTCAAAGGTGTTGCCGGAAGGTTGGGTAACCAGGATCTTCATTTTTTGCCGATCAGTGCTAAACTGGGTGATAACGTTGTGGATGAATCTACCAATATGCCCTGGTACACAGGATTAACTTTCCTGGGATTACTCGAAGCGTTACCTGTTGGCGAAGATTGGAACCTGAAAGATCCGCGTTTCCCGGTTCAGTATGTAATTCGTCCTATATCAGATGAATATCACGATTACCGCGGTTATGCAGGCCGCGTTGCAAGTGGTGTATTCAGAGTAGGGCAAGAGGTTGTTGTTTTGCCAGGTGGACAAAAGACAAAGATTGAAGCAATAGATTTTGCTGGAGATAGCCTCGAATATGCTTTTCCTCCACAATCTGTAACCATCAGACTGACTGATAAAATTGATGTGAGCCGCGGATCAATGATTGTCGATGCGATCAACCAGCCACAGCAATCGCAGGAGATTGATCTGATGGTTTGCTGGCTCAGTGAAAAACCGCTTGTTTTAAGAGGTAAGTACCAGTTGAAGTACAATTCAAACGAGTTGCGTTGCATTATTACCGAAGTGAAATATAAGGTAAATATCAATACCACAGAAGAGATTCACGATGATTTGAGTGTCGGATTAAACGAGATCGCACAAATCACGATTAAAACTACCAAACCGTTGTTCTTCGATCCGTACAAGAAGAACCGTGACACAGGCAGCCTGATTCTTATCGATGAGGCTACAAACAATGTGGTTGGTGCGGGGATGATTCTCTAGCATAATTTTTTCAAAATATTTTTTCTACTGATTTTGCTATTTTTTCCATAATAGAATGGTCTGAACCGAACTTACAAATGGCATCGCAGTTGGCTTTTAATTCTGAAAACAGAATATATTTGATAATCATTTTTGAATTCTTTATAACTGGTCTGTTGAGTTGAAGGATTACATCTTTTTCCCTGATCTCAGGAATGATGATATAAAAAACTTCATTGCCATTGGAAATGCTAAAATACAAATCTGAAAGGCGCAATATACCCGAATAAATACTTGTGCTTTTTTCTACTTCAAATGCTCCGATGATATTATTTGTTCCTTTTTGAAACCAAAGGACATCAATGAGTTTGATTGTGTTCTGAGTATCTTTATCAGTTGGTAATTCAGGAAATTTATTGAGTGATAAGAACGAAAAATTTTGCCCATTAAATGTTTTACTTTTATCATTACTGGCTGGCGTGACATCGTATCCTAAAGAAGTGCCAATTTTTAGTAAATGGTATTGCATTTCGGTATGCAGGTTTTCTTCTTGCTTTTCTTCTTGAATTTCCTTTTGCCGTTTTTCAATATTTTTTTCGAATTTTTTACGTTCCTCTTCGCTCAAATATTCGTCATCACCAATAAGCATTTTTTGTGTGCCAATTTCAAAGCACAAACCTGCTATGGCTCCTAAATCGTTGGATAGTATTGATTTATGTATGTTGTTTGTTTCAATTAAAACTTCTCTTATTTTTAGATACTCCGTCCAACTTCCTAATTTCTTTTTATCCTTAAATAAAAAATTAAATCCCTTTACAATTGCTGTATTAAATGGTGGAAACAAAGTGGGATGTAAAAAGTACAAAATATTGGCTACTGCAGGGCCTAATCCTTTTATTTGTAAGGCATCTATTTTAACAATTTCTTTTACAATTTGATCTTCTGTTTTGGCGTTGATGCAGTTTTCTAAAAATTGTGCGAATGCAATTTTGTTGTTTTGATTTTCATATATATCAGGAATACGTAATTTGGGCTTCCAATAAAAAGGGTGTGCTACTCCTACAAACACTTGCTTTTGCTCTGAAATACAACTCAAAACAAATTCCAAACTGCTTCCTTTAAAATCATTAGGGAAAGTTTTGTTTTTAATATCATCAATTACTTGCAGTACCCCTCTGCGAATGGTACGAAAGGCTTTCAGTCGTTCGTCATTTTCTATGAACCAAGTGTTATACACACTTTGGGAATCGGTTTTGTATTGTTGTATTATTTGAAATACGTTTTCCATAAATTTTTTATTAATCTCAAAAGTTTTCTGTTAAAGGCGCAGCGATTTATTAGTCATTTATTTCTTGAAGTATAACTGTGCTATAGGATGTTCTGATTTTTGTTCCCAATGAGATGCTAATCGAAATACTTCATTTTCAGGAATCTCATTTTTCCGCAAAATAATTTTTCATACTTCACTTTCCCCCTAAAGTAAAGTCACCTCTTTTATCTGATACAATTGTAGTGATCTTTCCTGCATTCTCAATTGATATTCTCTTCCTTATAAGTAATAAGTATTTAGTTGACAATCCAATTAATATTTCACTATTATTTTTTGTTCTGATTCACAACTTTAACAATAATCATAGCAATAACAACAATAACAAAAAAGCCAATAATCCAGCATAATCCCATATGCCAATCATAATGCATACCGTTCATAACAATATTAATTTAATTTCTTATAAGTTTATTGATCTTAATGTTAATGGAATTAGTTAACCAGAGACTGGTGCTTATAGTAATCCATCACCGAATTGGTAGAATGTTTTATCGCCCTCGAAGTGCTTAAAACAGACATATTTTATTTTCATAATTTAGAACTTCGTTATTACTTAAATCGCAATGATGATATTGAGAAGCATTTATAAAATACTTCCCAATATCTTTTCAATTTTTTTTACGAATTTCTTCTTATGAAAATCTTTCCTTCAAAACATCCTGGGAAATTTAAATGTTTGGAAGATTTTATTTTTTGTTTTTATTCACTACTTTAACTACCAGCCAAATAAAAACGACAAGCACGATAAGACCAAAAAACCAGCCATATCCGTTTCCCATTCCCCAAACGTTATTCATTCCGTCCATCATAATCTATTTCATTTTATGATCCATTCCTTCCATTTTATTCATACCCTTCATGCCTTTCATATCCATCTTTCCGCCCATGTTTTTATGCATCATCTCCATCATTTGCGGATTTTCCATCATGTTTTTACACATGGAGGACATCATGGCGGTGTCACTTTTACATGTTTCCATCATACCAGTCATCATACTCTGCATCATAGCTGGATTTTCTTTCATCATTTTCATCATAGTTCCATGGTCTTCCATCATCATCATGGTCATCTTTTCATTTCCCTTCATCATCATTTTACTATTTTCACTATTCATCATAGTCTCCATCATTTCTTTTGACAGATTACTATCATTGGCAATTGTTTCCATGATAGCCTTTTTTGTATCCTGATCTGCAAGAATTTTGGGAACATCAGTTTTGGACTGACACGATGCGAACAAAGCAACTAAAGCAATAAACAAGGCGATTTTTTGTAACGTTTTCATAATTTCAAAATTTTATTTGTAAATGATTTTCAAAAAATAAAGGTAAATCATTTATCTACCCAAAGTGTTATAAAATTTTTATCTGAATTTATATAATTCACACTTTTTCGAATCGGTACATTTGATCCGGCCAAAACCAAGTTGGATCCTTATATCCAGGATAACATTGATAATCCCTTCTTGATTACCTTTGCACCAAGACCATATCTGCTATTTATGTGTCAGCTTTAAAATTTAATAACTTCAACCGGGCAACTTTCTGCTGCTTCCTTTATTGGCCCCTCATAATCAGCATAGTTTACGCCTTCAATTACTGTTGCCAGATCTTTCAGTTCAAAAACTTCAGGGCAAATTTTTTCACACAAACCACATGCGATGCAACCTTCGTCTATCCAAACTTTTTTTATAGTCATGATTTTTTCGTATTTTGTTTATTACCCTATATTTATCTATTTATATACTTCTTTATTAGTTTTTCATCGATATTCAAATTACACTTTTACCCCCGGCGGATCAGCAACTCCTCCAACTGGTAGTATATCCGGCAAATAAAGGCTTGCCACTCCTATCCGATTATCGGCCATCCCATAATAGACATCGAACCGGTCGGGTAAGCTAAGATCATCGCGCCGGTCGATACCGGTGGGGAACACAACATTAGGAACAATTCCATTGCGTTCTTCCGGCATCAGCGGTGTTAGTACCGGCTCCACCGAACGGTAGAGAATCTCGCGCGGATGCTCCTTCGAGAGTATCATTACCCCCACCGAGTATTGCAGATGAAGTTTTTCGCTGCCCGGCTCCTTCACTTCATTCACACCATGGTAAACGATCAGCCAGCCATGGCGCGTGAGGATGGGTGGAGCGCCACCGCCGATTTTGAGTCGCTCCCATGGCGATACAGGAGATGCCAACCGGTGATGGGAGTTAAACAATCCGAAATGATGTGTTTCGGTGTCGTTTAAGCCCATCGGGCAGTAGGATATCCAGATGCTTTCATGTTCAATATCCACCTCACGGCACGCAGCCTGGCAGGCGGTTTCCTCCGGCAGAGTGCCTGGGAAAAGCGGCCGGTGAAGGATACCCAGTTGCATTTTTCCGGCATGATTGGGAATTGCGACAGGGAAAATGCTGGCATCCTTGTTATTTACATGAGCAAAATCAATTCCCATAAACGATTCAAAAGTGGCAAGACCCAGTCGTGTCCAATGAAACAAATCTTTCGAAACCGCAAACGCGATTCGTGGGCCAATGGCCGAATGCGCTGTATAAGTCATCACGTAGCGCTGAAGCGGTTCTACAAACGTGATTCGTGGATCTTCACAGCCACCGCTACCATCGGTTCGTAATTCATAATCAGCTTCAGGTTCCAGAGCAATGCCGAGCCGTTCAACGCCTACCGGATCGCCGGCATCGTTAAACAGAACCCTTGCAATGCCAATTCGTGAAAAATTACCCTTTGCGACTAGTCGCGGAAACAGATAAAGTTTACCATCAGGACCGCGAACGGCAGCAGGATTCAAAACACCTTCCACCTCCATCGGATTACCGGACTCAGGTTCCATGATTTGCCCCAGGCGCTTCAATTTAAAACTACTCATTTGTTTACCTCCTTATAAACTGGTTGGTCATAAACGCCATCCAAACAAGCGATGATCGTTTCTATTACCCGCTTCGATTCGTTCGGATTTTTGACCCGGATAGAAACAACACCTGCTTCCTTGGCCGGATAGTCGTTTCCTCCGGGGAATAAAGCATCCCCAATAAAAATCATTTCCTGAATTGAAATACCCAGCGTATCGCGGAGTTTTCCAATTCCGTACGCTTTATCAATTCCGGGTTTGGTCACATCAACCGATGTTGTTCCACCCAGACGAACAGAAAATTCAGGAATACTCTTATCGAGTATTGCTTTGATCTTCTTTCGTTTAGCGAAATCAGGGTCCCATTTTTTCTTTTCTTCGATGGGAGCCTCTTGCCCCAATGCTGAAAAGGTGGTCTGACTTCCCCGATCTTCAATGGTTTCGCCCCAGACTTTTTCAACTTTGAACCCCGTTTTATCAATCGCCTTTTTCAGGGAACCAATAATTTTCTCCTTTTCTTCTGAAGTAAAATCTTCGGAATAGAGCTTTTCCCAATTTCCACTGTACTGGTAGAACTTTGTTCCGCAGGTTGGCAGCAAGGAAAGATTTTCCAGACATTCGTCGTGGGGAAGATTGGAAATCAGTTGTTTTTCAAACTGCGGCCAATCGCCACCGGAAATAACGGCTACTTTGATAATCCCGAGAAGATCATGCAACAATGCCGACATTTCAGTGTCAAGTGATGATTTGCTTTCGGCAAGCGTACCGTCCAGATCAAAAACTATTAGTCTTTTCATTATTGTCCTCCTCTTTTCATGTCGTTGATTTGATTAGCAGGCCATATAATTTCCAACGCGTCAATGTATTCACCCTGGCGTGCGAGAAAGTTGCATTTAGCCCTGTGATAAAGGGCTTGCTGTGCCTTCAGTACATTGGCCTCCTTGCCATCCCATATTTCCATAGCCGGTTGCTGAATTGCCCGGGCGAACGAAAATGCCAGCTCCCAGGGAAGCTGCGATTTAAATCTGAAATTCATGGCATTCAATCGTGCAGAAGCCAATTCGGACGATTGTCCACCCGATAAGAAAGCTATGCCGGGAACTGCAGCCGGAACGGTCCGAAGCAGACACTTCACCGTTGCATCGGCAACCTCAGATACCGAATTTTGTATCGGGTAAGTCAATCCCGGAAGTACCATATTGGGTTTCAGGATCATCCCCTCCAGCATTACACCTTGTGTGTAAGGCTGATTGAATACTGCGTGCAGGACTTCTTCAGTAACTTCAAAGCACCGCTCCAACGTGTGATCGCCATCCATCAGTACTTCAGGTTCAACAATGGGAACCAGTCCGGCTTCCTGGCAGAGTGCGGCATAACGTGCCAATGCGTGTGCATTGGCCTCAATACAACTCTGGCTGGGAATACCATGGCCTATGGCAATTACGGCACGCCACTTAGCGAAACGGATGCCCATTTTGGAATATTCGTTGAGCCGTTCGCGCAATCCGTCCAGCCCTTCGGTAATTTTCTCACCGGGATGACCAGCCATGTCTTTTGCTCCGCCATCCACTTTAATACCGGGAATGATTCCGGCATTGGTGACGGCTTGTATAAAGGTAGTACCGTCGGTCAGAGTCTGCCGGATCGTTTCATCATAGAGTATGGCTCCATTGATGCAATCGCTAAGTCCGGGCGTGGTAATAATCATCTCCCGATAGGCGCGCCGCGCCTCTTCTGTTTGCGGAATTCCCACGGCAAGAAATCGTTTGTTGCAGGTTGGATTACTTTCATCCATTGCCAGTATGCCTTTGTAGCCGGCAACCAGCGAATTTGCAGTTTTTATAAGTTCCTGTATTTTCATCTTATCTGATTCTCGTTCATTATATTCAATCCTTTTAAATTCGATTTTCAATAATCCTGGAGAAGTAGTGTTACCCTTTTTCCTTTTCCAATGCCGCCACTTTATTCAACCGACGGATATATTTTTCTTCTGCTTTAAAATCAGCATTAAGGAATGCCTGAATCAATTCCCAAGCCAGGGAAGATCCGGTAATCTGACCTCCGAGGCACATTACATTCATGTCATCATCCTCAACGCCTTGATGAGCGGAGAATGTATCTGAAATTAACGCTGCCCGCACTCCTGGCACCTTGTTGGCCGCGATACAAGCTCCTACACCACTGCCACAGATAGCCAGGCCACGATTCATTTTGCCACTTGAAACTGCTTTCGCCAACGGTACCACAAAGTCAGGATAGTCATCACCATCGACCAACTCCTATGCTCCAAAATCCTTTACCATGTAACCGGCAAGAGTAAGTGCGGCCAACAATTGTACTTTCAATTCAAAACCACCATGGTCGGCAGCTATACCAATCTGCATCTGTTCTTTATCGTGCGTATTATTCTCTTTTTCTATGTTCTGTCCTGATTCCATTTCCAGTTTCGTATTTCAGGCATATCTTGTCCGTGTTTATCAATGTACTTTTTGTGCTCGATGAGTTTGTCCTTCATCAGCTGACTCAGTTTATCACCTTCGGCTCCTAATTTTGGCAGCCGTTTGATTACATCCTGTACCAGATGGAACCTGTCAAGATCGTTTAAAACGGTCATGTCGAAGTATGTTGTGATGGTACCCTCTTCCTTATAGCCATGAACATGCATGTTTACGTGGTTGGCACGTCGATATGTCAACCGGTGAACCAGTGAGGGATAACCATGAAATGCGAAGATGACAGGCTTATCTTCCGTAAATAAAGCATCGAAATCCAGATCACTTAGTCCATGCGGATGTTGTGTATCCGGTTCCAGTTTCATCAGATCGACCACATTGATCACCCGGATTTTCAGATTAGGCAAATGTTCCTGAAGGATAGAAACCGCTGCCAGTGTTTCGAGTGTTGGTACATCTCCACAGCAGGCCATTACCACATCAGGCTCGGTACCCTGATCATTACTGGCCCAATGCCAGATTCCAATTCCTTGTGTGCAATGTTCAATCGCGGCATCCATGGTCAACCATTGGGCAGACTGGTATTTGCTTGCGATCACGACATTGACATAATGCCGGCTCCTCAAACAATGATCCCAGACCGATAGCAGGCAGTTGGCATCGGGCGGAAGGTAAACCCTTACAACTGAGGCTTTCTTGTTTACTACATGATCGATAAAGCCAGGGTCCTGATGGGTAAAACCATTATGGGCCTGTTGCCAGACATGGGAGGCGAGAAGGTAATTCAGTGATGCAATTTTTCGTCGCCATGGCAATTCTGCAGCAACTTTCAGCCACTTGGCATGTTGATTAAACATCGAATCGATGATATGAATGAACGGCTCGTAGCAGTTAAATAACCCATGCCTTCCGGTGAGTAGATATCCCTCGAGCCAACCTTCACACTGGTGTTCGCTCAACATTTCCATAACACGTCCTTCAGTAGCAAGGAACTCATCGTTTTTTTTGATTGTGGCTTCCCACTGCCGGTTGGTAGCTTCAAAAACAGCATTCAGGCGGTTCGAAAGTGTTTCGTCTGGACCAAAAATTCTGAAATTCCGCTGCTCAGCATTAAGTGTGACCACTTCGCGAAGGAACTCACCAAGCTCGTGCGTGTCGGCGGCCTGAACAGAACCTGGTGATGGAATTTTTACCGCGAATTTTCGAAAGTCAGGCATTATCAGATCATGCAACAACAGCCCGCCATTGGCATGTGGATTGGCTCCCATCCTGCGGTCGCCTTCCGGGGCCAGTTCGGCCAGTTCGGGAAGGAGAGATCCTTTTTCGTCGAACAGTTCTTCAGGTTTATAGCTTTTCATCCAGTTTTCAAGAAGTTTCAGATGGGTGGGATGATCGGAATCAACAAGAAGCGGAATCTGGTGCGCACGAAAAGTTCCCTCAATTTTTATTCCGTCAACTTCTCTAGGACCGGTCCAGCCTTTGAGCGATTTGAGGACGATCATTGGCCATTGCGGTCGGTCGCCATCGTTTTTATTTCTGGCATGGCTTTGAATTTGTTTGATCTCCAAAATCGTCTTTTCCAATACGGAAGCCATTAGTTGATGCATTTTTTCAGGTTCATCGCCTTCAACAAAATAGGGTTTCCAGCCATATCCTCTCAGCAACTGATCCAATTCTTTGTGCGGAATGCGGGCCAATACGGCTGGGTTGGCAATTTTGTAGCCGTTGAGGTGAAGGATAGGCAACACAGCTCCGTCGGTTACCGGATTCAAAAATTTGTTGGAATGCCATGCTGTGGCCAGTGGACCGGTCTCCGCTTCACCGTCACCAACTACGCAGGCAACAACCAGGTCCGGATTATCGAATCGATCCCGGACATTCCGGAGATACGTGGCTCGGTATTCCTCCAGGGAAGGAGAATTGCGTAAACAACTTTTTTAGTCCGGACTCATCCTGGGTGATGTTTGGATAGACTTCACTGTAAGTGCCTTCCAAATAAGTATTACCAACCAATGCTGGTCCGCCGTGGCCTGGGCCGGAAATGTAAATCATGTCCAGGTCATACTTCTTGATGACCCGGTTCAGGTGCACGTAAATAAAGTTCTGTCCCGGTGTGGTGCCCCAATGCCCCAGCAGCATCGACTTTACATGTGAAAGTTTCAGCGGTTTCCGGAGCAAAGGATTTTCGTGCAGATATAGTTGACCGACTGAAAGATAATTCGCGGCCCGCCAATAGGCATTCATCTTACTTAGAAGTTCCTTTGAAAGAGGATTCTTCTTCGTTACTTTCTTTTTTGTTTTGTCAACATTTTTCTTGTCTGAATCTTTTATTGTTTTCATATCTCAATAATTTTCAAGCGTTTATTTTCTGACCAACTGCTTTTGCAATCACTTCTTCCTCATCGGTGTGAATGACACGAACGACGACTTTTCCAATTTTTGCTGAAATTACCGGCGCGTTTGCCTCGTTTTGCTTTTCATCCAGTTCGATTCCTAAAAATTTTAGACCTTCACAAATGCGTGAACGAACAACCGGAGAGTTTTCACCAATGCCACCGGCAAAAACAAGTGTATCGAGTCCACCCAATGCAGCGGCAAAAGCGCCGATCCATTTTTTCGCCTGATAGCAGAATAAGGCAATAGCTTCTTCCGCCCGAATGTCTTTTGTTTCCAATGCAATCAAATCGTGCATATCAGAACTGGTTTCGGAAATACCGAGCAGTCCTGATTCATGATTAATCAGGCTATTAAATTGTTTGGGAGTTAATTGTTCCGATTTTATGATATACCATGCAACACCTGGGTCCAAATCACCGGGCCGGGTTCCCATCATTATTCCTGAAGCCGGGGTGAAACCCATGCTGGTGTCGATGCTTTTGCCATCTTTTACCGCAGCCATGCTTGCTCCGCTACCCAGATGAGCCAAAATCACGCGGCCATTTGCTGCTTCAGGTCCGGCAATATGGGTAAGTTCCTCCATCAAATAGGAATACGAAAGACCATGAAAACCATACCGTTGTAAACCTTTTTCATCGAAACGCCGGGGAATAGGTAGCAATTTAGCCACTCGTGGCATGGTTTGGTGGAAAGCAGTGTCGAAACAAGCTACCTGAGGAAGTTCAGGATAACGCTGACGGAAAACCTCGATCAATTCAAGCTCAGCAGGTAAATGATCCGGATCATAAGGTGTGATGCGATGAAGTTCGTCCAGCAATTCATGAGTGATAATTTCGGGAATTGTATGATGCATTCCATGAACTACGCGATGTCCGATGCCGATGATGAATGAAAAATCAATCTGTTTTTCGAGCCAGTCAATCAGGATATTTGCTGCCGAACGATGATCTGAAGTTTTTATTATCAGGATATCTTTTTTGTCTTCTTTTTCATTGGTGAAAGTTAGTTTCGAATCCGGCAGACCAATCCGATCAATATTTCCGTGGAGTTCACGTCTGAGAGGTTCTTTTTTGAGGTAAAGTGCGAACTTAATGCTGGATGAACCCCCGTTGATTGTCAATATATATTGGTCTGTATCCATGAATGATTTTTTTTTCGTTATCCAATCTTCAAACCCATTGTGGCTAATACTTCGGATGTTGATAAATAATTTTTATGCCTGATGCTTCGAATTCCCAATCCCCTGGCAACATCCACAAACATCTGTAAATCTTCAATATATACACATTGTTCGGCTGGTATCTGAGCAATATCGAGAGCCAAGCGGAAGATGTCGGTATCGGGTTTCCGGTAATGGACGAAACAAGAGGAAATAAAAAAATCGACAAACTGGTTTAACTGAAATTTCTTTATCCGGTATTCATTCAAAACCCGTCCCTCATTGTTGATCACGGCTATTTTTAGCTTGTATTGTTCTTTCAATTGTTTTATTAACGCAATCATCTCATTATTGGGCGTGCTTTGCATGAACATAAATTCCCGAAACTGATCAGGAGTGAAAGACCGTTTCTCGTAGAACACTACCCGGTTAAGGTATTCAGTCAAGGATGAGTTTCCCCTCCTCGTACGTGACCATATTGAGGTGATGCCGGTCTTCCATTTCAACCGGATTCAGATGAAATGTTTCAGCAGCTAACTTACGCGATTCGTGGCCCCAAGCGTTGGATAGCAATACGCCACCGATATCTAAAAATAGGGTCGTGATTGGAATTGTTTTGTCCATTTTTAGGATCTTATTTGCTCGTTAAATTACATGTGTTACTTTTTGCTAATGTTCTCATATCGGATATAACGTTCTAGTCCGCCAATGGTGATCAGAGCACGCCTGATATAGTCGAGCCAGATTGATTGGCCCAGGCTTTCCGGTTTTTTTAAAGGATTTTCATTCATAAATTTGCCTCCTTATTTTCCAGTGTCGAAATTTTTATTTCAAAACATACAGCGGGAGCGAACTAACAGCGAGATACTATTTTTTGTTTTTAATCACCAGTTTAACCACCAGCCAAATAACAAAAACAAGAATAATAAGGCAAATAATTCTGGCCCATCACAATCCTGTACCGATGCTCCAACCATGGACTCCAAATTCAAACATTATACTATGTTGGATTACAATTAAAAAGACCTACTAACCAAAGAGTATACAAAATGTTAGCAACCACGTAAAATTAACGTGCATATGCAGCTAGTTGCGATCTAAGCAAATAGTCTTTTCGATAATTGCATACAATTTAGTTAATAGATTGCGACTTTTAATACATCCCAGATACAGCTTATTGTTTTCGGTCCTTCTTTCGCCTTACTAACATCACAACTATCCAAACAATAAGAAAAAAAATAATTAAACCGTAAATGTAATGCCAGGGAAATCCCAAGCCATATCCTCCCGGATCGTTAACCATATCCATAATAACCTCCTTTATTTTTAAATTATTAACTGTAAGATTTTCTATTGTTTTTTCTGATTCACTACCTTAACTACCAGCCAAATAAAAACGACAAGTACGATAAGACCAAAAACCCAGCCATATCCGTTTCCCATTCCCCAAACATTATTCATTCCGTCCATCATAATCTATTTCATTTTATGATACATTCCTTTCATGCCCTTCATATTCATTTTCCCGCCCATGTTTTTATGGATCATTTCCATCATTTGCGGATTTTCCATCATGCTTTTACACATTGAAGACATCATAGCGGTGACACTTTTGCATGTTTCCATCATACCGCTAGCTTTAAAATTTAATAACTTCGACCGGGCAACTTTCTGCTGCTTCCTTTATTGGCTCCTCATAATCAGCATAGTTTACGCTTTCAATTACCGTTGCCAGCTCTTTCAGTTCAAAAACTTCAGGACAAATTTCTTCACACAAACCACATGCGATGCAACCTTCGTCTATCCAAACTTTTTTTATAGTCATGATTTTTTCGTATTTTGTTTATTACACTATATTTATCAATTAAAATACTTCTTTATTAATTTTCATCGATATTCAAATTACACTTTTGCCTCCGGCGGATCAGCAACTCCTTCTTTTGGTAGGACATCTGGCAAATTAAGACTTGCGAACCCAATTCGTGAATAATTTCCCTTTGCAACGAGTCGCGGAAACAGGTAAAGCTCACCATCAAGGCCGCGAATGGCTGCAGGATTCAAAACACCTTCCACCTCCATCGGATTGCCGGATTCAGTTTCCATGATCTGCCCCAGGCGCTTCAATTTTAATCCACTCATCGATTTTTCTCCTTTTCAAGTTTGTCTGTGGTAACTTGGTTCATCATAGGTTTTACTTTGTCTGCAAAGTGGTTACATTATCCACAACAGCAACCCGACTTACCCTCCGGTTTTGAACCGGCAGGAGCAGATAGAAACTTTTGGCGGCAATGGTCGCAGCAGAAATAATACATCTTTCCATCGCGTTCAACATGGAGAGCGGTTGCCTCGTCCACGGTCATTCCGCAAATGGGGTCTTTGGTCACTAATTTCGAATCTTTCATGGTCATGATTTTTTGTTTGTAAATATTACTATTTGATTTTGGTCGCCAGGTTTTTCAGTTATTCGAAAATTCCTGATAACCGTTCTTTATAAATTGATTATTTTTGGGAACCGGGCTTAGGCTTGACTTTAACTACATGTTTATGCCCGGATTTTATTTTAGTCTTGGTTTTTGTTTCATGTTGATGTCCAGCTACTACTTCAGGCTTGGCCTTAGCTTTCGCATCAGGGTGATGTTCAGTATTTTCTACTTGCTTAAGCTCATCTTTGGCTCCAATCCTGGACTCAACTTTTACAACAGGTTTTGAATCAACTTTTACATCAATTTTGGACTCTGCTTTGACTTCAGGTTTTGGCTCAACCTTCTCTTCCGATTTCTGAACCTCCGGCTTCGTTTCATCCATGTTCTGAACTGCAGAAACGTCCCCGCGTCCCAGCTTTTCATATAATTCATGTACCCGCGTGACGAGTTCCGGCGTCGAATCTGAAGTTACATTGGCTTCTGCTTCTGGCTTTAGTTCATCTTTGGATTTAGGTTCACTTTTAGATACTGGTTGAGCTTCAGCTTTGGTTTCCGTTTTCGGAATTTCCTGCTCCATTTTCTCCATATCCATTACTGACCGAACGTCCCCGCGTCCCAATTCTTCGTAAAATTCATGAACCCGTTGGACGATCTCAGGACTCACTGAGGAAGGAATTTTGGCATCTTCTTCTGGCTTATTTCCTCCTTTAGTTTCAGTTTCGTCTTTAACTTCTGACTGAGTTTCAGTTTTGGAATCTGGCTTAGTTTCAGTATTTGCTTCTGGAATCGGCTCGTCTTTGCCTTCTGCTTGAGGTTCAGATGTTGCTTCAGGTTTGGACTCATCCTTTGCTTCAGGCTGAGAATCGTCTTTTGTTTCAGACATCGGCTCGTCTTTGCCTTCTGCTTGAGGTTCAGATGTTGCTTCAGGTTTGGACTCATCCTTTGCTTCAGGCTGAGAATCGTCTTTTGCTTCGGGTTGAGAATCGTCTTTAGCTTCAGTCATCGGCTCGTCTTTGCCTTCTGTTTGAGGTTCAGATTTTGTTTCTGGTTTGGCCTCATCTTTTACTTCGGGTTGAGAATTGTCTTTGGCTTTAGCCTCATCTTTTGCTTCGGGTTGAGAATCGTCTTTAGCTTCATCCTTATTCTCGTCTTTGGTATCCTCTGATTTAGTCTCATCTTTTAGTCGCAACAGGCTTGCGTTGACGGCCACGACTACAGTGCTTGCGGCCATTAGCGCCGCACCAATTGCAGGAGTGAGCAATATGTGCCAGGTATAAAGTACGCCGGCGGCCAGGGGCAATGCCACAATATTGTAACCTGTTGCCCAGATCAGGTTTTGAATCATTTTTCGATGTGTTGCTTTTCCAAACAGAATCAGGTTCACGATATCCTTTGGATTGCTGTTTACCAGAACAATACCAGCAGTTTCCGCCGCAATATCACTTCCCGAACCTACAGCAATGCCCACATCGGCCTGAGCCAGTGCCGGAGCGTCATTTACGCCATCGCCTGTCATAGCTACAAATTCGCCCTTACTTTGTAGTTCCTTTATCTTTTCTAATTTCTGATCGGGCAATACTTCTGCAATAAAACTATCCAGACCCAATTTGTCGCTGACACTTTTTGCTACCCTACTGTTATCGCCGGTTAGCAAAATTGATTTGATATGGTTTTCTTTTAAAGTCTTGATAGCTTCGGCTGATTCCGGCCGTATTTCATCAGACAAAGCAATGTAACCTGCCAGTTCATTATTGATGATTACAAATACAACTGTTTCATTATCATCGGCTGTAAAGCCATCAGGAACAGCTATCTTATTTTCTTTCAAATAGCCGGGGCTGACAACCAGTACCTTTTTACCTTCAACGGTGGCTTCAATACCTTTTCCGGTGATTGCTTTAAAGTTTTCTGTTGAAGGAATTTTGACAGATAAGTCTTTTGCTTTCAGAAGAATACCGGTTGCAATGGGATGCTCGGATTGTTGTTCCAATGCGGATGCTATCCGAATGATTTCATCTTCAGCAAGTTCTTTTTTCAGGGAAACGATTTTTGAGACTTCAAATTTCCCAACAGTGAGTGTACCCGTTTTATCAAATACGATTGTAGTGATTTTCCTTGAATTTTCAAAAGCTGATCTGTTTTTGATCAGCAATCCGTTTTTAGCCGATAATGCGGTTGATTTGGCTACTACCAAAGGTACTGCCAATCCTAAAGCATGAGGACAGCAAATAACGATTACCGTAACCATTCTTTCCATTGCAAAGGCTAAAGTTTCGCCTGTTAAAAACCAAAATAAAAATGTACCGATACCTGCAACAAGTGCAATAATGGTCAACCATTTTGCAGCCGTGTCGGCCAGTAACTGGGTTTTGGATTTTGATTTTTGAGCATCATCAACCAACTTTACCAATTGTGAGATGTAAGAATCTTTTGAGGCATGAGAAACGGTCACTTTAATCGATCCGTTCCCATTAATTGAACCGGCAATTACTTTTTGACCTTTTACTTTCTGAACAGGCTTTGACTCTCCGGTAAGCATGGATTCATTCAGGTAGCTTTCCCCTTCCAGGATTATTCCATCGGCTGCAACTTTTTCACCTGGTTTCACCAGTATGATATCGTTCTCTTTCAGCGTTTCAGTCTTTACATCATGCACCATCTCAGGCATTACCATGTGGGCATCGGCTGGCATCAACTGAACCAGTAACTCTAATTCTTTGGATGCCCCTGCAATCGATTTCATTTCGATCCAATGTCCCAAAAGCATGATCAGGATCAGCGTTGCCAGTTCCCAGAAAAAATCCATGCCCTCCAGGCCAAAAACAACGGCAACGCTGTAGATATAAGCCGCCGTTATGGCAAAGCCAATTAAAAACATCATGCCGGGAGTCTTTGTTTTTATTTCAGTAACCAATCCTTTAAAAAAAGGCCAGCCACCGTAAAAAAACACCACCGATGATAAAGCAAGTAATATATATTTAGAGCCTGTAAACTGCCAATCGACACCCATAAATTTCTGTATCATGGTTGACAACAGTACGATGGGAACCGTCAGGATTAGCACCAGATAAAACCGCTTTTTAAAATCAGCAATCATCATGGCATGATGATTATGCCCTTCCATTCCCATTGATGGGTTGTCTTCGTGTTTCATAGTTCCGTGGTCCATTTTTGAATGATCCATTGTTGCCATTTTTGCAGGCGCTTCGGGTTGTTTTGGATGTTCCATTTTTGAGTTTTGAATTGAATATACTAACAACAGTGATTATGATGGCTATGTGAATTTTTGTCGCCCACCGGCACCAGTTTCATGTCACACACCGGGCAGTTTCCCGGATGATCATACGTTTTATCATCTTCACACCTCATAGGGCAATGATAAATCGTGTTTTTTTCTTCGTTTTCAGATTGTTGATTCTTTGTATCCATGACTTTTAATTTTTAGCATTAAACTTTAAAAAACAGAATAATAATTCATGCATTTTTATTTCTATTAGTTATTTCAAATTCGATGGAGATGAAACAGAGGACGCTTGATCGGCCAACCTTTTAAAGTCAGTTGAATAAACAGGTTTCCCTTGTTTGGGATGCAATCTTACATGATTTAGTAATGGTGTTTTAACCGGATTATCGGTACTCTTATATTTTTCAATAGTTAATCGTGCTATCAGGAAACTTAGCGTTGACTCAGCGCCCTGGTTGATGTTCACATAATTTTCTTCCAACCCGTCGTAACAACCTCCGGTACATGGGTTATAAATAATCTGATGTAAGCGGTTGTTACCTAAAAACCAGTTAAACGCCGTTTCCAATTTAATCCGGTAGTTTTCGTCTTTAAATACATCATAAAATTTACTTAATGTCATGATGGTATAGGCAACATCAATCGGTCGTTCGTCAAAACTTCCGGCTACTTGCCCCTTTTTCAGCCATTTTTTGTTTGAAATTACTTTTATCCCGTTTTCATTAAAGGTTTGCGATAATAGAAAATTGAATGATGATCTGGCGATTTCTTTATAAATTAATTCTCCGGTCAGCAACCATGCGTATAACATGGCCTCAGGCAATATGCTATTGGCATGTGTCAAATATCCCTCAAACCATTCCCATTTTTTGCCCGATTCGTGTTTATACATCTGAACCAAACGGTTGGCGAATGTTTTAATAAGTACAAGATTCTCGGGCGATTTTATGGTTCTGTGATAGTAGTATATCCCTTTTATCGAGAATGCCATTGCACGGGTGGAATGCATAACGTCAATACGCAGAAAAGATTTTTCAATAATTTTGTCGGCCTCTGATATAATTTCCGCAGGTAATAAGCCAATTAATGACAGCACGTATCCTAGAGCCCAAACAGCAATTCCATTTGAATCATCTATATTAACCTCTATATTTTGATCGGTAAACTGGTTGTGGTTATCAACATTATTTAAAAAACTATCGGCAGGTTGTAGGTAATTTTTTATAAAACCAAGATATTTTTGTATGTAAGGCAGACTTTTTTTGTCACTTGTCGATTTAAAATACATACATGTGGCTATCAGCGCCCTTGCATTATCATCCAGTGTGTAACCGGTGGATATATCCGGTTGATTGACTTTTGAAAATTGTACGATCCCGATATCAGTTGTCATTTTTTTTAGATGATCCAGCTTGATGGGCGGAAGATTATATTGCAACGTTGTTTCCTCACTGGAAATTTCATTTAACAACATGGCGTGTGCAACTGCCGAATTTTCCCATACTGTGGAAATTGTTTTCTGCAAAGTACTTGTGCTCATATCCTTCCGTAATGAGTCATTGTTTAGTAAAAGGATAACAGCATCGGCTAATTGGTGTGAGTTGCGAAAATCAAAAATAATACCGGTATCCTCAGTCAATACTTCCATGGCATGAGGAATAGGTGTCGAAATAATCGGGCAAGCGCAACTCATGGCATAAGCAAAAGTACCGCTTACTGCCTGGTTCGGATCGTTGGCAGTAAACAGATAAATATCGGTAAGCTGCAAATATTCAAGTAATTCTGGCAATTCCAAATACTTATTAATAAACCTGACGTGATACTGAAGGGCAAGATGTTTTACTTTTTGTTCAAGCATTACCCGGTATTTTTCCCCTTCAGATTTCACAACTTCAGGATGGGTTTTGCCAAGGACCAGAAATATTACATCTGGGCAGTTTTTTACAATTGCAGGCAATGCTTCAATAGTGGTTTCTATGCCCTTTCCTGAGCTAAGCAGGCCAAATGTAGTGAGGACTTTCCGGTCTTGTAATCCATACTTCTCCTTCAGAAAACTTTCGCTTAAATGTGGCACCAAATGGGTGCCGTGAGCTATTACTGATATTTTTTGAGGTGGTACTCCATAATCATTCATTAAAATATCGGACGAAGCATGTGTCATTACGATGATTGATCTGCAAGCAGCCGCAATATTCTTTACTTTTGCTTTTAATTTTTCGTCAGGATGAGGCAGTACAGAATGAAATACAATAACAACCGGCTTTGAAAGTTCATATAAAAATTGCAAAAATGCTTGTTCTTGCACATTAAAAAAGCCAAACTCATGCTGGATCATGACTATTTTAATGTCATTGTCTTTATTAATAGTTAATGCCAATTGTTCATATTCAGCAGCTATTGATGTGTTAAAAGAATATTTTACTTCAGGGGGATACAGATATTTTGCATCGCCTGATTCCATGGCACAAACTTTTAAAGAAAAAGAATTGCTGAATTTATTATTAAGCGCTTTTATCAAATCCTGGGAATAGGTTGCGATGCCGCATTCCCTCGGTGGATATGAGGTAATAAATATGATCTCAGCCAGATCATCATTTGAGTTGTCTATATGTTGCTTAGTGCAGTGGTCCATTTTTGAATGATCCTCTGTTGCCATTTTTGCAGGCGCTTCGGGTTTTTGTGAATGTTCCATTTTTGTATTGAATTTATTAGCCAAAAAAATGATGAAATCCATGTGATTTTTGATCATGGATCGGAATCAGTTTCATATTGCAGACAGGGCAATTCCCCGGATGGTTGTATTTTTTATTTTCTATGCACCTCATGGGGCACTGATAAATTATAATCTCCATTTCCTGTTCAGAATATTTTTTCTCTATCTCCATGACTTTAAAATTTATTTTCAAACATCAAATCATCTACTTTTTAAGTATTATAACTCTTCTTTGACTTCGCCACAAGTTGGCATTTTACTTCCAAAATATGGATTTTGAACAGTTTTGCTGCCGCTGATCCAATATGCACCTTTACAATCAAAAGCCATTGGGCAGAAGATCGCGAATAAATTGCCTTGCTTCAATCCGAAACTTTTAATTGTACAATACATGAGTTCAGAAATATGGCTGAAATAGGAGCGTTTATTATCCAGCCCTTTGATGTGCTGCATTTCTTTCAGCTTTGATACATAAACAGCCTTATGATTCTGCCATGCTTCAAGGCCTTCGCCTTCCAGTTTGGTTGGAATAACAGCAGCTACTTTTTCAGCCATTAACATGGTGGCCTTCTCCGTCGCTTGCTCATCATCCTTAACGAATGCATCCTTTAATTGAAGATAGGCATCGATTACCTTTTCCATCTCAGTTTTGGTTGCCTCTGTCAATTGGTAAGGATGTTCGGGGATAACAATATCCTTGTGAGAAAAATTCTCTGCCAGGCCATTGTGCTGCTTGTGAATATCCGTTGTACTTCCCTGTGGAAGTTGATTCGCTATAGACCTATGTTCGGCGGGCATTTCACTTTGTTTATTCCCTTTTGGTTGGTTACCTCCTCCGCAAGCTGATAATAGAAAAATCGCAGAAAATGCCCCTATTTGTAAAAATCGCGTTTTAGAATTCATGACATTCCTCTTTTTTTATGGTTAAATACATATTACAAATCTTTTTTATTATCAGTACAATCCACCAAACTTATTTCCTCGTGCCCTGAAATTTCTTGTAGTTGGTTGAGCTACCTGTCATCATTTTGAAGCTATAGCCAAATGTGCCATTCTGCATGTCAAATCCACCAAAATGATGATCTCCAACCTTGTGTTCTCCATTCATGTGCTTGCCCCATTCTGTTGAATTATTTCCCATCATATTTCCACTTCCCACCATTCCGTCGCCCATCATGTGTCCGTACTCGTTCTTAAAATCCTGACCGTTAAGGCAAACCATCAGGCTATCTCCGTTGTCGTACATGTTGAGAATAAAAGTTGAATCCAATTCATCGCCGAAACAATGAATTTTAATTTGCTGATCGTTTAACTTGCTCACTACAGAGGTAGCCGAACTATTGATATTTGCAGCAAGTTGTGCGCTTTTCAGGGTGCTTGTTGTTGTGAAACTACCAACATAGGTGCCTTCAACGTTCTTGTTTACTGATTGATTATCTTTTTGACAGGCGCCAAATACGAAGGTTCCAACGAATGCCAACAGAAGTACCTTTAAATAATTGTTCGTTTTCATAATTTCTATTTTTAAATATTAATGATTTTATCAAGTATCCTTACATAAAGTACCAAATCGGAGACTCTGCACAGGGGAGAGTAAATTCAGAAAGCTTATTTTGCCAAATCGCTTTCCAACATTTTTTTACTTTCGTGATACTCTTCTTTTGTAATTTGCCCGGAAGCAAATCGCTTCTGCAAAATGTCAAGTGGAGAATCTTTTTTCTTTCGCTGACCGGGGACACTATAAGGCGTTGCGAATATCCAAAAAAGCAGGATTAGCCAAATGAACCACCATATAAGGTGCATTCCCCAGAAATTATAACCATCGTAGAACATGATATTTGTTTTTAAGAGTGAATTGATTTACTTGTTAATATTTATTATTTTTTATTGAATGAAACATTATAAATGGCTGCAATGCAAGCACCAATCAGCCAACTAAGAATAAATGTTTGCACAAGACCCAGAAGCGCTTCTACTGGAGAGATTTCCAATCTTATGATGGTAGAAACATCAACGCCATGTAGCAGCGTATTGAAAAATTTTACTGTGCTGTCAGGGCCTAATATGAGACTGACCAATACACAACCGAAATATAGCAATGCACCCGTTAAACCGAATGCTAATCCGAATTTTTTAATGATGATGTGATTCATGTTTATCAGTATTAGTGGTTTCAGAATGTTCTTTATGTCCGTCATGTTCATGATGCCCATGATTCATGGGCATCAATAAATGACAGGCGAACATTGCAACTATAAAAATGAGAAATGTGTAATTTCCGGAAATGCCAAATAATGGCAAAAGGAAAATCAGCAACAGGGGAACTGTGCAACCGATAATCATCCAAAATAAATGCTTGTTCATTGTGTAGTTTTTAATTTCCCCCTATGCTGAGTCTCCCTTAAGAGACCCTACACAGGGAAATTTTAATTGATTACATTTTACTGCACTCAACAGCACATTTTTTGCATGCACTGGCAGTTTTTTTACAACAATCAGGAGCTGAGGGCTTTTCACATTCAGTAGCACAAGCGACACAAACTTCTGTACAAAGTTTGCATAGTGCATCACAGAATGATGAACCCCTTGCTTCAAATCTCGCACACAGAGCGCAAATGTCTGCACAGTCACGACAAAGTGCAATAGATTTTAAATTGTTTTTGTCGTTCAGGTTGATGCAACAGGTTGCACATTCTTCACATTCAATGGCGCATACAAGGCAAGCGTCAATGCGATTTTTAGAATTTTCCATTTTATTTTTATTTTTATTTCTTCAGTTCCGCTGTTGTCCGGTCTTCAGGTTCGCTGTTGCCCGATTACTTTTATTTACGTGTTGGGCGGAAATAATCTTCGGGCAACCTCCTCAATTGCTGCTTTGCTATGTACAGAGCCATCTATCGCTAAAAGTATTTTCATATCGTTTATCCTAAAACCTAACGTGAAGCTATCCGCAGCAACTTCCACCTTTGGTTTTTGATTTTACCGGTTGCTTCTTTTCTACCAGGTTCATACTGCACTTTGTGCATTTACCCGGCTTATCACTTACTACATCCGGGTGCATGGGGCAGGTGTAGGATTTTGCAACATTATTCATTTCTTTCAAATCCATTCCGCATTTGGGACATTTGCCGGGCTTATCCGACCTCACTTCGGGATGCATAGGGCAGGTATAATAAACCGAACTCTTTTGCATTTCTGTCTTTGTTAATGTTGATTGATTTATGTCTGATTTGGTTTTGCTTTGTGCAAAAGCCATTGTGCCGCTTATTATTAAAGCGAGTACTGTTACTAGAATTTTTGTTTTCATTTTGTTTAACTATTTAAATTTTCTTCAGTTCCGCTGTTGCCCGAATATTCCCAATGAATACTCTATTTTTTCACTATCAAAGTCATTCCGCACTTTGGGCATTTGCCGGGTTTATCCGATCTCACCTCAGGATGCATTGAGCAGGTGTAGATTTTTACTACTTCCTTCTTTTCATTTTTTGTTTCTTCCATTTTAGTTGTCTTTTTATTTCTGCGTATAGTTCTGAAACAGAAACTATACGGAGAAGATTGTTAACAGATTGAATTTTGTTTATGATGAAGCACTCAAAAGCACATTTCTTACATGCCTCCGAAATGCACTGCAGACTTCGTAATGTGGAGTATACCTGTTACATTCGTCAGCACCTGAAATGAAAGATTATTTCATTCTTACATACTTGCAGCAACCGGGTAAAGCATTATAAGCTTTATCATTGGCTTTCACCTTACTGTTATCGTGGCCGACAGCAGCAATTTTTTTGCTTATCTGATCCATGTTTGTTTTTGCAGGATCAAATGTTGCAGCAAGGATATTACTTTTTGCATCCCATTCTGCTTTGGAAACACCATCAAGCTTCGAAGCTTTTTCGATGCGAGCTTTGCACAAGTCACAATTTCCCGATACTTTGAGAGTTTCGGTTTTTGTTGATACCATTTTTGAGTGATCCTGCATCTGAGCATAGGAGTTAAAGCCCAGTACTGTTGCCAATAAGACAACTATAATGATTTTTAAAGTTTTCATAATCTTAATAATTGATGTTAATGTCTTGAAAATTAAAAACAAGGATTCATCAGCAAAAAAGTTTGCTTAACTTTCCTGCTAAAATGGGTAGACATTAACATCAAATACGGAACACACAAATGTCGGGTAAACTTACTGCGCTTACTAAAAATATTCCTGGCGGACTGACACTCGTGCTAATAAGATTAATGGCGGTTAATGAGTGAAATTGAAAACTTTCAGAGGTATCAAAAACCTGAAGGATATGCTGCGAAAATGATTTAAACTCAGTAAACGAAGGGGAGTAATTATTATCAACTGCAAAAACTGAGACATTGTCGTCGCAGCAATGCTTGCTGAAATGTGTACCTGGCAAAGAACACTGATCATCAGGGCCCTCCATACCACACGAAGCCAACTCGCCATCTATTGAAACCTTTTCAGTAGTTGTGTTAACACTGCCACAATGATGTGTTGCAATAGTGATATGCATTACCGAAAGGGCGATGAGAAATGCAAATGATATGGATAATAATTTTTTCACCAAATAATTTTTCACTGATTACATTTGGCTCATTTTGCTCAATTCTACAAAGCAGTTAGAACCTAATGTTTGCGATTTTATGCCTATTCAATTTGAGCATGCCTTTATCTTACAAAGATGATTCATTTATATCCTGATATCCTTACACAATTTTAAGTAGATGTTACATCATTCACACATATTTGAGTTGTAGAGACTAATATTCTGAAATTCCATAAATTGCAGGTATTAATGCCGATCACCTTTCAATATTAACAAACCTTTTGCACTAACATGAAAAAATGTATGCAAATTCTATTTGGCTATGATTGGACTTTGACAAACTGATCCGATGATTTCAATTCATCGGATCAGTTTTAATTATACTCCTAAGTTAAACTTTCATTTATCTGAAGTCATCAAATCAGCTTTATAACCTGCGTTTTTCAATGTTTCAATAATCACTTCAGGA
>Ga0209123_1001274_pt1 | contig 25723 bp, 19 predicted proteins | sample BarGraIncu00431A_FD_184500 | JGI IMG/M metagenome (GOLD analysis project Ga0209123, IMG submission 184500) | Arctic peat soil microbial communities from Barrow, Alaska, USA - Barrow Graham LP Incubations 004-31A (SPAdes) (version 2) | ecosystem: Environmental > Terrestrial > Soil > Wetlands >...
TGTTACAGCCATCCAACTGACCGAACATCAAAACAAGCATCTGATTCCAACTAGTCAAACTCCATTGACCCGTTCTATCTTTGTATTTTGCCATAATCCTTTCGAAAAATCGTTGCGGTATGAATTCAACAATCTGACTGAAAATATACTTGCCTTGGTTCATGTCTGCCTGACTTTATGGTTTCAAACAAATATAACCATTTCAAAAGGCCGACAAGGTTATTGGTGATAACACTATTGATTATAAGTATTTTACAGAAGTATTTAACTATTTTTAAGAGACACTAGTGAAGATTTTTATAAATGCCAGTGTGTTTCGATTCCCTGTGAGCGAATCAATTTTTGGAATTCGTTTAACAATTCAGGTTTCTCGCGGACTTCGCGCGGAGCAACGTTCTTATGTAGCGAAAAACAAACCAGCATCCCCACTGATTCACCAATGTTCCATTCAACTGGGTGAACGCGGTAACATCCATTGGTAATATGAGTTGTACCAATATTTTTACAAACCGGAAGCAAGTTTTCTGTCAGCTGTGGTAAGAGTGCACCCATCGGTATCTGAAACGGAAGCGATGGCAGGTCAACAGTGTTACTTCCATTGCTTCCCGGATGCAAGTCGATGGTGTAATAACCAATCCCAACACTGTCTGAAAAAGCTGCTGCGGTTTTGCCCCCTTCGAGGCCTGCGACCAACAGTCTGTTATCTTTACCTACATGTTCCTCCAGTATAGTAAAGAGCGCTTTTATTCGTCGCGACTCGCGGATATAGGGATATTTTGCCATTCCATCCTCTGTCCCCAGAACATCCTTACGTAGGCGTATCCCCGGCCATCCCTGTCCTCCATCAGGACGCGGTGCTTCTGTCTGGAGCCAGTACAAGAGAGAGAGGTTGAGTTGTTTAGCATGTGCAATATGTGTTTTGAACTCTTTATCACTTGCTCCAATCAGATTACCTTTGAGATAGTCGTTCTGGGGCCAGTTGATGATGGTAATGTCGCCGGAATAGGCTCCTGGTTTAAAATTATTTTTATTAATGATGCGGCGATAATCCCAGAGGTTGTACAATGGATCAGTGCTAATACCCTGAGGATTAAATCCAAGGGCTTTGGGCGTCAATGTTGACGGATCGGAGTAAAAAAGACTGAGTAGTTTACCCGGCCATGGTGGATCCATCCGGGGTTCGAAATTACGCCAGAAATCATATTCGTGCGGCTTTTCAATAGTATGATCTTCTCCCATGAGATAATCCACTGCAAAACAGACGGTAAAGGCTTGGTTGTTTTCCGGATCAGCCTTTTCCGGAGCATGTAGTTCGTTTGTCACTTTCCTGGATTCCGTACCCGTGACAAACGCTGTTCCTGTCAACGGAAGCAGATCACCAAGCTCTGTGGCATCTACAAAATAGGGGGCAATAAGAAAGAGCTCGCTGCCAGAACGGAGGCTGACCATTTTCAGTGTTGAAACCCGGTTTCCTGTCATCTCAGCCGAAATCACTTTGCACTCCGGCAGCAGGATCAACTTCCCGGAACTGATAAAGGGGGCGAGCATTTCGTACAAAACGGCAAGCGCAACGCGGGGTTCGTGGCACAATCTGGATACGTAGCCACTACCTGGATTCAGATATTTGCTTGCTGCAGCTGCTTCAGTCAGTGGATAATGGTTGATGTAATAATTACGGATAGCTGTCCGAAAATTATGATAAAGCTGTGTACCACCGGATGTCTCGATCCAAGGATTTTCGTCGGGAGGAACTCCCTGTTGTGTAAGCTGCCCACCTATCCAGTCGGTTTCTTCTGTCATTATCACATTCAGGTTATTGCGCAAAGCGGCTAGTGCCGCAGCACAACCACCCAGTCCACCACCAATAATAACAAGATCTGATCGCAATAAATCTTTATCTTTATGTATTGTTTCTTCCCTCTTTTCTGTCTGAGTAAAGGAGGTAAAGCTGAATAATGGTGCAGGCATAACAACTCCTCCAACAATTAATTCGATGAAATTTTTTCGGTTCATGAGATTACTTCTTTGTTTATAACAATACTTCGATTAAAACGTAGTTATTCATCTGATATACAGCAAAATAACTGATTATTTATTAGTTTAAAACTGCAAGGATTTGTATGCTTTAAAGCATTAATTACCAGTTAATTACCTTAAGTATGACTACCCCTGCGATTTATGATTTGTACTCAAATATTATAATACTAAATTTCAGTTTTATGCACGTTATTTTATTCAAATTATAGTTTCATACAACGGGTTACTACTGTGTTTTTTTATACATGATCACAAGTGATTCCGGCTTACCATCCAAGTTTAACATAAAACCACTCATCAATTCTTCTCCCGTTTTCGAGATTCTTATCTGAGAATCTTCATCTATTAGTTCATAATTGTCTTTGGGGTCAACTCCTCGTAGTTTTACAGTCAGGGATTTATCATTGCAATTTTTCCTTCGAAAAGCCATAATAATGCCATCTCCCTGTTCTTGCCTGTTCAATTGGTAGGCAATCCATATGTTGTCCTGTAACATGGATACAGTACCGGTCAATGGATAGTAATCACCGTAATAATAAGGACGCAAACGTTTAAAATCCAGAAAATATTTTTGTAATTCTTTCATAGAATGCAATTTGCTATTTATATCCCAGTTGATTACCATCGAGCTACTCATATTTGAACGAAAATCATACGGTGTTATATTAAAATTACCGGTTCCATGAAGTGGAAGATAAAAATTCAGTCCGTAGGTGTGGTTTTGAGAGCCGTCAGGTTCTCCATATTGGTAATCTGTTCGCCACAGCGGGGAACTCCTCGAGATAGTCTCTAAATCAATCCGTCGTCCGCCACTTGCGCAATTATCTATAATAAGATGCGGGAAACGAACCAGTAAACTGTCCCAAAAAGCATATAATCCTTCAATGTGCCTGATTTCAGTTATTCCAATGCGATCAGGTTTATCATTTGCTTCCCAATATGGCATAGGATTCATGTTGAAGTCCTGTCGATAATAATCGACCCCTTCCTTTTTAAGGAAATTAGAAATATAATCTGTCAGCCATAATCGTGCTTCGGAAATGCCAAGATTAAAAAGGAATGTTTTGTTTCCCGGAAGTTTAAGCACCCAATCTGGGTTATGATCTGCAAATAGAGTTCCTCCTGTAACCCGTTCAGGCTCAAACCATAAAAGAAATTTTGCCTGAACTTTGTGAGCCGCGTCTGTAACAGGTTTTAAGCCATTGGGAAAATTGTCTTTATTGGTGATCCAATTACCTACATTTGGCCAACTCCCATTGCACGGATACCAACCTGCATCCAGCCAAAATACCTCCGGGACAAGGTCAAATTGCTTGTGTCGGTTTATCATCGCAACTGTAAAAGATTCTGTTGCACAAGTATGTTCATTGCAGGGAGGTGGCCCTTCACGGGCCAGAAAAGTCGAAAATGGCAACTCTACATGTTTCCCGTCTATCTTACTTGTATGATGGTTCAAAACAAATTGTCTAAACAGGTTGTGCCCGATCATCCTGTCTTCACCTTTCCAGAAGAGCAGACAGATTTTCGGAGTACGAATTTCTTCTTTTGGAAAGAGTACCAATTGAAATTTCTCCATGCCAGATTTTAAAGAAACTGATTTCTCGTTGGTCTGAAAAATATCTAAATACCATTTCCCAGTCCAGCCCAAAGCCACCATTATCCCTTGTTGACCTGGCGTTTCAATATTAAAAAAGGGGAAAGCCGTGTTATCGGAGGAACGTCCGCCGGCTGGGGTCATGTAGATATTTTTCCCTATTTGTAAAGTCTCATCAATTGGTTGAAAATCATTCATTTTCGCATCACTTCCTTTGGCATGGTGAAGTATGAAGCTTCCTTTTTCTTTCGAGATAAAGGAATAGTCTATAACAGCTGCCTTTTCAATTAATGGCGAATTCCTTTCCGAATTGTTTGTCAATTTAAGAACCCACTCAACAGCCTGGAAATCATTAAAAATAGTAACATGGCACTTTACAATAAGACCACTCTGTTTATCTGAGTAAGTGTAAACAGCCTCTTCCACATTTGAATCGGTCGATTTTATCTTTTCAGCACTATACTGCCAGTTTTTGATAAAACTCTCCGAGTTTTTCCCTCCGTAAACAAATGAAAACGGAGGCATCTTACCCTTGGCAAAATGTTGTTTAACCCACTGATGCACCTCAATACCATTGGGCGATACATCCGGCTTAGGGACACCATTTGCGTTAAACTGACTCACAAACAGGGCAAACAGAATTGATATTAAGATGCACTCTTTAAAAAATGACCCTGTTTTTTTCACATTAATTTTCATGGTAATAAATTTTTTTATTTTAGTTATTAGATCAATGCTTCGGTTAAAACTTAGTTATTTATCTTATTTACAGCATAATAACTGATTATTTGTTAGTATAAAATCGCTGGGATTTATATCTTTAAAGTATTAATTACCAGTCAATTACTTTAATTATGGCCACCCCTGCGATTTATGATTTGTACTCAAAAATTGTTCTTGATGCTTTATCTGTTGCTAAAATAAAGCTCAATAAATGCAGACGATATTTTATGATTGAGATTTTCATGCTATACCTGAGCATTCCTTCCCGGATCAACTTTCTTCAGTTTGGCAGATACAGCCGTTTTGGAGAACAACGCTTCCGTAGCCAGTTCGAGCAAGGGTTTGACTTTTTTAGCTTCAACAAACCTTGTCAATGCCTTGGATTGGAAATCGCAATGCCGTAGCCTTCGATCCGAGTTTCATTCCTAAATCGGGCAAGCATACCCCAGGAATCGGATACTTTTGGTCGAGATGCGCAGGTCGGGCACTTCGTGGAATTGGAATCCTTGGGCTTTCAGTAATCGATGCAGACACAAGATTGAGTTTCCATCTTCAAGCAGTACAGACACCTTCACCAAATTGCCTTCAGGATAATGAACTATCATTAATTGATTGGTATGCAGCCGTGATCAAAAAACAGATCGAACTGATATTGTCCATTACCCGATATGTTGTTGCAGATGTGTATTTCTCCAAGAAAAAATTTGTTGATAAGATACTGGGGTGCTCCCTCCATTTGGTAAGCAAACTTCGGGAGGATGCAGACTTATCTTACCTTTCGATACAACCTAAGACCGGCAAAAGAGGTCGGCCAGCAAAGTATGGGAGAAAGGTTGATGTCACCAACTTAAATCCAGAACACTTCACTCTGGTTGAAAACGAGAAAGGAATAACGGCATACTCTGCGATTGTATATTCCAAGTCTCTTGAAAGGAATATCTTGCTGGTTGTAGAACTGTTCCAATTGAAAGGAAAAATAATTTACTGACTTTTATTTTCAACCGATACCACGCAAGCCCCCATCGATGTAATCGATATTTACCATACCCGCTTCCAAATAGAATTTGGATTCAGGGATGCCAAGCAATTTGCCGGACTTGAAAATTCCTAGGCAAGAAGTGGAAATAAACTTAATTTTCATTTCAATGGGGCCTTAACAACGGTAAATATTGCCAAGGTAATGCAACTTATCAATCCGCAAACCTGGGAAAACTCATTTTCGATGGCAACTTACAAGATCTTGTTTCATAATACTTTAATGCTATCAAGATTTTTTCGCCTGTTCGCTATTAACCCGAACTCAATCAAAAATCGTCAACATGTCAATGAACTATTGTATTTCGGAACTATGGCCGCTTAATTATAAATCACTTTTTGAACGAACTATTGTTATAATGGAGGTTTTAAAAATTGATTTTTTGAATATCGTTTAAAACAGATTCAGGTTTAATTTTAGTAAGATCCTAATTTGATTACTTCTGCAGAATAAATTTGGGTTTTAAAACCTTCGAAGATTTCTTTTTCATTAAAAACAGTCTACTTTTTATCATTTATCTATTTTGTATGTGCCTAATATATAATCATCTGAAATTGCTTCTTACTGGTTTGGACCTATATAAGCACTGTCTGCATGAAGCGTCTGATCTTTATCTTTTTCAGTAAGTAATAGTTCCATTGCTTGAGAATCATGTACTGATGTATCTGACGCATAGTGAATTTCAATAATCTTACTCTTTGCATCAACTTTAACATGGATCTTGTAACCGTAAAAGGTGTCTCCTTTCTTCTTTGCCCAACTGGCATCGATGTCCTCATGACGTTTTTTGTTAGGACCGTCGCTCCAAAGTTCATCACCATTTTCTTCCTTTATCATTTTGTTTTCTTCACGTGTGTTACGCTGACGAGGAATCTCGATAAAGCTGCATTTACAATCTGGTCTTCATCGAATATAAGCCCTTTTTGTTCCAAATGTGAAACGAATAACCCGAGCAGTTCCTCTGCAGAAGCTGTCTGGGTAAGCCTATCCCTAAACGCCCAAATAGTTTTCTCATCAAGAATTATATTGCCTGATAAACAGCTAATTGTTCATCGAATAATCCTTTCTTCCCTTGCGACTTATATGGATTGCCCATAGAATTTTTAATTCCGATTTTATTAATGCAAAAACAACATTACACATCTGAATATCAATTATATAAATTACGAAACTTTACTTATGCCTTTTCAATAAGAATGAATCTTTTAATTTCAGGTTATTGATTCATCTTTCGTGCAAAGGCCAATCCTTGAAACTATATGGTAATTAACAACAATTAAATAGGAATAACAAAACGGTCATAATTAGTGTGATATCTTTTATTTGGAAGGGGGAGAGACTGACTAATTAATTTTCATTATATTCCTTTTCGGCTTTATCTATACCTCTTTTGATACCATCCCATAATCCATATTGTATAACTTGCACTATATCAAACACCATTAAGCCAGGAGTATCCCTTAGACATACATAAACAGCATTTTCGATATTCGAATTGGAGTCAGTATTATCCATATGATTGTTTGCAGCAATGGTTCCGTACATTGTGCAGGCACCATTTATAATCTTTTTTCCATTGTATATAGCATATTCAATTGATTCATTATCGCTTAGTCCATATATCCGGTTAAGATAAGCACCTAGTAAAAAGACATCAAGTTCATCTGCAAATCCAGTATTGTGGTAGTTTGCACTAGCCCATGAAGAATCAAAATCAGTATATGTCTTGCTCCCCCAGTTTTGCCCGACTTCATAACGGTTGCCAAACCATGATGCAGCCCAATAATATAGTTTCACCTTTGGTTTTATGCTATTCATGGTTTTGTTTACTTTTGCGATGAAATCGTGAATAGTCATTGAACGGAATTCCCACCATTGTTTGTAGTATTTTCCTGGATTACGAGTTTTATCTGCGTTATAGGTAAAAATGCTGGCAGGGAAATTAGTAACATCAACTCCAATATAATTTGAAAAAGCAACACGAGAAGCTTCAGAAAAATCGGTAGAAAAGTCTGAATATCGACAATAATCCAGATTAAATCCATCGATATCATAATTCGTCACAATCTCTGTTATATATTTTAAGGCAAAATCCTGAACCTGTGATATAACAGGATTCAGAAACACGGTAGCTTCTGTCTTACTCGGATTATTCTTTCCACTTACAAGGCTCCCATTCGAAGAATATATAACACTGATTTTATCATCCCACTCATTAGAGCGAAATGCCATTCCTTCGCGAGGATGAAGCAACCCAGCAGTAAATATTGTTGCATCTGCCACAACTTTCAAACTTCGGTTATGTGCCTCTGTTACAAAATATTGCAAATAATCCCAATCACGGGTTACCGTATATCCATTAATTGTAGTGAGCTCCGGCATAAATTTACTTTTATACAAAACATCACCCTGAACAGGGCGTACGTCTACTACGATTGTATTAAATCCGGTTTTCTTAGCAAGATCAAGATATGTCGTTATATTACTTTTTTGTGAGAAAAGCTGAAAATTTGCTTCGGCATCGAGCCACAATATTTTTACTTTTTCCGACTTTATTGTTCCAGTTGTATCTCCTTCACCTGCAGGATTATTATAGATGTCTCCACCGTTTGCAATATGATTATTACTACACGCAGGAAACAGCCATACCAACATGATTATAATGTATATCTCCTTCATTTTAACCTCTTTCATTGATAAATAGTTCAAATATACTTTCCCGTTTAAAATATATGATGATTAGTCTCAACCAATCCGGCAGAGACTAACCATCAAAACAATTATTACCTTGCGTAACGTGTCATTTTACCACAAACAACTCCTCCACCTTCAACATACACATAAATCAGCATGCTGTTGTCGTTATCCTTGCTTACTGTTATTGACGAAGTTCCGTTACCAACACCTGAAGTATATGGGATTTCTCCATACCAGTAGCCTATATTCTTCCCTATGCAACCAGGGAAAAGGTCGTCATCAGCGGCAACACAATAGGAGTATCTGGACCATGAGAATCCACAAGCACCAACATATGTCTTCCCATTGAAGTTAAATGCTGAAACATGTCCGTGAATAATATTCCCCCAGTAACCTCCACCAGCAGAACCGTCATCCTGAACAAAACTTCCCCTGAATTTACTCAATGCTTGTACATTATCAGGAGTACCATATTTTACAACAATTCCAGAGTAAATTGTTCCCCAAAGTAAGGATGGAACCGTTGTATAAAACCGGGCGTTCTCTTCGGGAGCTGACATTGCAAAAGCCTGCCATTGTATGGCAGTTGCAGTAGCCGGATATTCTTCACCAATCGGAACAATGACACTACTTATTTCTGATGGTGCGCCACCTCCTGTTATTTTCCACCGGCGAATTGTTCCGTTCGATTTTGCAGACTCATACATGTTTGTAGAGAAGATTGCAGTACCATTAATATCACCGGTAATATCGAACTTCCGTCCCGGCATTGCTCCTGAGGTATAATTTTCTGTATAAATCAGTTGCGGAGCTTCATCAATAGAAGTCCATTTATATACGTTGAATTTACCACTAGAAATGGCAGGAAGTGTACACCCAACCAGATTACCTTTGTCATCATTGGCAAAGTAATAAATTTGTCCTGGGACCCCGGTTACGTTCAGCTTCGTATCTGTTGGCTCACCAGTATTTTTGTTTACTGTTTTATTACTGCGGGAGAAAACAAGATAGTCACCGCAAATTCCAATAGAACTTTCCAGACCGGTCGTATTAATCCCCAGTTCTGCTGGCGTCTTGTACCACAATGGAATAGTAGCACCTCCACCTTCGCCATCTATAATTCGGTCTCCATAAGACCACTTAATTGTCCACTCATGGACTGTCCCGTCCTGAGCTGTCACAGTATATTTCACAGGTTCAATGAAATCCTGAGGTTCGCTTGGCAACGGAGAAATCGTTGAGTATCCGGAAATATATATTGAAGGGGTTAATCCTTTCAGTGTCGTAGCATCAAATCCCGGAGCCATTTTAAACTTAATTGTATCTCCCAGCGCTGTTTTCACTCCTGTTTTTTGTTCTCCGTTAACAGTAACTGAAAATGAGAGGATATCGTTTTCAGTTGCAAAATGATCTTTTTGAGAACATGAACTAAAAAGCAGCAATTCTCCCAAGAACAATGTGCCTAATATTTTTAGATATAATTTCATTTTTTAAATTTAAATATATTGTTAATTAATAATCTAAATATATTGCCCATAATGTATATGTATGAGGAACATTGTTATCGTTAGTAACAGCATATTCCTTCGGAGAAGAAAGGTCATGGCGACCTGCAAAACCCGGCGAAACATTTGCTGATACAGGAATATTAGCATATATCAATAGATTGGAAATATCCAGTTCGGCACTTTTAGCTTTTGAAATTTCAAAGACAATTTCATTATCTCCCTGAAAAGTGCCTTCAACATAAGCACCACCGACTTCATTACGAATATAAATGGACGAGATAGTCGTATCTGTATGGATATACCTTTCATCTTCTTTCTGACAGGAATAAGGAATAAAAGTCATCATTGCCAAAAAAGAAACTAACATGAATTTGAATATTTTCATTTTTATTTTTTTTAAGATTTATCAATAAAATGCTACCAACCAGGATTATTATCACCTATAAGTGAATTGTTTAACCTTTCGCTTTCAGGAATTGACATGAGATAATATTTCGAATCGAAATAACGGGTCAGTCCTCCGTCACAGTCAACTTGCTGGTAAGAAAACGTATTATCTGAGTTTTTCGTAATCTTCACGCCATGAGCAGTTTTGTCATTGATCACACTCTCTGCCAATCTCCACCGACGTAAATCCCAATAACGAAATCCTTCAAAAGCGAACTCAACCATTCGTTCGTGACGAACAAAAGTCATGAAACTGTCTTTGTCACTAGCCTGAGTTTCAGTTATTCCTGGCAATCCTACCCGGTTACGCACTTCATTTAAAGCGGACAGAGCTTCTGTTTTGTTTTGAGAAAAATCCTTTTCTGCCAGAGCTTCTGCAAGATTTAACAATACTTCAGCATAACGTACTATTACATCGAATTGGGTACTTTGATTTATCAGATAATCGTTACCTTCCTGTAAATATTTGCGTATGTAGTAACCAGTAACAGTAGATGTTGTCGCTCCTGCAGGTTTCCATTCAAGAAAGCCATCAGTTCCCACTACATACGATTGAATAGTCCGGCCTTCCCACGGTGCGCCATTATATAAAATTGATGCGTAAAAACGAGGTTCCCTACCTGTGTATGGATCTGTCCCATGTGTTGTCCAACTGAACGATGTTCCATCGGCCATTTCATAGCTATCAACCAACTCACTCGTTGGTACAGCTGCTGAATAAACATCCACATCTCCACTAGGTCGATAATAACGGTCAAAATCATGCACAATAGGATCTGCAAAATCAACAGCGAACAATACCTCTTCATTAGACTCTAATGGAGTAGTAAAAACATTGGCATAAGAACTGGTAATTAATTTACCTCCTGCCGATTTAGTATTTTTTGCAGCCGTAATGGCCACATCCCAATTTTTGGCATATAAGGCACAGCGACTTAATAGTCCATACGCAGCAGCTTTGGTTGTACGACCAGTCCATTCACTGGACCACTTAACCGGCAAATTCTGAGCAGCAAGTTGCAAATCATTCATTATGAAGTCCCAGGTTTCAGCCTCGGTTGCCCTTGCCTTATCTTTTTCATTACGGCCATCCAAGCCATCTTTTTCATCCCGGATAACAACACCGCCATATACCCGTGCCATCTCGAAGTAGGCGAAAGCACGAATAAAACGAGCTTCAGCAATCCTAACTTTTATGAAGTCATCGCCTAAATGTGCGCCCTTGGTTGAAGCATCTAAAAGAAATTCATTTTGTCGCTTAATCCGATTGTAATTGCCCCATTTATCTAATGGACCAGCACTTGCAGATGTAAAATAGTCGACTTGTAATAACGCTTTATTGTAAACATGGTTATATTGATCCCAAGAGGTCGACTTTAATATATCAGAATAACAATCGGTTAGATTATTTGTGTACAATTCAGAAGCATCCCGCATGTGGGCATATAAACCTGTAGCATATGCGTCAACAGTTTCTTCGCTCTCCCATACAGCAGTCTCGGAAACACGATCTGTTGCATCAAGATCAAGATTCGTACACGATACTAAAATTGATATCGCGAACACACCCATCAGTAAATATAAATTTTTCATTTTCAAAGTTCTGTTAAAAAGTTACATTTAAGCCGATACTATATGTTTTCTGCTGTGGATAATATCCGTTATTCACACTTGGCATCTCAGGATCGACATACTTGAAGCTACTGAAAGTTAACAGATTGGTTCCAGAAACATATACATTCAAACGACTAAGGCCAATATTCCACCTATTAAGTAACGAATTGGGCAAATTATAGCCTAATTGAAGATTTTTCAACCGTAGATAAGATCCATCGATAATCCACCGGGAAGACGGCCAGGCATTGTTCCCATTAGCAACTGTGCTCAAACGCGGATACTTTGCATTTATATTCTCCGTCGTCCATGTATTTTCAACGAGGTAATATGGGGCATTGCCATTATTATAAAATGGACGGGTAAATGCTGTATTATCATAAATACCGCTATTATATGCAGCACTTAACTGATAATCACACAAAGCCACACCTTGCCACAATGCTGTTAGATAGAAATTTTTATATGAAGTGTTCATCGATAAGGAAAAATTAAGCTGAGGCATGGTTCCACGCCCAATCTTCGCAAAATCGTTCTCATCGATCCGACCATCTCCATTGAAATCCTTATAAATGAGATCGCCTAAATTTTTTGTACCAGAAGGAGCTGCAGGCGAATTGTCCAGTTGTGCCTGAGTCTGATATAGGCCAATTGCATCATATCCGTAAATAATACCTATAGAACGACCTATCTCATTACGATTCCAAGGAACACCATCACCTATTTGGCGCGATAATACTTTATTCTTTGCCCAAGCCAGACTACCCACTAAAGAATAGTTCCAATCGCCATTTATTTTATTATTGTGCTTTAGGAGTAGTTCAAATCCACGATTGTCAACCTTACCGGAATTGGCTACTGATGAATAGTTTCCCCCCAAGGATAGGGGCATATTTCCTCCCTGAGTCTCAAGGATATCACTTGTCACTTTATAGAAATAATCAAATTCAATGCCCAGCAGCCCATGCCACATGTTCAAATCAAGGCCAATATTATAGTTCTGAACCCGAGACCATGTAAGATCGGAAATTATACTATTGAGTGTATAAACCGCTTTTGAAGCATTTTCACCAAACACATACGAAGGTGATGAAGTTAATCCATAGGAAGATGCCCATAAATAGGGATCTACATCATTGCTTCCCGATTCACCATATGATGCTTTGATTTTTAAGTAACTTATACTTCCCGCATTCAATTCCTTAAAAAATTTCTCCTCTGAAATTAGCCAACCAAGGGCAACTGATGGGAAAAACCCCCAACGGTTCTTTGGTGCAAAAATATAGGTTCCATCATAACGGAAAGTAAATTCAGCCAGATACCTATTGTCGAACCCGTAATTAACACGTCCGGCATACCCACGTGAAGCATAATGTCCCATCGTTCCGGTAACAGGATCTATGCCTGATGGGTAACTTGTTCCCCAAGTAATATCTATTGGATCGGAGAACATGTATCCAGACTTGTGTCCGGTCATAGTACTACCGTTCGATTTATTCTCTTCCACAAGCAAAATTGCATTCAGGTTATGTTTGCCAAATAATCGGCTATACTCTATCGTAGGACGTAGTATATAGGAATAACCAAGCGACATTGACTTATCATAACTTCCGCCTCCGGTTGTACCTGTAGCACGTTCTTCAGATACCGCCTTTGTTGCTTTATTATACGTCATCACTTTATAGGAATCCAGAAAATTACGGTTTGCTGTATTGCCATAGTCATAGCTGTAAAATACCCCTACTTTCAATCCTTTAAGAAAGCTAATACGCGAAAAATCATATTCAAGTTTTGCGCTTCCTTCGAATTGCCAACGTTGCATTTTCTGAAAACCACCATTTTTTACAGAAGCCAAAGGACTTTGAATGATTGCCCCGTTTTCTGACCAACCCGTGTATTCGCCCTGATATTTAGGCTTAATAATCGGAATGGCGTTGATAGCCTGTTCAATCGGATTCATATATACCTGCGGCGACATGCTTATTCCCGGCCAATTTCTATCCTCATAAAATCCGCCAAGATTCAGCGACAGATTAAAATTTTCGGCAATTGTGGCATCGATATTGGAGCGGATATTATATCGTTTATAATTGACATTATCAATTATACCACCTTGATCCAAAATACCGGCACTTATATAATATTTAGTTTTGTCCGTTCCTCCGGTTGCTGAAATATTGTGTTGTTGGGTAAACCCATAATTTTTAAAGAGTAAATCTAACCAATCCGTATTGCCATAAATGCCGCTAGCGTCTCCCTTAATCACTTTTGTCTGTATATCAGCATCAAACGCTGATCCAAGACCATCCATTTCGGAAGCTTTATTATACCAATATAAATAATCAGGACCATTAAGAAACTTCGGGAAAGCCGTGTTTACAGAAACTGTACCAGATACATCGTATGAGATTTTAGCCTTGCCTTCTCCTCCTTTTTTTGTAGTAATAAGAATTACACCATTTCCACCTCTTACTCCATAAATAGCTGAGGTAGAAGCATCTTTCAAAACTGATACATTTTCGATATCCGCAGGGTTTACTGTGTTAAGCATTCGTTCTACACCATCGACCAATATTAATGGACTGGAATTTGTAAAAGTACTTATTCCCCTGATGCTTATGAAAGTCTGATCATCTCCTGGCATACCTGACCGCTGTATGCTCGTTACTCCAGGTAACTTTCCTGTCAATAAATTGGAAACATTAGGCATAGGAGTAGACATCAGTTCTTTTGAACTGATTTGAGAAACAGAACCTACCACAAATTTCTTTTTTTGTGTTCCATAGCCAACTGCAACTACTTCATCAAGATTAATGGTTTCATTTGACAACGTAACATTGATGTTAGTTTTTCCGGCAACTGGAACTTCCTGAGTTCTCATCCCTACGAAAGAGAACAGAAGAATAGCATCGCCAGGAACATTTGAAAGATTATACTTTCCATCAACATCAGTAATGGTTCCATTTGTTGTACCTTTCACTAATACTGTTGACCCGGGAAGAAGAGAGCCCGAAGAGTCGGTAACTTTACCGATAATCTTAATTGTTGATTGCTGATTAGCTGATAATGAGGGCTCAGTAGTTAATGCTATTTGCCGGTCGGTTATTTTGTAGATAACATTTGTTCCTTCAAATAGTTGATCCAGAATTTTAGTAATTGATTCTTTGTCCGTGTCTATACTTACTTCCTTTTCTACATTAACAACTGTTGCGTCATAAATAAAATAAAACTGGGATTGTTCTTCAATCCGTTGTAACACTGTTCTCGCAGAAACATTTTTAAGATTCAAACTCAACCGAGTAGTTTGAGAATATGAATTAACCGCAAATACTTGAGCGATGCTCAGTACAATTATGAAGATTGTTGCTTTCATAATACGAAATAATTTCGATTTCCATATTAATTTAGATATGGAATTCAATCGACAATAGTTATTTTTCATAAATTTGTCATGATTTGGATTTTAAAAGTTCAAGTTTATTGTGCCCGTTATTTTCAAGGATTGCCGGCACATGTGCATAAAAAGGGGATGTTAGAGCATCTCCTTTTTTTGATTATTTGTCTTATCTATTTTGTCATAGGCTTAAATTTGAGTTCAACTTAATTAATATAATTTTATCTTAATACCATTCTTCTCTGATACTATAGTAGAATTCACATGGCAGGAAAATTGAATGTAATCAAGTATTTCTTTCATACTTTCATTTTTAAAATTTGCGTTGAATACAGATCGATACACAGATGTATTACCTACTTCTATTTCGATATCAAATTTCCTTTTGAGACTTTTTATTACCTCTGCCATTGGAGTATCAATAAAGATCAACTTTCCGGTTTTCCAACTCGAATAATTTTGAGTTACAACCGTTTCCATTTCTACTTTATTAGACTGAAGATCATAGCTGGCCATTTGTCCCGGGATCATTCTATAAACAAATGATTTGTCTTTAGAGTTAAGCAATTCAACTTTACCTGATTCCAGCGTTACTTTAATTTCGTCATCCTCCGGATAAGCTTTAACATCAAACCGAGTTCCTAAAACCTTTACCTGCAAATTGCCACTGGTTACAATCAATGGCAATTGTTTATTTTTTCTCACCTCAAAAAATGCCTGTCCACTCAGAGATAGATTACGATTGTTTTGGGAGAAATAATTGTCGTAGGTTAGGGTGGTTCCTGAATTAAGCCAGACGATTGAACTGTCGGGTAATATCACTTTCGATATTTGGCCTTTATCTGCTATTACAGAAGTATATTTTAGTTCCGAAGTTAAATTGGGCACACCTTGCCTGCCCAAATGGAACATTATTGCTGAAAGGCCAACAAGCAAAACAACGGCAGCTGCATACCTTATGTAAGTATAAAGTTTGATTTGAAAGCCATATTTCGAAGAAATACGTGTTTGAAGCTTTTTATAGGATTTTTCAATTTCATAATCGGGCATCTTTTGTGTGGAAGAGATCAACGCCCAGGTTATTTTGGCCTTTCGGTATAGTTCTTCATTTTCTGATTCTTCTTTTCTGATCGAAAAAACCTCTTTTTTTCGGTCAGAAGTTATATTGCCCGTAATCAGATTTAATATGTCATCCAGTTTCTTCATAGATTTCTTTGTTAGAATAATGCACTAATCTACGTTTACCCACCCTTGTGAGCAAACTTTTTTTTTAACAGAAGATTAGGAGAAGGAGTAAGACTATCACTAAATCATTAATAAATAAACAGATAGGCAACAAAAGGCAGATAGTCTTTCAGGGCAATTTTAAATATTTTAAGTCCTTTGGTAATATGTTTCTCAACAACTTTTACCGAGATATTAAGTTCTTCTGCAATTTCTTTGTTTTTCTTTTCCTCAAACCGGCTTAGCATGAAGATTTTTTTGCATTGCGGCGGAAGTTCATCCAGCGTTTCCTGAATTATGCGCTCGATCTCTTCAACGGTGTAAGATGATGAATCAATTGTAGACAATACCCCAAGATTTGTTTGCAACTCGACAGTATCAAGTGAATGTTCAGTAAACAATTTCTTCCTGTACTTTTGGTCTCTTAGCCGATATAAGCAATTTTTCTTAGCCACAGTAAAAAGGTATGCCCCAAAATTTGTGATGTCATTCAATTCATGACGTTTATTCCATAATGTAAAAAAAGTATCCTGAACAATATTTTCGGCAACGTCTTCCAAAGGGACAAACTCAAGGATGAAGTAATACAATCGGGAATAGTATTTGTTAAAAATAACTTTGAAAGCAATTTCATCGTTTTGTTTTAACCTCCTTAAAAGTTCTATATCATTCACGAACATCGCATAGTTTCAGATGGGAAAAGACAAAATTAGAAAATATATCGAATCATCGACGAGTGTACGACAAAATCAGCGATTCAGCGTAAAATGATTATAGTTGGAAATTAAATAGTTGCAATTGGTTGTAAGAAATAATTTTCCGGCTAATTTTGTGCGGCGAGAGACAAAGGGGCTGAGCCACAGCTGCCTGATTATTAGCAGGTGTTCTCTCATTTCGTTGTAAAAGCACACTTGTAGCGGGAAAAGGGAAAATCCTCCTGTCCCGCATCAAAAAAATTATAGACACACACTTTCCAGAACTGAAGTATAGGTATAATATTCTGATATACAACAAAATGTGAAGGATCTATTCAATGACGGAGGTCGTTTTAGGAACACTTTTCATGTACATTTTTAAAGAGCCCTCGCGCAATACTTATAACAACGATTACGTTAAGCATGCTTCCTAAAAAAACTTCTTCAAATATTTTGGTTTTAACCTGACACATGCTGATGCAATAAATGACGTGTTGCGTGTTTTACCACCAAGAGGAACTTGAAGAGCTGAAAATGCATCTGGTCGGAGGGCTTATTAAGCAAAAAATATTCCGCAAGTTTCGATTTCTGGGCAAGTTCCATTTGGTTGTAGTTGATGCAACTGGAACGGCAACCTTTGAGCACAAGCACTGCGATCATTGCATGACCAAAACTTCAAAAACGAGTCCCTATGTTTGTAATTTGATTATTGGCTAAAAGTAGCATAAGCCAGAAGAGTATTATTTTTGATTGTAGGATTAAACAATAATTGCGCCGTGCAAGTCCGTGAGTTGGGGATTGAAAATGAAACATCTCTAAGCAACCAGACAGGTAAACAAACCTGTACGGTAAGGCAGGTCAGCCGCCGTAAGCGAGTCTTGCATAGTAACCAGTAATGGTTGCATGAAGCGTAGACAGCGACTGCTGAAGGAATATGAGTTAGCCTCGAAAGTAATTTCGATGTCGAAGCCTTATTATTTTATTGTGATGGGGCAACACCAAAGCCGCATAAATGACAAGTGGCAGAGGTTCGACCGGGGTTTGGAAGTATTTCAAAGGCAGATGTGGTTGCACGGGAACACGGGAGAGCCTATTGTCTCCTCAAAAGAACACGGTAAACAAGGATTCACCGTACCAGAAAATCCTATCCCTGATGGAAACTATCGCCTCCATCTGCGGAGCAAAGAAAAGAGCGATAGTGAGAGGTATCATGATCGAGGGAAACCGAAGAGAGTGAGACGGGCAAGGCAGTCTTAGCACCCTCATAGTACTGTTTGACCCCTGGGGAATTAATCCAAAGAAACCCAGGTTAGGGAAGGGAGGTGCCTGAAATTGGAATTGTAATCGTGGAACATTAAATGAATCAAATTCAGGTTTAAGAATGTCAACGGACAGGTTACAAATAGCAAAGCGAGCCAGGGAAAGAAAGACGACGGTACGAACCAAACAGATACCTATTTCTTCGATGTTGAAAAATGTAAAACATGTGTATTAAAAAACGGATGTTATAAACCGGGGGCAAAAACCAAAACCTATTCTGTTTCTATTAAATCTGATGAACATCAGGAACAAATGAAGTTTCAACAGACTGATTACTTCAAAGAAAAAGCAAAACACAGGTATAAGATTGAAGCAAAAAATAGCGAATTAAAAAATGTGCATGGATACGCAAGAGCCAGTTCGTACGGAATTGCCAGCATGCAAATGCAAGGTGCAATGGCCATTTTTACTGTAAACCTGAAAAGAATCCTCAAGCTAATGAACTAACAATGGCGTCTAAACCCAAATACCCGCCAAACGCCCCAAATAACCCCAAAACACCTCGTATAAAGTACCCAAAAGCACATTTGATCTAAAATTCACACTTCGCACTGATAGAAAAAAAAGCTGGCAAATGAAGGATAGGTCTTCATTTGCCAGCTAATTTTCAGCCAACTATTTTAATGAGGGATACTTTTTCAGTGCCCTCACCAGAAATGGTGTCTTTTTTTAGATGGTTTCTAACAATTCCTGCCAATCCATCGAACCCGTTTCGCATATCAATGGTGCCCTTGGAGTGAAATGGGAGCCAGAATACAGTTTCGACAAATGCAATGTATTTAAAATGGAGGCTTATGCCAGGAACAATGAACTGATGCGAACCTTCAAAAAGATTTTTGGTGAAGTTTGGCTAACCGATCAGGTTAAAATGAAGAACGACCTTGGCGTTTTCCGAGCCTGTAAAATGCAGGCGTTGCACAAATTACTGTTTTCCGTGGGCGTGACCTTATTGCCGAAAACCAGGCGGTTTTAGAATTGCTCATCAAAGGAAGTGCGGTCTATTGCGAAGTGGAAAAACTGAATAAGCCATTCAGCTACATTGATTTCAACACGCCCGACAACAATTCTTATGTAGCAGTTTCCCAGTTTAAAGTAAAGATTCCAAATACCGAAAATCACATTTATCCCGATATTGTCTGCTTCGTCAATGGTCTGCCATTGGTAGTTGTTGAATGTAAGTCACCCAAAGTTCAAACACCCATCGATGATGCGATCAAACAAATGACGCGTTATTCGGAACAAAGAGGTGAGCAAAACGAAGGCAACAAATTGCTGTTTGTCTATAACCAAATACTCATAGCAACCTGCCGCCACCAGGCAAAATTTGGAACCATTACCACTTCGTCGAATAATCTCTTTTTTCGATGGACAGACCCGTATCCTGCCACCATTGACGAACTGATCAATTACACCAGACCCGAGCAGGCCAATTACTTTGTAGGTGCCGACGGCAGCGAAAGAGATGATGCTCAGCTGCGCACCGCGCCTAACGACCAGCAGCGTATGGTCCATGGGATGCTCTACCCCCACCAACTTGCTGAATTTACTAAGAACATTCACCATTTTTTCGTCCACCGATAAAGGCGAAACCATTAAAATTGTGGGACGTTATCAACAATACCGGGCAGTTTATAAATCACTTGAACGCATACGCACTGGCAATTCTAAACATGAGCGTGGTGGTTTAATCTGGCATATACAGGGAAGTGGAAAATCGCTCACAATGATATTCCTGATGCGCGAAATGTGGCGACACCCCGAAATGATGGGCTACAAATTTGTAATCCTCACCGACCGCACTCAGCTCGATGGACAAATAAACGAAACCGCAAATCGTTCCGGGTTTAGTGTAGCACAAATCAATAGCATTGACGATGCTAAAACGATACTGAAAAATGGTGCTTTCAATGCAGTAACAGTTATGCTGCAAAAGTTTCAGGAGCACGATTTTGATACAGTGATTTTTCCACAGCTCAATACCAGCGAACGCATTATTGTTCTAACCGACGAGGCTCACCGCTCGCAGTTTGGTAAGTTGGCAGCCAACTTCAACAATGCGTTGCCCAATGCCATAAACATTGGTTTCACCGGCACCCCAACAGCAAAAGCAGAAAGTACATTTGGCGATTATATCGACAAATACACCATGCGCCAATCGATAGACGATGGAGTAATTCTTGAAATTGTGTACGAAGGTCGAACCACCAAATCACAACTCAAGGATGCCAGTGCTGCCAATGCAGCTTTCGAAGATGTTTTTCAGGACGTTAATTTCGATCAATACGGTAACATCCTCAATTATGGCAGCCGTCAGGCCTATATGGAGGCTTATTCCACCATAAATGCCAAGGCGCATGACATGTTCCGTCACTATATTTCTGAAATTTTACCCAATGGCTTCAAGGCACAGGTAGTGGCTCATTCACTCGAAGCGGCACATCGCTATAAATTGGCGTTTGATAAGGAAATTGCGGCAGCAGTAGACTCATTATCGGGATCAAAAATTCACAGTTTCCAGGCGCTGCCTTGTGCCGCTGATAAAGAAGAGGAATACGTGTCGGAGTTCCGGAAATTATTAATGAACATCGACCCTGAAAGGCTTAAAAACTTAAAGGCAGAAGTGATTATTTCTTCCACCGACAACAATGAAAAGCCTTATCTGAAAAAATATGCCAATCCTTCAAAGCAAAAGAAGATCATTGAGAGTTTCAAAATGAATTTTGATGGCAAAGCCGATGATGGAACAACGGGCGCAGTTGGAATAATCATTGTGGTCAACATGCTGACTGTAGGTTTTGATACGCCTATCGAACAAGTTATGTATTTGGATAAAGTTGCCGTAATGCACAACCTGTTGCAAACCATTACCCGGGTCAATCGTCCGGATTAACCAGCCAAAGCTAATGGGTTTGTGGTAGATTATGTAGGAGTGGGACATCATATTTTGGAGGCACTCAAACATTATGACGAGAAAGAACAAAAAGATATTATTTCCAGCTTAAAAGATACGAGTGCCCTGGAATTGGAACTCAAGCAAGCAATAGATGAAGCGTTTGCTTTCTTCACAAAAAATAACGTCAGTGATTTGACCGATTTAGATGCTATTTTCAATTTGTTCTACGATGAAGAGTTACGCTCTACGTTCACGCTATTTTTCCGTGCCGTTACTTCGGCAATGAAAAATCTTTACCCACGGAAAGAGGCGTTACTTTATCTGAACGATTACAATATGCTGGCAGAGATAAGTGTGCAGGCGGCTCAACATACCCGTGACGAACGATTGAATTTGAAAGGTATCCCTGAAAAGCTGCGTAAAATCCTCGACGAGTATCTCGAAAGTCGTGGGGTAACACAAAAAGTTGAGCCAATTTCAATTACTGATGATGGTTTTGCCAAAGAGGTAGAACGCCGCAATAGTTCCAAAACAAAATCGGCTGAAATTGAACATGTCATTCGCCATTATATTAATGTCCATATAGATGATGATCCGGAACAGTTCCGTTCGTTCTCCGAAATGCTGGAGCAGATCCTTGTAGAATTTGGAGGTCGGTGGGAAGAGATTATTGATCGACTCAATGAGTTACGCGAACGCATAAAAAACCGCCATCGGGAAGAAACGCACGGCTTAGATTACAAAACACAAATGCCCTATTTCCGTATCCTCAAAAATATGATTTTCGATAAAGAACATTCCCTTTCCGAAGATGAAATTAGTTGTATGGTGGCAGTTACCAAAGAGGTGTACGATAAAATTGAACTCGAAAGTGCGGCCATTGGATTTTGGCGTAATCCAGCCTCACAAGCAGCACTTAGGGGAGAATTGCTCAAGATTTTGCTTATCCAGGAACACGGAATATATAATCTTCCGGGATTCTTCGACAAACGTAATGAAATTGTATCCCGACTATTGGAAAAAGCTCGTCCTCACTAATGTTTGAATATACTGTCATAAAATCGAACCGCAAGTCCCTATCAATTATCATCGAGAGGGATAAATCGGTTGTGGTACGTGCTCCGCAGACATTATCAGATGACCGCATTAAGGAAGAAGTGAATAAGCGCAAAGCCCTTATTATCTCAAAAATTGATTCGGAACAAAAAGCGGTGGCACGAACAGCAAAGGAATTTGTTGATGGGGAACAATTTCTCTATATGGGAAAGTATTATAGTCTTCAAATCCATATTTCAGAAGCACGAACCATTGATTTTAAAGATGCGTTCATTGTTAATGCACGCAATAAAGAAGTCGTTAAAAACTTGCTGTTTGAGTGGTATAATCAACAAGCCATAAAGGTGCTGATTCCTCGTATTAAATACTTTGCAGAACATTTAGGTGTAAAGCGTAAACGTATAAATATAACCTCCGCAAAATACACCTGGGGGTCATGTACACCTGCAGGTACGCTTAACTTTAACTGGCGTATTGTAAAAGCTCCGGCCGAAGTAATGGACTACATTGTAGTTCACGAATTGGCACATCTCCGAGAACACAATCACTCCGCCGAATTTTGGAACATTGTAGCCGTTCAGCTTCCACAATACGAAGATGCCAAACAGTGGCTTAAATTCAACGGAGACGAACTGGATGAAGATTTTTAGAAGGTACGACTTGTATTATAAAATGGAATAATGTCTGATAAAAAATATCTTTATTGCTTGTAAAGATGTTATTTAACACCTATTCTTTGAAGAATAATGAGTTCTTTATCAGAATTTGCTTTTGATGCAACAGGGCGAACTTGGCAGGCGTATTTCCTTGTCCCATTAAAATAATTGGTTTCCTTACTAAGTCTGAAGAATCGTGCCTGAAGTATCGCGGCTCCAACTCTAATTTTTATTGCATTGTTATTTTGGTTTGTTAATTCAAGTGATAAACAACCACAATACCCAGGTTGTACAATTGAAGAGATTAAAAGACCTAAACGACTATATGAACTACGAGTGGAAATACTAATAAATATATCGTTTGGTAACTTTAGATATTCCAAAGTTGAACAAAGGACTGTTTGATGAGGATGCAAAAAGATCGTTTCACCAATCAACCGTTTTGTTTCCTGAAAAAAGCTTCCAATAGGTCTGGCCTCGGTATCTCCAGTAGCATCAATATACGGTTCCCTGCCTTGAAATGAAACAAGAAAATCGGTGCCAAGTCTCAGATCTAATGTCATTTCACCAAATTGTTCTTGGGATAGCAATGGCCGAATAGTTAACTCGCCACTCTCATATAATGAAAGAATCTCATCTTTAGTAAGGTACATAGCTATTCCATTTTTCAAGAATCATATAATTACTTATTGACTTCTCGATTAAGTTGTTTAGTATTTGATATTTTTCGTATTTAGTAATATTTTTTACTTCAAACTCTGAAATTTTGCCTTGCCATAAACTCCAACCAACTTCGAAAATAGAATGAAGTTCTTCTTCACTGTTTAAGATTGTAGGAATAAAATTCCTGAAATCAGCATCGGAAATAACGTTTCTGCGATTCCTCAATTCTTTTCCAGTACTTTTCGGAGTTGCATCTTTTAAATCATCTAAAATTTTGTCACTTTTTCCGCTCAAAAATTTATGTACGATTTCAATTCGTGAATTGGTAGAGGGATGTGATAACGAATCAGGATCATTATATGCTATGTAATCTAAATAATAATTTGAAGCTTCCCCAATATATTGTGATGCAAAAATGTCAGAAAAAAACTCACCATAATAACTCCGCTCTGTTTCTGACAGATTTAATGCAGTTGAAAGCTTTTCCGTAATTTGGTATCGCAAATCTACAAAATGTCCTAATTCGTGATATAGTACGACATTGGCTAAATAATCCTGCGACAAATATTTTGGCAGATTTATTTGTATCAATCTATGGTTAAAAGAAATACTGAAAACTGCCTTAATTATATCGTAATACGTTTCATTTAATGACAATAAAGTATTAAAACTAAAGCAATTTAAGTCATTATGAAGAGATGTTACAATGATATACTGATTTGTGTCGTCCCACTCATTCAGCGCTTTTTCAAGACAATATACAATTTCGTGTGGTATATTTACTAATGTACTATTATCTAAAAATTCAACACTAACAAAACAAAAATCAATAATCTTTTTCGTTAAGACTAATGAATCTGCAGAAAATCCAAGAAAATCAATTTTATTTAATTCGTCGAACAGTTTTAAAATATTGTCGTGGTAATCCCGTTTTCGGGAATCGGCATATTTATTAGTTTTAGACTTCTCAATTGATTTCTGTAATTGAGAAAGATGCAAGGTAACCAGTTCGGGTGACATTAATTCGCAGCACTTAGGTGCTTGTCAAAACATGCAATTAAGCGATCAAAGTCTTCCTTCTTCAAATTATTGATGTCAATAGTCGTGATAATCTCGGGAAATTGAGAAAGATGCTTTACTATAGCAAATCGCTTACTACTAACCGAATAATAATCGTTAGATGTAATTAATTTTTGGGTCTCTTCAATGATTTCCCGAAATAAATTGGCATAATAAGTGTTACCAGAATTAAGTATTTCATTCAAAAATGAGGAATAAGTTTCAATATTTTGAATGTCTTGATTTACAGCAAAATACATAGCTCCAATTTTTAGTTTATAGATTTCAAGAAGTTCCTCTTTAAAATACTCTACATTATTACTCTTACGCTCTTTTGAGTAGGCAATTGGTAAAGAATAGAAGAATAAATCGAACAGATATGGTTTATATTCCACTATTCAAATAACTCATTTATCTAAATGAGATGTAAACGTACAAATGTAAATAAAGTTACAAGGTAACTGCACATATTACATAGTTTGAAAGCTTTTTAAATAAAACTTTCTTTCATATGTAAAAATACAATAGAAAATCAAACATTATTCAATTTTGTAAATGATGAGGTATTTTTTTTATCAAGACATCACTTTTAAATGCCAGACATTTTCAACAATAATGTAATAACAATAAAATCAGCTGTATATATCGTTTTTATCACTTCTCAGTTAATATTGTAATCCTGTTTTTGATAACGTTGTTAATAAGTTCATTTGTGAATTTGAATTCCTACGCTTAAACTGTTGGCATTTTCTTGTTTAGATTTAATATTGGGCAATTTAGCCTTTGAGTAATTAAAATGTTGAAATGCCAGCCTTTGGATCTGTATCAATTAAATGTAAGATCATCATATTAACTTGGAATGTTTCAAGGTAATTTCTTGATAAAAAAGGTCAGTTCTGATCTTTGTGGGGAAAATGCGGGGAAAACACAGCAAATAAAAAACCGATAGCATTGAATTACAATACTATCGGATATCTAATTGAGGTCGATGGCGGATTCGAACCGCCGTAGACGGTTTTGCAGACCGTTGCCTAGCCACTCGGCCAACCGACCTGAAATGTGGGTGCGAAGATAACTAAAAATCTGATTTACCTGCAACCGTTTTCA
>Ga0209123_1001275_pt1 | contig 25704 bp, 22 predicted proteins | sample BarGraIncu00431A_FD_184500 | JGI IMG/M metagenome (GOLD analysis project Ga0209123, IMG submission 184500) | Arctic peat soil microbial communities from Barrow, Alaska, USA - Barrow Graham LP Incubations 004-31A (SPAdes) (version 2) | ecosystem: Environmental > Terrestrial > Soil > Wetlands >...
GACATGCTGATCATGCTGAACGTGGCCTATGGCTCCCCCGAATCGATCAAGCTCGGCGAGCAGGTGATGAAGTTCATCAACGACGAGGGGCACGCCGCCTCCCGCGAGCTCGCGGTTACCCGCGGCGAGTTCCCCAACTTCAAGGGATCCATTTACGATCGTCCGGGCGCGGCGCCGCTGCGTAACGCGACCGTCACCACCATCGCGCCGACCGGGACCATCTCCATCATCGCCAACGCCTCCAGCGGCGTGGAGCCGCTCTTCGCGGTTTCCTACGTGCGCCAGGTCATGGACAAGAACATCCTGGTCGAAGTGAATCCGCTTTTCGAAAAGATCGCCAAAACCGACGGGTTCTACTCCGACGCTCTGATGCAGCGCATCGCGGAGCACGGCACGGTCCACGAAATCAACGAGATCCCGGTCAGAATCCGGGAACTGTTCGTGACCGCCCACGACATCACCCCCGAGATGCACATCTCGATGCAGGCCGCTTTCCAGAAGTACACCGACAACGCGGTGTCAAAGACGGTCAACTTCCCCAACGACGCCACCATGGAAGACGTCGAGAAGGTTTACCGGCTCGCGTACCAGAGTAACTGCAAAGGGGTCACCATCTACCGTGACGGCTCCCGCGACGAGCAGGTTCTCTCGGTCGGCAAGAAGGAAGAGGCGCCGGCCGTAGTTGCTCCGGCCATCGTCCACGTGGAAGAGAAGCGCACCGTCAAGCGCGAGCGGCCCAAGGCGCTCAAGGGTTGGACCTACCAGATGCAGACCGGCTGCGGTCCGCTCTACATCACCATCAACGAGGACAACTCGGGGCTCTTCGAGGTCTTCACCACCATGGGCAAAGCCGGCGGCTGTGCGGCTTCCCAGTGCGAGGCGATCGGCCGCATGGTGTCACTTGCCTGGCGCAGCGGCATCCAGGGCAGAAGCGTCGTGAAGCAGCTGCTGGGCATCTCCTGCCACTCGCCTTCGGGCTTTGGCGACAACAAGGTGCTTTCCTGCTCGGACGCGGTGGGAAGGGCGATCCAGGCTCACCTCACCCTGACCGGTCACGCCGACCTGATTGAAGCGCCCAGCTTCGGAAGGGGCGCCTGCCCTGAGTGCGGCGGCGTCGTGGAACACGAGGGTGGCTGCGCCGTCTGCCGGGTCTGCGGCTATTCGGAATGTGCCTAAGGTTGGATAGTTGGATGGGATAAATGCCGTTTGAATAAGGAAAAAGCCCGCGAAAAGCGGGCTTTTTTTGTGCTAAATAGTGCTTGGAAAGATCAGTCCTTCGGGTTCTCGATCAAGGCGGCCGGGTAGGCGCTATCGGGGTCGCACTCCGGTCGCATGTAGCGCTCGATATCCTCGTAGAGGCGGTCGGTGGTGAGCTTTATGGCCGCCACCTGGTCGAAACTCAGCTTGCTTCCCTGCTGCAGGCCGGACTGGTGCAATCGATCCACCATCCCTTTAAGCTCCCGCACCAAGCCGTGTGTACTCTTGAGCATCTGATAGCCACTTTCGCTCAACTCCTGCACTCGCTCTTCCCGCATCGATGACATGATTTCACCTCTCCTTTGTGCGGCTTCCCGGGTCTAGCGCCAGTGAATGCAACCCACCGGACAGCTGTCTATGGCCTCTTGAATCTTGCTCTCATTTGCTCCTGCCGGATCATGAACCTCGGAGACACCATCATCGTTTAGCCGGAACACCTCGGGGACGATGGTGGTGCAAAGCCCGCAACCGATGCAGGAATCTTGATCTACGTATGCCTCACGTGCCATGCGATCCTCCTCTTGCCGAGCTTTGCCCGGAAGGGTCTTTTCACTTTCCAGTATAATTGTGGGCTTTGGGGCCCGCTCTTTGCGAGGGCGGGAAGGGGGCGTGTTGAGGTGTCGCCAAGGGATCCTACATCGGGTTATTTCGCCTTGAAACTCAAGCAGTCGGGGTGTGATTGATGCTTTCCGATCGTAACGCTCGGCGCGGTGCATTCGTAGGCTTTGTTTGACACACAGCTTTCAACCTTGCAGGCGCCGATGCCGGCCTGTACGTCAGCGATGCCCCCTTTGTGACTGCTGTGCAGGTAGGTATCACAGTTGGGGCACGGGTCATCAACACCACCAACCGTTATGGCCAGGGTGTGACACGCGTTATTTTTGTTGTAGCTGCAGTCAGTTACGTTGCACGAAGTGATCCTTACCATTTCCTTCTCCATTATCAATCTCCTTTTTACCGCCCCCTTCACGCATAAGAAATTATTAACATCACCTGACTAATAGTCAAGCTGAGTGGGAAGCAGGTTGTGTCTGGCGTCGGGTCAGGGCTCAGTTTGGGAGGGAATCGAGGGGCGTGACCTTAGCCACCTTTGGTACGGGATGGGACAGTATCACGCTGGACCAAGGAGGGCTTGCCGCCGGGAGAGCTTTACTTTACACTGTCGCTTCCTGCCTGCCCCGCACAACTGTTGCTCCGGAAGCGCTTTCAGCCGCAGCTAACGCGTCAGCATCACCCCGGGGACTGGACGCGGGAGTGTCCGGGGCCTGCGTTCCCACGCGGGAGCGTGGGAACGATCATAAGCTTTCCTGATTGGGGCTAATCTTCCGCATTACGTTCGTCCCCTTGCAAAGGGAGAGGGTGGGGAGCACGGAGAGCACCGGGGAGCTTATTCAGGGTGGCACAGGATATCTTCCCGTTTTGCAGGATACTGATACAGCAGTCCCCTCTTCCTCCTTCGCCGTAGGCTTCGGCGGACAGGCCCGGAGGGGGAGGACAGGGAGGGGGAACCGCACGAGCCTTCCCCCCTCCCGACCTCCCCCCTCCGGGAGGAGGAGAGCTTGAGTAAGTGCAGTTAAGCAGGTTCTTGGCCCGGCCCTGGAAGGGGTGGGAGGGTTCACTGCGGATGATTAGCACCAATCAGGTAAGCTTAGCAACGGAACCTAGGGAAATAAAGGGAGCAAAATGCCGAAGGAACTTACTCATTGGATGCTGGCCGAACGTGCCCTGGACAGGCTGCCGAAGGGTAGCCGCGTGGGGGAGATCATCGCGCGTCATCGGGGAGCTTACCTGGGTGGAGCGGTGCTGCCGGACACCCTGGCGCACCTCGGCAAAGGGCCCCATCATCGGACGGCCCGACTTCTGGGTCAGCGCTTCCACGATACCCCGGGGAACAGTTTCCTCCCGCTCATCAACGCCGAAAGGCGCTTTCCCGAGGGGCTCCCCCCGGCGCTTTTTTCCTGTTTCCTCGGCGTCATCAGCCACATGGAAGCTGATGTCGCTCTGCATCCCTATGTCTATGCCGCTACCGGCGCTGCTGGCATCGGGGAGCATTACCGGTTGGAGACCGCCATCGATATACGATTCCTGAGGGACGGAAGTGCGCCAGCACTGCGCAGGCTGGATCAACTGCTGGATCCTCAGACCAGGGAGGTGCTGGTGTGCGCGACCGGCCTGCTCTTTGATCCCGAGGGAGAACTGCCGCGTCAGGCTTTGGAGCGCTCGCTCCAACTCCATTGTCGGTACCAGTCCATGTACGACCGGACCTTCTGGAAAATGGCGGTGCGGCTGCTCGCCCGGTTCTGCGGCGCGCCGTTTCAAGAGCAGCGCCACCTGTTTTATCCGCTGAGGAGAGTTAATGAAGGGATGATTGCAGTGTGCAAAAACGGGTGGTGCCACCCGGAGACAGGGGAGTTGAAGGGCGCCTCGCTCGACGACTTGGCGAGCCAGGCCGTGGAGCGGACGGTGCAGCTGTTCCTGCACATAGAAGCAAAGGGGACGCTGGCGGAGGCACTGACCACCCTGGCCGGTGCGAACCTTCTTACCGGTCTGCACGGAGTAAAAAAGGACACTGGTTCAGACCCTTGCACGACCACCGGTTCATCTAATGAACACGATAACCCACCTCAGCTTTAGCCACAGCCGCCGCCGCTAAAACCCGGGATGTTCTTGTCTCTGAACCACTCGTTAATGATTCCCGTGGCGCAACCCACTCCTGAAGCAACCCGCAGCGCCGCAACGGGGCAGTTGAGGGCACAGGCGCCGCACTCCATGCAGGCGTCACGGTCCACCAGGGTGGCAAGCTTTCCCTCGAGGGCAAAGACCTGATGCGGACAAACCTCCAGGCACCTGCCGCAACCGATACAGAGCGAGCGATCCAGTTCCAGGGTCGCCACCCCTTCCAGATATCTGAAGCCTTTCATAGCATCGCCTCCATTAGTTAAAGTAGCTCCCCGCAAGAACGAGGATCAGACTGGCTAGCAGGGCTCCCCCCATGATCGGCAGGCCGAGGTGCATCTCCTTTTGTACTCCGGAGCGGGAGGTGTAGGTGGTGCAGCCGGTGAAGTTGAGCGTGTAAAACGAGCTCACTGCCGGAAGCGCCAGGAAGCAGGCGAGCGTTACCGGCAGACTCCAGTGCACTCCACCGGCAAGCGCGTAGAAACCGGCGCTAAAGGCGACTCCGGCGAGTGTGCCCTTGACCGCAAAGCTGCGCCCCGGGAGGAAGGGGAGCAGCACGGGAGCGAGCGCGACGCCTGTGAAGACCGCGCCGAGGTAGGCGCCGAGGGTGGCGAGCGCCGCGCTGTCGCCGTAGAGTAGGAGCGCGGCGAGGTACAGAAAGGCTCCGATCAGGGATATGGGTTTGAGCACCAGGACCATCTCCACGGGAACCAGGACCAGGCGCTCATAGAAGGTGAAGGTCAGTTGCCGCATGGCCGGCGTCGTCAGCTCACCGTTATCCAGGTAGGCCGGAAGGTCCTCGGCACGGATGGTTCCGTAGGCGACGGAGAATCCGCTGCGCCTCTTCACCTCGTGGGCGGACACGCCCGGGGCGCCGAGGATAGGCAGGATCAATCTCCGGTGCGATACCACCTTGGCAAGGGCCGTGCTGGCGATCCTTCCCACCAGTTCCCCGGTGCCGAAGCTCCCCTTCCCCGCCGCGCACCACACATTGATCCCGTAGGTTTCCAGTACCAGCAGCCAGACGCTACGGCCGGCAAGCGCACGCCTGACCAGGTCGTAGCTCATCTTGTAGTTGGCGGTGACCAGGACCGGTGACTGCGGGGTCGGCTCGCCGATTGCGTAGAGGCCGGCAGGCACCAGGTAGTTCATCCGGTTGATCCCCCAGCGCGCCTTCCAGGCGCCCAGATGGTCGCCGATGAGCAGGGTGGTACTCACCTGAGGGACCCTGCCGGCAGCCGTAGTGAGCCAGTGCTGGAAGCCGGGGACCTTTTCATCGATTGCTCCGCCGCCGGCGGAGGTGCGTGGCCCTCAGCAGGGAGGAGCGTCGGGGTCGGCGCTAGGGGTGCAACCGGCAGAGGCCAGCTTCGGTTTGGCGAGTGCGATCTTTTTAAATTGCCGCTGCGTCATGTGTGTGTCTCCAATACAGGGGAAAGGTTTCAGTGGAACTTAGGCAGCGTGAGTTGGGGCCATCCCCTTCCCTAGCCCTCCCCCTCCGGGAGAGGGGACTTTCAGGCTTCCCTGAACTTACTTACTCAGAGGCTGCACAACACCCGCTGCAGGGGAGCCCCCTTCCGGCACCTCGGCCCTACCCCGCCAGGAGGGAGGGAGAGTTTAAGCCAGACGGAATCGTTAACTTAACGGCAGTGCCACCCGACCGCTTATCGCCTTTGACGTTAACCCCGTCTTTAGTTTTTTGGTTTTCTCAGTGTTCTCCGTGTCTCCGTGGCAAAAAGGTTTTAGTTTTCTCCGTGCGCGACTGTCTCCGTGGCTAAACCCTGAAATAGCGGCGCTGAAACCAGAAGGAAACGTTGACCAGCCCGATCATCACCGGCACCTCGACGAGCGGCCCGATGACGGCTGCAAAGGCGGCACCCGAGTTGATACCGAAGACGGCGACTGCCACGGCTATGGCGAGCTCGAAGTTGTTGCTCGCTGCGGTGAAGGCGAGTGTCGTGGTCTGCGAATAATCAGCTCCCATCCTTTTCCCCATCCAGAAGGATATCAGGAACATGACGACGAAATAGATCAGTAGCGGCACGGCGATGCGCAGCACGTCGAGCGGTATGGCTACGATCAGCTTTCCCTTGAGGCTGAACATGACGACGATGGTGAAGAGCAGGGCAACCAGGGTGATCGGCCCGATCTTAGGGACGAATTCCCGGTGGTAACGCTCCTTCCCCATGATCTTGACCCCGATCAGCCTGGTGAGGGCGCCGGCAAGACACGGTATGCCGAGGTAGATGAAGACGCTGCGGGCGATCTGGGAGATGCTGACCTCGACGATGCTTCCGGTCTGGCCGAAGAGCGGAGGTAGCACGGTGATGAAGAGCCAGGCGTACACGCTGTAGAAGAGCACTTGAAAGATACTGTTGAAGGCCACAAGACCCGCGGCGTATTCGGTGTTCCCCTGGGCGAGGTCGTTCCAAACGATCACCATGGCGATGCAGCGAGCCAACCCGATCATAATGAGCCCCACCATGTACTCCGGACGGTCGCTCAAAAAGGCGAGCGCCAGCAGGAACATCAACACCGGCCCGATCAGCCAGTTTTGAATCAGCGACAGGGCGAGGATCTTTTTGTTGCGAAACACCTCCGGCATCTCCTCGTATTTCACCTTGGCAAAGGGAGGATACATCATGAGGATGAGGCCGAGAGCGATCGGGATGTTGGTGGTGCCAACCTGGAAGCGATTCACGAAGGACTCGACGCCCGGGACAAAGTAACCCAGTCCCACGCCAAGCGCCATGGCGGCGAAGATCCAGGCGGTCAGCCAGCGATCCAGAAAGGATAATTTCCTCAGCACCGGTTCGCTCATGAACGCGCTCCTTCAAGATAGGCGCGAAGCCGCGACCTGATTTCATCGCGCACCCGCCTGAATTCAGGCAGTTGCTCCTCGGGACTCCCGTCCCCCTGGGAGGGGTCGTCGAAACCAAGGTGCTCACGACGTACGCCGCCAAAATAGAGCGGACACTGTTCATGAGCCGAACCGCACAGGGTGATGACGTGGTCAAACGGCTCATCGGCAAACTGGTCCAGGGTCTTGGAATGATGAGCCGTGATGTCGATGCCGATTTCGGCCAGCACCTGGATGGCCAGGGGGTTGACACGCGTCGCCACAGTTCCGGCGGAGTACGCCTCAAAACGATCACCCAGGTCATGGTTGACGATCCCCTCGGCCATCTGGGAGCGACAGGAGTTGTGCGTGCAAAGCAGCAGGACTTTTTGTTTCATGGGGCACCTCATATCCGAAATTATGGATGGATACCGGGCAAAAAAAACCAGGATCCAGTAGATGGAATCAGGCGCAGCCGCACCCTTCGCCAAGACTGCGGAGCCGCGCCAGGTCTTCACGGGCCGCGTCGGTGCCAGGGAGGAAATTGCGCAGCACAGGAACCAGGAACTGCTGGATTGGCGCGAGTGAGCGGTTGATTGAGTAATAGATCCAGACTCCCTCGCGGCGGTCTTTGAGCCAACCGGCATTTTTGAGCAGGGAAAGCTGGCGCGACACGGTCGATTGCGGCATTTGCAGAACCGCAACCAGGTCGCAGACGCACAGCTCGTCCTCCTCTAGAAGCAGGGATACGATGCGCAGGCGCGTGGGGTCGTCCAGGGACTGAAACATGAGTGCGATGTTTTCCATGGAAGGGACTATATCCATAAAAATGGATATAGTCAAGGGCAATGGTTTGCCGATGAGGACGTAAAGGACGTAAAGGACGTAAAGGGCGTAAAGGACAGGAAGGACGGGAAGGTAGAAGGAAGGAGGGAGAAAGAATAGAAAGGGTAGAAAGCGCAGGAGGAGGAAAGGAGCAGTTGCCAACATATTCACCATGGCGCCTTGCCCCTCTCCCCTACCCGCCTTCGCCAAGGCTACGGCGGCCAGGCCCTCCCCCGCAAGGGGGGAGGGAGTTTTTGAAGGGTGGCCCTGAAAGCCGATTGGGCTGCTACTTACGCTGGCTGGTAGAAGTCCTCGGTCTCCAGGCGGTGCACTTTCATTAGGTTGGTGGTGCCGGAGGTCGACAGCGGACTCCCCATGGTGATGACGACCACGTCTCCTTTCTTAAGCCTCCCGGTGGCAAGGACCGTTTTCTCAACCGAGCGGATCTGCGCCTCGGTGTCTCCCTCGATCTGAACCCGCAGGGACTGCACTCCGGCATAGAGGGTCAAGCGGCGCCGCACGGCACGGGACGGGGTGACGGCGTAGATGGGCAGGGCCGGACGGTACTTGGAAACGAGCGCCGCGGTGCTCCCAGTCTGGGTGAAAGCGAGTATGGCCGCAGCCCCCACTCCTTCTGCCACCCGGCAGGCTGCCTGGCCGATCACCTCTGCCAAGCAGGGAAACCCGTCGAGGTCATGGATGGGGTGGAAAACCTGGTTCTTCAGCTGCGGGTCGCCTTCCACATCACGGGCCACCTGCACCATCATGGTGACGGCTTCGATGGGATATTTCCCGGACGCGGTCTCGGCGGAAAGCATGATGGCGTCGGTTCCGTCCAGGATGGCGTTCGCCACGTCGGAAACCTCCGCCCTGGTGGGCCGGGGGTTCAACACCATGCTCTCCAGCATCTGCGTCGCGGTTATGACCGGCTTACCCGCCTTGTTGCAGCTGCGAATGATGCGCTTTTGAATCAGGGGAACCTTCTCCGGGCTGATTTCCACCCCGAGATCCCCACGGGCCACCATGATGCCGTCGGAAACGTCCAAAATGGAGTCGAAATTGTCGACGGCCTCGGGCTTCTCGATCTTCGCGATGACGCGCAGCTCCGACTGATGGCTTTTCAGGATATCTTTTAATTCCTGCACATCCGAGGCCTGCCGGACAAAGGAAAGTGCCACGAAATCGAGCTCCTCGGCTATGCAGAAAAGCAGGTCCTCGCGGTCCTTCTCGGTCAGGGCCGGTGCCGAAACCTTCGCCCCGGGAAGATTGATTCCCTTGCGATCCTTAAGCATCCCCCCGCTCACGACGGTGCAGCGTACGTCCGGTCCGGTCACCCCGAGCACCCTGAGTTCCATCAGGCCGTCGTCCAGCAGGATCCGGTCCCCAGGTACCACGTCGGTTGGGAGCCCCTGATAGATGGTCGGGATGGTGTCGCCGCTTCCCAAAAGTTCGCGGGTCGTGATGGTCACCTCACTTCCGGCGATCAGCTCCAGGGAGCCTCCCTGCATCTTTCCGGTGCGGATCTTAGGCCCTTGCAGGTCTCCCAAAATGGCGACGGCGCGCTCGCGGCGCCGGGAAATCTCCCTGATGCTACGAATAATGACCGATTTAGCTGCCTGCTCACCATGGGAAAAATTGAGACGGAACACGTCGACCCCCGCCTCCATAAGTGCGTTCAGTTTTTCTTCGGTGTCGCAGGCAGGTCCCACGGTGGCTACTATCTTGGTACGGCGATGCATATGTCCTCCTGATTCATTGGCAGATTGGTACCGCCCTTCGTCCAGAAGGGAAAGCTGCCGGCGTGCTCTCATTGGGACGCGCCTGCGAAGGGGGCTACCTTTGGCTTTACTGCGCTTCGGCTTCCTAATTAAGGAACTCTTCGCCCTTGTCCAATGGTAAGGGTAACGGGGGGGAGCAGAAAAAGCAACCGTAAACGAGAAAAAAGAGCTGCACCAGGCATGTCCCGGGCGCATGCCCTGAAGCGGGCACCCGCAAGGGGCACTGCCATTAAGCTAAGGAATATCCGATGCAGGGGGCGGTGCGTTACCCCCCTATGAAATAGGGGGGAAGCCGAACGCAGAGAGGCAGGGGGGTGATCTGAGTGGGCTAAAGACCCCCCTGTCTCGCTACGCGAGCCTTCCCCCCTGTTCCACAGGGGGGACCAAGCAACGCCATGACCTTAACTTAACGGCAAAAGCCCGCAGGGGGGCGATGGAGAGTTTGGGCCAGACGGAATTATTAACTTAATGGCAGCGGGTTAGGGTGAGAGATTAAGGCTATCGGAGGGGGACAAACGAGAACGCTCAGGTCCCCCCGAGTTCCGCCCAGCGGTAGCAACCGGGGGTATGGTCGTTCACCATGCCGACCGCCTGCATGAAGGCGTAGCAGATGGTGCTTCCGACAAAATTAAAACCGCGTCGCTTCAGGTCGCGGCTCAGGGCGTCGGAGATGTCGGTGGTAGCCGGCACTTCGGAGTGACTGCGCCAGGAGTTTTGCCGCGGCGCACCGTCCACAAAACGCCAAAGATAAGCGTCGAAGGACCCAAACTCTTCCTGGAGGGCCAGCACGGCGCGGGCGTTCTTCACGGCCGAGGAGAGCTTGAGGCGGTTGCGGACGATTCCGGGGTCGGCCAGCATACGCTCCTGGTCAGACTCGTCGAATCCTGCGACCGCCTCGGGGTGAAAACCGGCGAAGGCGCGCCGGTACGCTTCGCGTTTCTTCAGGATGGTGATCCAGGAAAGACCGGCCTGCGCCCCTTCTAGAATGAGAAATTCGAAAAGCAGACGGTCGTCGTGCACCGGCACGCCCCACTCGGTGTCGTGATAGGCGCGGTACAGGGGGTCGCTACCGGCCCAGGTGCAACGTTTCTTGCCGTCATCTTCCATGGTGGCCTCTCCTTAGCTGCGGAATTTTCTGCCCAGGCTCGAGCATTGGCCTTGGGAAAGAGGTTCCCCCCCTCCCTTGCTCATACGGGCGCAGGGGGGTGAAGTTGCCCACTTCTCAAATTGTGGCGCATTCCCCCTCGCCCCAACCCTCCCCCGCCAAGGGGGAGGGAGAGTTAGGGAAAGTATAGTCGAGTATGAGGTGCTACGGGGGGGGTGAGTTTGGCGGCAGGTGGCTGGGCCGAGTCGAAGGACCTTAGGAAGACGGATTGAACGTTTCCCCGTTGCCGCGTCCTTACCTATTGTCGCGACGCTCCTCTTTATCGTGGCGCTTCTCTTCTTTACGATCTTCCTTTTCAGCGCGCTTTTCCTCCTTGCGCTGTTCTTTCCCCAGATGCTGCTCAACCTTGCGATGCTCTTTTTCCAGATGCCGCTCATCCTTGCGCTGCTCCCTGACGTCCCGGCGCGGCTCTCTCCACAATTGCCTACCGCGGTAATGATCCCGGTCGCGGTTGTAGATGACGTATTCCCTGGTGCGGTAATCACGAATCCGCTCCACCCGGTAGCGTCGCAGCCCCTGCGGCAGGTCACGATTTCTTTGCATCATCCAGGGACCGCGACTGCTAGGCGCCCGCAGCCAGCGGCCGTCGCGATAAAGGAAGTAACTATTCTGCAGATATACCAGGTCGTAGGGAACACCCACTGCAACGTAAAATCCGAGGGCATCGGGATAGACAAACTGGACATCCTCATCCACACGGATGGCTTCCACGGGCGGCTCGTAGACGGGCGGTGCATAGGTCGGTGGCGGCAGGTAGACCGGCGGCGCATAGCTCGGCGGCGCTACATAGACGGGTGGTGGCGGAGCGACGATAACCTGCCGGGGCGGTTCACCGAGATTGATGTTCAGATTGACCCCGACTCCCGCATAGGCAACCTGCGTGGTGAGGGTAAGGATTGCCGCACCCTGCAGCAGGGCCAGTCTCCTGAATGTTTTTTCTGATGCCATTTTTTCTCCTTTTAGGGTTGTTCGTTTTTTGTTACGCGTGCATCTATCAGGCATAAAAAAAGGGTTGCCCGATATCTGATAGATATTTCGGCAACCCGGCTGTCTGCTGGAGACCCTATAGGCTTTCCGCCCCATCCTCGCGAATGGTTAAGTATTATCGTGTATCGTAATGAAGTCTCACCTGCCTGGCTTTTTTACCCCGAATCGGGAGCCAAAGTCAAACTAATTGGAGTCTGGGGTCGGCTACTCGCGTCACGGCGTGGTCACCTCTCGGGCAGGAAAAAATAAAAGGTCGCCCCCTCCCCCGGCCTCCCCTCGGCCCAGACCTTGCCGCCGTGCTTGGTGACAATCTGTTCCACGATGGCGAGACCCACACCAGTCCCTTCAAAATCCTCCGAGCTGTGCAGACGCTGAAAGACACCAAAGATGGAGTCAACGTACTTCATGTCGAACCCGATGCCGTTGTCCTTGACAAAGTAGACCGTCCCCCCTTCCTCGGCCAGCGAGCCCAACTCCACCCTCGGGCGCTCCACCTTCTGGGAGAATTTGACGGCGTTGGCGATCAGGTTTTCCAGGACCTGGGCGATCATGGCGCGGTCACCCCAGGCCTTGGGCAATTGCGGCACCTGGAATGCGACCCGGCTCCCAGTGCCCGAGAGCGTTTCTATCACCTCTTGGGCAAGTTCCGACATATCTATCGGCTGTACGTTCAACTGCTGCCTGCTGATCCTGGAAAAGCTCAAAAGATCGTCAATCAGTGCCCCCATGGTGACGGTTCTCTGCACGATGGCGTTCACCAGCCGCTTCCCCTCTTCGTCGAGTTCAGCGCTGAAATCCTCCAGCAGTACGGAAGCGAAGCTGTTGATGCTACGCAGCGGCGTGCGCAGATCATGGGAAATTGAATAGGAAAAGGTCTGCAAGTCCCGTATGGTTGACTGCAGTTCACTGGTCCGCTCGGCCACGCGCACTTCAAGGGTGGCATTGAGCTCTTTTACTGCCAATACGGCGCGCCTTCGTTCCGTGATCTCGGTCTGCAAGGACCGGGTCCGCTCCCCCACCAGCCACTCCAGATGCTCGCGATTCCTCCTCAGTTCCTCCTCGGCCTGCTTACTTTTGCTGATGTCGATGATCGCAATGCGGCACTTGCTGCGGGTCGCATCGCTCACCCCCTCGATCCTCGCGTAAAGCGGCATATCCCCCTCTTTAAGCGGCGCCAGCCCCAGTTCCAACACCTCTCGTCCCAGCCCGGCACTGACCCGGCCCAGGAAACCGCTGAAAGCCGGGCGCTCCTGGGGCGCGACGAAGGAGAGGAAGCTGCGCCCCAAAAGCCGGGAGCGCTCCAGCTTGAGGAATGCGGCGCCGGCGAGGTTCGAGGCGCGGATAATCCCGTCGGGGGCAAGGGTCAAATACCCCACCGGGGCGAAGTCGTAGAGCTCGGTGTACTGCTCCAGCGCCTCTTCCGTCTCTTCCCGGGCCTGGCGCAGCTCCGAGTTCTGCAGCTCCAGCTCAATCTGGTGCACCTCGAGCTCATGGAGCAGCCGCCGGGCTTCGTGCTCGGTTAACGAAGGGTGCTCCGGGGGCGCCCCGTGCAAATTTCTTTCCGCACGAAGGCGCAGTTGGGAGGGTAACTCTATTGACTGTTTGCTTTTATCCATGCCTCGACCTCTCGAAAAAAGAGTCTAAGGTGACTGCCGCAGCGACGCGCTGTCTGCCACCTGGCAGGCAAGCCGTCCGGGAGCCGGGCGGTAAACGGTTATCTCCAGCTCGCGATCGGACCCCGGCTCCCGCGCCACGAAGAAGGCTGGGTTCCCGCTCAGCGCCACCTGCCGGCCGGAGTCGGACAGCATCTGGGCCAGGCGGGGGAGAGCCTGCCGCACGCTCCTCCCTGCCAACTCGGCTCCGCTCAGATTGAAGAGGCGCTCGAAGGCGGGGTTCACCGAGAGGAAGCGGTAGTCTCCGGGGGTACCCGGTTCGCCCGATTTGCTGCCGACCAGCTCGAGTACGCAGAGGGCGTGCGGCGAGCAGTCGACCAGGTTACGGGATTCCTGCTCGACTTCCCGCAGCCTCGCCTCCAGCGTCTTGGCGACGCTGATGTCGGCAAAGGTGATCACCACCCCGTCGATCATGTTCTCCAGGGTGCGATAGGGCATGATGCGCACCTTGTAGTGGCGCCCGGCCGAGGCGGTAACCGGTTTTTCAGAGAAGACCAGGGTGCGCAGCACCTCACGGGCGTCGTCAAGGAGCCCCGGATAGTCGAGGTCGCTGGCAATGTCGGAAAGCGGCCGCCCCACATCACCCGGAATCAGCTTAAAGAGCTGGTTGGCCCCCTCGGTGAAGCGCCGCACCTTGAGATCGTTGTCCAGGAACACGGTGACGATCTCCGTCGAGTTCAGCAGGTTCTTCATGTCGGAACTGACCCGGGAGAGTTCATCCATGCGGGCGAGCTGCTCGGCATTGACCGTCTGCAGTTCCTCATTCATGGACTGCATTTCTTCCTTGGAGGTGGTCAGCTCCTCGTTGGTGGATTGCAGCTCCTCGTTGGTGGACTGCAGCTCCTCATTGGTCGACTTGAGCTCCTCCTGGGAGGTCTGCATCTCCTCGCGTGCGGAGCGCATCTCCTCGCGGTTCTGGCCGAGTTCCTGCTCCAGTTCTGCAACCCTTAACCCCACGTCGGAAGCGGTTTTGCCACGGGCGGAGCTCTTTATCTCCAGGGGGGCGGCGACGTCGTTGAAAACGATCATCACCATACCCTGCAGGGCTTCCGGCGTCTCCACCCGCTGCGCCGTGATGGTGACCAGCTGGGTGCCGCCGTTGGTCCCCACCTTGGCACCCTTGGCGGTCGCGACGCCGCTTTGACGGAGGGCCTTCTGGAAAGCGCTGGAAAGCTCGAAACGCAGCCCTTCCCGGGCCATGGCGAAGATGTTCCAGTTGGCCTTGCCGGCCGCCGGTTCCAGGTATTTTCCGGTCCTGCCGCTGATGTAGACGATGTCACCCTGATCGTTGGTCAGTACGGCAGGCGGCGCATAATTTTGCAAAAGCAGTTGGTCGGCAAGGCTCTGGAGATTGAGCGCCGGTTTGGGCATGATCGATTCCTTTGTGTGGTGCGGCTGCGGGGAGAGAAAGCTCGAGGGAAACAACACCGGCTCCCCCCCCAAAAGGGGCGGGCCGCGCCGGTAGATCCTCGATTTCGCGTGCAGCGGCGCGAAGAGATCGGAGAAGTTGCCGACGGTCTCGGCGCTTCCCAGGAAGAGGACGCCGCCGGGGTGGAGGCTGTAATGAAACAGCGGCAGCAGCTTTTTCTGCAGCTCCGGAACCAGGTAGATGAGGAGGTTGCGGCAGATCAGGATATCGAGCTTGGTGAAAGGGGGGTCCATGATGACGTTCTGGGTGGCGAAGGTCACCATGTCGCGGATTTCCTTCCCTACCCGGTAGCAGTTCTCCGACTCGGTAAAAAAGCGGCGCAGACGCTCGCCGGAGACGTCGGCGCTGATATTGGTCGGATAGCGCCCCTGGCGGGCCAGGTTGATGGAGGCCGGGTCCAGGTCCGTGGCGAAGATCTGCAGCGAGAAAGCCCCCTTGGGCTTAGCGTTTTCCAGCGCCTCCCTGAAGGTCATGGCGAGGGAGTAGGCCTCCTCCCCGGTCGAGCAGCCGACCGACCAGGCGCGCAGCGCCCCTCCCGACGGATTGGCGTCAAATAGAGCGGGGATCGCCTCGTCGCGCAGCTGCTGCCACGCCGAGGGGTCCCGGAAAAAGCTGGTCACCCCGATCAGGAGCTCATTGAAGAGGAGTTCCACCTCCTGGGGGTTGGACTGCAGGTATCTGGCGTAGAGCGCGATCTTGTCGATCTGGTGGATCCCCATGCGCCGCTCGACCCGGCGGTACACGGTGCTCTTCTTGTACATGGAGAAGTCGTGGCCGGTCTTGGAGCGCAGCAGGATCAGGACCTTTTCCAGCGCGCTCTGGTCTTTAAGCTCCAGGGCCGGTTCGGTCCTGATGATGTGCAGGGCGTGCTGCAGGTAGGCTACGACCTTTCCGGGAAGCTCCTCCACCGGGGCCACGATGTCGGCAAGCCCCGCGTCGATGGCGCTTCTCGGCATGGAATCGAACTTGGCCGAGGCGGGATCCTGTACCACCACCAGTCCCGCCTTTTCCTTGATGGCGCGCAATCCCATGGTGCCGTCGGACCCCATCCCCGAGAGGATGATGCCGATTGCGCGCTCCTTGCAGTCGTCGGCCAGGGAGCGCAGGAAGAAGTCGATGGGGAGGCGCAGTCCGCGGGGGGCTGCCGGATCGAAGAGGTGCAGTACGCCGTGCAGGATGGACATGTCCTTGTTGGGCGGGATGACGTAGACGCGGTCCGGCCTCACCCGCATCCGGTCACCCACCTGGGAGACTTCCATGGCGGTTGCGCGCTGCAACAGCTCGGGCATGATTCCCTTGTGGGTGGGGTCCAGGTGCTGGATGATGACGTAGGCGATGCCGCTATTGACCGGGACGTTGCGCAGGAACTGCTCCAGCGCTTCCAGTCCCCCTGCGGAGGCGCCGATGCCGACGACGGGGAATACCTGCAGCGACTGGGGCGCCGGTTCCCGGCCAGCGGGGGATACGGAAGGTTCTTTCTTTAACGTGGCCTGCAAGATCGGCTTTTTCATGAGCATAGATATACCATTTTTCTCTAACGCCACAAAGGGTTTTTTATCCGGGGCGGGTGATTTTCTGGGGGCGTTTCGGAGAGGAAGGTCCCCGCCCAGTGGCAGTCGGCAGGGATGGCAAGATGCCATCTGTGCAAGAGACCTCCTGCAGGGTATCCGTCGAGCTTTAGCCTTGTCAACTACCGGCTATTACGTTACTCTTTGATCAGACGTGGAAAAAGGAGGCTATTGATGCAGGCAGAGAATAAAAATAAAAAATATGCTGTCGGGGCGCGTCCACCCAAAAGACTCAGCCAGGAAGCTAAACGGACTCTGGCATCGGCAAAGCCTGCCGAGAAAGCCTTAAAGAGAGCCGCCACCGCTGTGAGGTTGCCAGTCATCGATGGAGCGGACGTTGGGCTTTAAGCTGCTAAAGCCAACGCTGAGTTTCCTGCTGCCAGGAACTTTCCTAAAAAAGTTTGCCTATACTGACGATAACGAGCGGCAATACGTTCGTCAAACAGCAAATCTGGCAAGAAAAAATCAAACCCGAATGCACCTTCTCGTCAACGCCGACAACGCTCCCCATGGATTTATCGCCCTGCCAGCCTCCCACCTGCTGGATCAACCCTGTATTGTTATCGATTAACATCGTGGCGTAACCTTTCAGGGTCTCGGAATGAAAATTTCGGAGCGCCTAATTGACTTTGCCATTATGACAGCCGCAGAGATCAACGACAGGGTTCCCATCCGATATATCGCACTGTTACCGGGACATGAAAGGCTCATTTCGTTTTATGGTATGTGGGGATTCATGAATCTGAACAAAACAGACTGGATGTTCTTAAGACTATAAATCATTCCCTACGCTATGCCATCCGCCGACCCCGCCGTGGGAAGGGTAAAGGAAAAAACCGAGCCGGCGCCGAGCGCGCTCGCGGCCCAGATCCTGCCGCCGTTTATCTCCACAAACTCTTTGCAAAGTATCAGGCCGAGCCCGGTCCCCAATTCCCCTTCGGTTCCCTTGCGGCTACCCTTACAGTCGATGCGAAAGAGCCGCTCCAGGGTGTCCTGGTCCATGCCGACCCCGGCATCGCGCACCTCCAGGGTCTGCCATCCTGCTTCCTCACGCGCGCTTATGGTCACCGGATTTCCTTTCGGAGAGAATTTCAAGGCATTGCCGATCAGGTTGAATAACACGGTATTCAGCATGTCCGGATCCGCGAGGACCGTCGCGTCCTGCGCCACCTGAAAGGTTACGGGTATGCTTTTAGCCCGAGCTTTTTCCGAAAGCGGCTGCATTGCCAGGCCCAGGGCATCGGTCAGCTTGAGCTTTTGCGGAAGACACTTGAGAGTTCCGGTCTGAGACTGTGCCCAGGTCAGCAGGTTATTAAGCAGCTTCAAGGACGACAGCGACGCCTGATGCATCATCTTGGCACGGGAAAGGGTCTGCTCGGGAGAGTGCCGACTGTTCGTCAGGATCAGCAACTCGGCCCCGCCGGTGAGCACCTGGAAGGAGTTCTTGAGGTCATGGGCGATGATGGAGAAAAACTTGTCCTTGGTCGCCACAGCTTCGCGCAGCAGAGCCTCGGAGCGGGCCAGCTCATCTTCAGCCCTCTTTCTTGCTGTGATATCGACGACGAAGGTGACCTTTTTGGGGCGCCCGTCCATCCCCACGATACGCACCGCGTCGGCGAGAATGAACAGTTCATCCCCATTTTTGGCCCGTACCGGCCATTCACCACGCACCTCGTTGGTCCCTGAAATGAACTTTTGGTGCAGCTCGATCAGCCAGGCCCGGTGACTCTCGGGGACGACTACCGTGAAAGGCTTACCGATCAGTTCCTGCAACTGATACCCGTAAAGCGTGCAATAAGCCTGGTTCACGTATTCGAAGACCCCATCCTCGTCGGTAATGCAAATCCCCGACGGGGTACTTTCGACGATGGTCATGATAGGTTCGCCGGAGGCCTGCCATTTCTCATATACCGCAAACTGCGGGCAGGTCCCACCCGGCTCGTTTGGCGTGGCGCTATCAGCGCTCGGTTCTAATTCATCCATGCCGCAATTTGCTCCTTTCCCTCAATTCGAGTCCGCTCCTTTCACCTGTCCGAGCAACTCCCTCACCTGTCGAGCAGCTCCCTCACCTCTCACCTGTCGAGCAGCTCCCTCACCTCTCACCTGTCGCGCAGCTCTCTCCTCCCTCACCTGTCGAGCAGCTCCCTCACCTTTCTCAGCAGCTCCGTGGGATGCACGGGCTTACTGATCAATTCGGCCCCCTCGTCGAGGTCGCCGCGGTTCTTGATATAGTCGGCGACGTAGCCGCTGGAAAAAAGGACCCGCGCGGACGGATCGATGCTCCGGATTTCCTGGTAGGTTTCCTTGCCGCTTTTCCTCGGCATGATCATGTCGAGGAGCACTAGCTGGACATTGTGCCGGTTCTGGCTGAATTTCTCCACGGCGTCCTCGCCGTCGGCGGCGAGAATCACCCGGTACCCCGCTTCGGAGAGAAGCAACTCCATGACGGCGCGTATTTCGGCGTCGTCCTCGGCGACCAGGATGGTTTCCGTCCCCTCGAGGCGCGGCCCGGCGGGCGCGACGAAGGGGAGTTGCGGAAGTGCCGCTTTGGTGAGGGGCGGGAGGTACATGGTGAAGGTGGTCCCCTGCCCGGGCTCGCTGGTGACCTGGATACAGCCGCCGTTTTGCTTGATGATGCCGTACGCCATGGAGAGGCCGAGCCCGGTCCCCTTCCCCACCTCCTTGGTAGTGTAAAAAGGCTCGAAGATCTTCCCGAGAGTCTCCCGGTCCATGCCGACCCCGCTGTCCGAGACGCTCAAAACCGAGTAGCGGCCCGGTACGAGGCTGAGACCGTTGGCGTCGATGCAGGCCTGGTCGACCAGTTGCAGGGCCGTCTCGATGACCAGCTCCCCGCCCCTGGGCATGGCGTCCCGCGCATTGGCCGCGAGATTCATCAGGACCTGCTCGATCTGCCCCCGATCCACATGTACCGGCAGCGGGACGGTCTTAAAGCACGTGCTTAACTGGATATCCTCGCCGATGACTCTCAGCAGAAAGGTCTCCACCTGGCTCACGATGCTGTTGAGGTCGCAGTTCTCGCTGTTCATGACCTGCTTGCGGCTGAATGCCAAAAGGCTCCCGGTGAGGTTCGCCGCCCGGTCGGTCGCCGCCATGATATGGTCCAGGTTCTTTTTCAGGGGATCGTCATCTGCCATCCGCATGCTGGTTATCGCGCTATAGGAACCGATCACGGTGAGGATGTTGTTGAAGTCATGGGCGATGCCGCCTGCCAGGGTTCCGATCGCCTCCATCTTTTGCACCTGGCGCAGCTGCTGCTCCAGGAGCAGGTTGCTCGCTATCTCCCGCTCCAGCCGGAGGTTTGCCTCGGTGAGCTGCTCGGTGCGCAGCTCGACGCGGCTCTCCAAAAGGGCGTGCGCCTGCTTGAGCTCCCGGGTCCGCTCCGCCACCTGCGACTCCAGATCCTCCTGGGAAGCGCGCAATTTGCGCAGCATCTCGTTGAAGGCGCCCGCCAGGATACCGACTTCGTCGTCCCCCACCACCTCGGCCAAGACCTCGAAGGAGCCGCTGGCCGCGATGCTTGTCGCAGTGCGGCTCAATGAGGTCAACGGCAGGGTCAGGCGCAGCGCCGTGGCGTGAGAGAACCTGAGCACCAGCATAAGGGTGAAGATGCCGAACAGCAGGTAGAGCAGCGCCACCCACCAAAGCGGGGTCTTGACGCCGTCCCGGGATAACCCCACCTCGAATCCGAGGTTCAGGGAGCCAAGCGGCGCAGCGAGCGCCAGGCGACGGCTGACCTGGATGACGCCGCGACTTCCCTCGCGGCCGGCCTGGTCGGCGACCCGCACGCCGTCGGCCAGCAGGTGGGCAACATAATCGTGCCCTAGATGTCTGGTGCCCGAGGCGAAAAGCTCCCTGATTTCGACCGATTCCACCAGCACCCCCTCCGGCTGCCCGGTGGGGGGGAAGATGACCGGCTGCACCAGCTCCAGGAAAGTGCCCCCTTCCAGGCTCAGGATCCGGCTGCGTGGTGCACCGGAGGCGATGACCGCCTGAATGTCGGGGAGCAGGGCCTGCAGTTCGGGAACGGTGGAGTGGTTGGATGCCACGGGACGCCCGCGATAGTCGCAGAGCACGATGGCGGTCTTCAGGGTGAGGAATCCGTTATGCTCGTGCAGAAAGGGGAGCAGGTAGGTATCCCGCCCCAGAGAATCGACCAGGCCGTTGGCGATGAAGGAGTTTCCGGCCATGTCGGCCAGGTCCTTGGAGAGGCCGTTGAGCTCCCCCTGCAGGGTTTGCAGAGTGAGCCGGGCCTGGCTGTTCAGTTCCGCTTCCACGCTCTGCCTGACCATGACCGTCACCACGCAGTACGAGGTGATTCCGATGATGGCCGCTACCATCATGGTGAGCGACAAGGCGGCGAAGGTAATCCGGTTCGAGATGCTGGCGGCCAGCCATTGGCGCAGGCGGCCACGCAGTGAGACGAGACAGTTCTTTAATGCCATGGGTCAATTCCTGCCTGCAGCCCCGAGCGGCGCCGCTTTTCTTACGATGGCCCCGTCCGCGGCAAAGCCCGCCATGAAGACGTTTTCGGCAGAGAGCGCCTCGTGGCGCTCCGGGGTGAAGGGGGGCCGATAGTTCCTGATGAGCCCCCGGTAGCTCCCCAGATGCTCCAGGGCATCGCGTATCGCCCTGCGGTCCGTGGAACCCGCCTTGTTGACGGCCAGGGCGAGCAGGTAGGTAAGGTCGTAGGCCTGCGCGACCCCGACCGGCGACTTGATCTGGCGCGCCCCGGAGGTCTTGAAGAGCCGGTTATGAGCCGCCACCACCTTGCGGGCCCGCGCGCTCTGGTCGCCGATAAAGCTGTAGGTCTGCACGACGGAGAAATCGACCTTGTGCAGGGCGGGTCCCGTCAGCTCCACGATCCTGCCGCCGGTAACCCCCCAATGGCTGATGATCGGCAGCCGCTGCTCGGCGGGGAGAGTCGCCATCTCCTTGATGAGGATCTCGGCCTCGTTGGCGTTGGAGACCAGGATGATGGCCTGGGCACCGCTTAGGCGCAGGGCCTGGTATTTTTCGATGAAGGATTTGTCGTTCCAGTTAAACCAGTTCACCCCGGTGATCTTCAGCTCCGGGTGCGCTGCGAGGTATTTTTCTGCGCCCTTCAGGCTGCTGCGCCCCCAACTGGTATTGAGCAGCAGCATGCCGACCCTTTTGGCCCCCCCCTGGCGGGCGTGCCCCAGCATAACCTTCATGGCCCAGTTGTCCTTGAGCGACAGCCGGAAGGCGTAGTTTGGCTGGTAATTATTGTCGACGATGGTGTCCGCGGCGCTCCAGGGGTCGAGGAGGATCATCTTCTCGCTATGCAGGGTGGGAAGCGACTCCAGGACCGTCGGGCTGAACCTGCCGCAGAAAACCGCGACCAGGTCCGGTTTTTGGGCGAGCTCCTTGATATTTTCGATACTGCGCGCGGGGACCGAGTGGTTCGGCCTCGCCTCCAGCACGAGCGGGCGCCCCCCCAAAACGCCTCCGGAGCGATTGATCTCGTCCATGGCGATTTCGATTCCCTCGCGAATCGCCTCGGCGGAGGTGGAACTGGTATAGCCGAATTCGGCGTCAAGGCCGATCAGTACCGGTTTTCCGGCTCCCCACGACGGCGCGGGAGCGCCCAACAAAAGGGAAAGTACAATAGTGCCGAGAATCGACCTGGCTGAGCCGTGCATACAAGATCCTCCGAGAATAAGGCAGTAATGCCTACCTCTTCGGATATACCAGCTCAAAAGTGAGAGAAAAAATCCGCAGGCCTCATGAAACGAGCGTGGATAACTGCGCGAGCCATTTTCCCGTTGGGCATACCGGTTTAACTGCTCCAGATATTATGGAACGATAGCAGGAACGGGGTGGGGATCGCTGCCATGGGGGCCTGCAGGGGGGGACCGGAGTTGTTACTGAGGACCTTTCGGAACGCGGCAGAGCTCCCCTAAATGCAGGAAAGCCTTGAGCAACGACTGAGCTTTGTCATCGGGAGAAGCGTTGAAGACTACCGAGCGAATCATCAAGTCTTGGGAATTATCCGTGCGTTTCAAGGAAGTATCGAAATCCAATATGACAAAATCGGTGTAATCATGACCTATTTTGCACCCTGCAGCATTGAGGCTGGAAAAATCGATATGGCTGAATTTCAGATTGTACAGCTCTCCGACCGGATAGGTACCGAGCACATTATATTCCATCAGGCATTTATCAAAGCGAATGTATCCGTAACTTTCCTTGCGTATGCCGGAATCACTGCCAATCATGGTTTTTTTTATTAGCTCGACAGTGTCATCATAGGAAAGAGCGTTGTCGCAGTAGGCCGTAGTGCCCATAAGCAAAAGAGCCATGGTGGTGATAATTGAGGCTATTGTTTTTCTTTTCATCGTACCTTCTCGTTGGGGGGCGCTCGAGCTCAGCCGCGGGGCACCGATTCAATAAACTGGTCCCGTGGAGAGTAAGGCAGGCAAGGGGTAAAGTCAAAGGTTATCGAGCTTTCGGGCCCCGTCCGCTATTGTTTGACAATCCCAACCGTCTGCAGCAACCCGATGAGATCCGACCCGACAAAATAGTAGATCTGGCCCTCGCTTCTTGTTTTAGCCATGAGATTGTATCCCGCACCAAATTGGAGGCGGTTGCGCCAAAACGAAAGAGTCAGCCCAAGCCCGATCTGAACCGCATCACCGCCGCCATCAGGCCTAAAATGGGTAAAAGCGCTGTGGATACCGAGCGCGGGATCCACAGCCCGGGAGATTGCGGCAGCCCCGGAGCTGTTTTCCGGGCGCGGAAACCAATGGTACATCCAGGAAAGGACCGGCGCGAAGCGAAATCCGTCATCCCCGCCGCTGAGCTTTTCGGGCTTAATCAGCACTACGGCAGGAGAAAGCTCCGCATAGTGGCCGAATCTCCCCACTGCAAACTTGGCAACCGCTGTGTCTACGACTGTATCATCGGCTTCTTTGAGTGTTGCTTTGACAGTGATGATATCTCCCTGCTGGCCTGGAGTTGCTTCCAGATTGATGAAGGTATCTTTGATATTATCAATCGGCACCTGGAAAGATGCGGCCGAGGCCGTTATCTCGGCTACCGGATTTACTTGAAGACTCGACAAAGCGGCGGCGGCGTTTTCTACCAGCTTGGCAGCATCATGAAAATCGGCGTAGTACTCCTTCAGGTTGCTGCGCAGGACCCGCGCTTCATCGCTTTGCAGTAGCGCAGGACGCTCAGGCGCGCCGATATCGTGCAGGTAACCTTCGATAGTTTCCCGGGCTTTGGCTTCCACGTCGGAATAGACCTCGGGGAGCTTTACCGCCCGCAGGGACTTTACGGTAGCGACGCTCTGGCGGATCACCGCGGTCACCGTCGCCGGCGTCGCGTTCTGCCAGTCCTGCTTGAAGGTGGCGGCAGTTTTCGTGCAGTCGGAAACTGCCTTTGCCACCTGCTCGGACTCCGGAATCAGGGTACCAAGCAACGAATCGCGTTCATCGGTCAACTGCTTACTCCTGCCCTCGGTCAGGGCGCCGTCGCGCATCCGGATCTGCACGATAAAGGCGTCAAAAAGCTCCCTGGTCTCCCGCGCCCTTTCCGTCAGTTTCGGTTGATTGAGGCGGGCCTGGAGGCGCTCCCCCTCGTCCAGAAGCTGCGAGATCCCGGGAGCCAGCATCGCTTGCACCTGCTGGACCGTCTGGTTAAGGGTCGCCTCGCCGGTGCGCAGGCGCTCAAGAGCCACGACCATTTCCTGGTTTTTCTGGACGTGGGCATCCAGCTTTTTTTGTTCGTCCTCGCTAAGATCCAACCCGTAGCGGTCAATCCGGATCAGCGACTGCTCCTTTAGTGTGTCGTAACCATCCAGATGCACAGCCACCGGCTCATGGTCACGGCTGCTCAGAAATGCCTCCAGTGTCAGGGCACGGGCATGATTATCCAGTTCTTTTTCGATAACCCCATTGGTCTCATCGATGCCTGCCAGCTGCTTACTCAGTAATGCCTGGAGCTTCTCGAACTTGGGCCGGTCATAAGCGTCGGAAAGCTGCACATACTCCACGGTGCCCCGGGGCCAAATGGCAGTCAGATTGTCGAGGAGATTAGTTTCCAGCCTCGCCGACTCATCCTTCGCCGGATAGAACTGCCCGAAGTTCTTTTCCCGGTAGGCTTGCAGGGTTTTTTGTCGAGCTGCGACGACTTTGGCGAGGAGGTTCAGGGCGTTGGCAACATCCTGCTTGCGCTTGAGCAACTCCTTTGATTGCTGGGCTATTTCTTGATTGGCAGCCTTGTTGCCAAGGTTCTCCCTGGCAATATGAATCTCGAAAGTACTGTTTTCGTCCACTTGGGCGGGTTGGGGAACCTGTAGCGTTGCTCCCTTCCCCGGAAGGTCGGCGCTCCGGGAAAGGGGATGTTTTTGGTTCGCCGTATCGCTCTCTGAATAGGTGATGCTGTTATCCAGCACCCCGCGTGCATTAAGGTATTTGTCGCCATTGACGCAACCGGCTGCCAACAGAAGGAAAACGACCAGAACGACAGACAGCGCCGTCTTCATAGCTGTTCCCCTTTAAGCATTTTTTTCAAGATAACGAAATAATCCGGTTTTTCGTTAGCTCCCAGCAGATCCGAAACGGGCCCTTTGGCAGCGACGCGCTTGGGGATATCCTTTCCGCCGAGTACGGCATAGCATCCGGAAGTCTTTCCCTCGAACCAGTCCCTAAGTTCTGCCGGAGAAAGTAGGGTATTGGCGTCGGGAATAAGATAGTACAGCTCCCAATCATCCCAATTCTCTGAATCCATCAAGCTGTGGACTGCACCTGCCTTGGAATCGGCAGTTCCCAGGAGAATGAAAACCGTCGCCGTTCTGTCATTGAGACTGCTATCCAGGTCACTTCTGTCCTTGATAATCATCAGCATCCTCCTTTTTTTGGGTTCGGTTATCTTTGCAGCAGCTGCCGCTAAAGGAAGCGTCGACACTCGCTACAACCGCTGACAGTGGTAACCCCGGCTTTTCAAGCTAAGCCGACGCTATGCGGGTTGGCCGTCTCTGAAAAGTTCAGATCAGACACTGCTGTGATGACTGCCAGCCGTCTGTCGCACCCTATTTGAATTAGTTTTATCTGTCAATTAAAAGCTAATTTGTAATGGCTTATATTTAGGCGAGTCGGAGGGGTAACAAAAAGTGGAGGAGTTTACTGCAGCATGCTTCGCACTTCTATGAGTTTTGCCGTGACAGATGCGGAAGTGACAGATGCGGAAGTGACAGATGCGGAAGTGACAGATGCGGAAGTGACAGATGCGGAAGTGACAGATGCGGAAGTGAAAGTTGCGGAAGTGACAGATGCGTGGGTAACAGCCACGACCGCTCCTGGGGGGGGAATTAGTCGAGGAGCAGGTTGGCTACCCCCTCCCTAGCCCCACTGCCGTTAAGGTAAGGACCGTGACTGGGAATGGATCCGGCAGTATCCCCCCTGTGGAACAGGGGGGAAGGCTCGCGTAGCGAGACAGGGGGGGCTTAGCCCGGGCAAATCACCCCCC
>Ga0209123_1001276_pt1 | contig 25691 bp, 24 predicted proteins | sample BarGraIncu00431A_FD_184500 | JGI IMG/M metagenome (GOLD analysis project Ga0209123, IMG submission 184500) | Arctic peat soil microbial communities from Barrow, Alaska, USA - Barrow Graham LP Incubations 004-31A (SPAdes) (version 2) | ecosystem: Environmental > Terrestrial > Soil > Wetlands >...
ATTCCGGTTCTTTGCTCTTTGGAAATACCCACCCTGCACTCTTTTGACCATTCTGGGTGAGGTATTTATTAAAGCGTCCGCCCATTGCGGCCAGTTGTTCTTTGATGGCTTTGGTGTCACCGAAAATAGCCACTGATTTTTCGGAATAACCGACTATCGTGAAATCATAGGCTACAGCTTGGTCATTGGCAGGAGCTACCGTTTCAGAAGCCCTTGAAACACATATATTCTCCTCTTGCCCTGCGGTATAGGCATATTCTTCAATGAAGCGTTTACGGTCGTAAATCTGTGTTTTTTTGATAATCCAGCCATGATATTTACTTTCGCCCAAATAGTAGCCAGACCCACCGGTATAATTTTCACGATTTTCGTATTCTTCGTTTTTCTCCTTCAGGTAAGCTGTTTCATTAAAATTACCTGCAAGGTTCCGCATTTCCTGAAAATTGTTTTTCGTATGGGTTGAAAAGCCCAATATCACGGTGCGAACAGTCGAAGCAGCAAAGTAATCAGTATAGGGATCAGAACGATCTTCCCGCTCACAGGCGATAATAACGGCCTGAGCATAGTCTGGAATAATCTCCTTCAGACGTTCCCGTCCGACGGCTTTGATTTCTTCCCTTTGCTGTTGTTCTTTGAGGTCAGCTTCCACTTTTGCACTGGCTTTCCCTTCAGCTTCCTGCCGTAAAACAACAACCTCAAAAGCATCCATAAATTCAGGATTAATATCATCGTAATATTTACCTATACCGAATTTCATGGACAGGGAATTGATAATCTCCGTGCTTGTAAACTCTTTTGTATCCAGGTTGATCTGGTGATAGATATAACCATTCTTCGTGTGTTCAATTTTATCGACCACCAACCGGTATTGGTTCATCCCTGCGCCGTAAGCAATAATAACCTGGTTTTCCTTTACAACCTGTACATCTGTATCTGTTACTGTACCTCCGAATAATGAAACTATTCTTGTCATATCTGTAAATTTTAAATGTTAAAAATGATTGTTGCAAAAAGGATAAATAAGACTATCAAAAACACGAGGGACACCAGACAGGAAAGCACCTGCCGGATAATTGAAAACCCCAGATACAGCCCCAAAAGTGCCCAAAAAAAGCTACTGCCCCAAAGACAGAACCCTGCTGCAACGAAGACGATTCTTAAAACCCAACTTATGCTGATTGGAAGTGAGGTGAATCGTTGTTTTCTGTTTTTTTCTATACTTTTCATAATTTCTGACATTTTTTTTATGCCGTATCGGAGTCGGTCGGAGTTATCGTGTTTCAGAGGCTAAAAGAAGGTTCGTGTTTAGCTGCTGCCAGTTTTTTGCAAAAAATACAACCCGCAGCGTAGCGAAGGCGTGGAGATTTTTTGCAAAACCCGAAGGGCCTGAACTTGCAGCGGTGTGAAGAACACGAAATATACCTTCGCCTCTGTAAACCGATTAACCCGCACTGCTTCGGGCACATAGCCTGATGTGGAGGAAAGTATATACAGGGAAGTATAGAAAAAAGGACAATGACCATACATTACGGTGATAGCCGGTGTTGGTCGTCACCCGGAAATCACCGTAAAATCACCGGACAAAAGGTGATGCGACTGCGGGCATGAAAAAAGTATGCAAAGACAAAGTCTTTATCGAGCTGCCTTTGTTTTCTTTTTGCCCGTAACCCGAAGATTTTTTCCGGCATCCAGGTCGGCAAGCGGATGGAATGGTGGATTATCCCGAAGGGTAATCCCATGAAAGTAGCAACGACTGAGGACAGAATGTATCGAAGGGCGTAAAAGAATTTGCCGGAATATGTTAAATTATTTGACAACAGGTGTATGCTTACGGGCATGAAAAAAGTATGCAAAGACAAAGCCTTTATCGGGCTGCCTTTGTATTCTTTTTGCCTGTAACCCGGAGATTCTTTCCGGCATCCAGGTCGGTAAGCGGATGGAATGGTGGATTATCCCGAAGGGTAATCTCATGGAAGTAGCAATGACCGGGGAAGGAATGTATCGAAGGGCATATTTCTGAAAAACTAGCTGAGACTGCTTCACCGAATGCTTACAGTGTTGGCAAACCAGTTGGTAGCGAGTGAAAAGAGCTGGAAAACGCACATGGTTGGCTCAATTATTTCCTGACGGACGGCGAGCCCGAAAGGCAAATTAAAGGGAATTGGACGGCTGATTGCACATTCGGCAGAGGCACTATGTACTGTCACTGGCACTACAGGAAGAAACGGAAACGGGAAAACCGGATTCGATTGGGTGTCGATCCTAATCACGCCTTTCAACCAATAGAGCTGGTCGCGAATGAGAGGCTGGCGAATCCATTCTCATCAAATCTTATACAGCAAACATTCAGCTATCGCTTATTGTTCATTAATTATTAACTATGTTGCACTTTTGGGTTCTTTAACGGTATTAATTGTGCTTTTGTTTAAAGTATGCTTTGGCACCAACGGTCTTGCCTATCAGAAGGTTCAACAAATCCGTATCCTTCAACCGCAGCTTCCTGAATTTGGTAAGCGAACTTGGATTTATCACATCTCGTTCAGGTGTCATTTCCAAAAAATACTTGAAAGACATGTCAAAATGGGAACGTTCTACTACATCCACATCTGAAACATCATATATAGTTTTGAGCAACAGGTATTTAAACATGCGGATAGGGCTTTCGGCGTTGCGCCCATTGTTTGAGCAGTGTTTGTTTACCAGCTCATCATAGTTGAACGAAAAATCAATGAGCTCGTTAATTTTCCGTAGAAGATTATCCTTGGGTACGATAAGATCATATAAATCTGAGTATGTACTCAGTTGGAGCTTTTGTTGTTGTACTAACATTTAAGTACCTTTATTTAAGGCTCTAAGATATGAAAAAAGCAGTAAAGTACAAGGTTTTGAACCTGTATCTTACTGCTTTAAGTTTAATAATTATATCCGATGGACTTTTTCAGTGCCCTCGTGTTTCTATGGGTGTGTGCTTATTTTAATGTGCTTAGGGTACTAGGGCTACAGGATGACTTTTTGAAGCTAGCAGCCGATGATGAATTTGGAAGAAAATTGCAGGATTTAAAATTGATTGGAAGATAAATCATGGCAGACAAAACAGATATTTAGGTGTATGCAGATTGGAAAATTATGATCTCTCCCAAATGCACTAGGAATATTGTCAGCCCAACAGGCTAAAGGAAGAAAGGCGTTTGGCTTTTCTTATGATGCAAATTGAATCAATTCCCGGGAACAATTTCTGCTTGATCCCGATATTGTCTGGTATAGTGGACAACAATATCCCAATGGAAAGGAAAACTTTGGAGTCTTTCTGGATTCTATGCTCGACACATGGGGCAAAACACTTATGAAACGGCGGGCTGCATAAATGCAAAAGAGCAAGGCACAACCGCACCGGTATTGTATGATATTGATCTTCTTTTAGAGACATGATTTAAGCCGGGTGGGTGCTTTACGTGTTTAAAAAAGAGCCCGATGGAGATTTTCTGGATAACGACACTGTTTCGCCCACTCCACCTTGGGCAAGTATCCGGGAACTCCAGTTTGGGGCAAAACTGATTGAATCCAATGAAAATACAGTTGAAGTAAGAAAATTGCTAGCCATGCTGATAGCTCCGGGTTCTTCTTTCGGAGGAGCCAGGCCGAAAGCTAATATTATGGATGAGACACCTTCCTGTCTGGATATCGTAGAATTTATCCAGTTTTCCGGAACATGCGCAATACCTAAAAGGGTACCAAATCTAATATCTGTTTGAATATTGGCTAATCTGACTTTTTGCCTAACTTTGTTCTCATAGAAAAGTTCATAAGTGATATTTATGTGTGTTGGTTAGTCTTTGGCATGACACTAAGGATTTATAGATTTTTAAAATGTTTTTCAATTAACGATATCAGTAAGGATTGGCTAAAAGGTTTGACAATATACTCATCAAATCCTGCAGATATTGCAGTTTCCTTTTCATCAGATAGTCCAAAAGCTGTTTGTACAATAATAATTACATTAGGGTCGAATAACCGTATTTGCCTGATGGCTTCATATCCATCCATTTCGGGCATTTTAATATCCATCAAGATCAAATCAATATCAGGGTTTTTGCAGCAAATTTCGACTGCATCAATTCCGGTTTTAACTTTTATAATTTTTTTGCCAAACTTTTGGACTGCGGTTGAAAGGAGTATTTGAGAAATTTCGTCATCTTCTGCAATTAATATTTTGAGATTTTTCATAGACTATGTTGTTTTTCATACAAATTAATACTTTAAGTCACCTTTAATTCATCTGTTGGGCGAATATATGGAAGGCTAACGATAAAGACAGATCCTCTCCTTTCTTCGCTTTCAATCAATAATTTACCCCCGTGCTTTTCAATAAAATCCTTGCAGATAGTCAATCCTAATCCTGTACTATATTCACCTTCAGTACCTTTACGGTTTGTCTTTACATCAAAACGGAAAAGATTAGTTATCATCTCCTTAGTTAATCCAATACCTGTATCCCTGATTGAAATCGTAACCAACTTGTGCGCATCCAAACATGCAGAAACAGTTATTCTTCCACTTTTGGGCGTAAATTTCACCGCATTAGACACTAAATTTCGAATAATACTTTCTAACATATTTTTATCAGCAAAAACATACAAATCTTCAGGTATTTCAAAATCGATCATAATATCCTTTTTATTTGCTTCTTCAATAAGATAAATCAAAGTTTCAGAAATAGCTGAACACAATAACAGCAATTCAGGAACAAATTTGGTTAAACCCCTTTGCGTACGTGACCATTCTAAAAGATTTTCGAGTAAGCAGAAAACATTTGTGGCAGAGTTTTGCATCAATAATGCCAATTTGTGAAACTCCTTAGATGAAATATCAAGTGAGCTGTCAGCCATTAAATTAGTCAATTCCTTAAATCCACATAAGGGGCCTCGCAGATCATGGGCGATAATAGAGAAAAATCTGTCTTTTTCAACGTTAACTTTTAAAAGTTCTTCATTTTTACTTTGTATTTCGGCTTCCACCCGTTTCCTTTCAGTAATATCGCGTATAATCATTTGAACGGCTGGTTTATTATCAAACCGAATTGACATGGATTTTACTTCTACATAAACTTCAGAGCCATCGAGTCGTATAAATTTTTCTTCAGCAAGAGGCAACACAACTCCTTCATTCTTGAGTTCTTTCATTCGCCCATTGACAAATTCCCGAATATACGGAGGAATAAACTGGATAACAGGTTTTCCTATTAATTCTTCTGCTCTTGTTGCTGCCATCAAATGTATCCCTTCCCTATTTACCATTACAATTTTACCATCAGCATAAATAACAATTGCATCAGGAGAATTTTCAACTAACTCACGATATTTCAGTTCACTCTCTTTTAAAGCTTGCTCAATATGTTTGCGCTCGGTAATATCTTGTAATATACTATGGGTTTGCTTGAATTTGCCATTCAAGTCGTGACCAATCTCTCCATCGAAAGCAATGAGTAACAAATTTCCATTTTTATGAATCATTTCAAGTTCGCCATGCATCTTTCCCAGTAATTTGAAAATTTGGAATCGCATTCTTGCTTCAGGCTTATATGCTGGAGCAAGAAATTCACCAAACCATTTGCCAATAACTTCATCACGGGTATAGCCAAACGTATCTAACCAATGCTGATTTACTTCAATAAAATTGCCGTTAATATCAAGCGACTGATAACTAAGTGGCACTTTATTAAATAATAACTGAAACCGTTCTTCACTTTCTATTAAAAAATCATTTGCTTTTTCTTTCTCAGTAATCTGTATTTTAAGACGCTGATTATTATAGGCTTTTTCGGAAAGTTCATTGGCAAAAGCAAATAACAATTTCGCTACGTTATTAAATCTTTCGGCAGACATTACAGGGACTTCGTGCAGCGCCTCCAAAAAATCTGTCCCGTTTGCACCAATTTTATCGGCGTATTGTATCATCGTTTGCTCACTGGAATTATCATTTCGTACTTGCCCTATTAGCCAGTTGGCGATGTGATTTCCCCCAACGGTAATGCTTGCACCTGCATCCCATAAACCGCAACTCATACATAGCCGAACAATCGGTCCGAAAGGATTCTGCTTGCCAATCTCTGCATCAGATTTATAACAATTCGAAAGTCCTTTTTCTGTCTTTCGGATAATATTATTGCATAACCTGGTAAAATTGCTCGGCTTGGTAATAGGCTTGCCATCCGGGGTTGTAATAATTGAAGCTACACCATTGACGTCTGCAAATAAATCCTGTAAGTGCTGAATTTCTTCAAGGTTAAAAATATCGCTAAACTGCATGTTGCTTAATGGATCATCCGTCGAAATTGGTTCTGCCGTTTTAGTTTCCATTTAATAACTGATTTAAAATTATGTTTTTCCTTAAATAAAAGTGCCAAATATTATCATCTAACTCCTTTTAGATAATCTCTTTTTGAAAGTAAAAGCAACTTCTTCTCCTGTAGATTCATTGACACGTTTGAATTTAATAACTGGAGTGATCTTTACTGTCGAGGATATCCAGATCAAGACTGCTTTCCTATACTGTAGAAAATAATTTAACCCGGATATTTACCAGCCCAAAATTGATTGATCCGGACCAGATTGGCCTCATGCTTATATTACAAATTAATTTGTCAGGAGATTTTTTTTGTTTCGAAACATTGATTGCTTTTTGAGTGTGTGTTCGCTTTTTATGACGGGCATCCTCGATTGAACGTGACATTTTTTGATTTTGGTCATTTTTGGTCAATTCTGAAAGCTGCGTATAATATTCATTCATCCTGTGGAGTTCTTCCTCTGTAAGATCTTCAACACTCACTATACGGTTACTTGCTTTTTCATTCGCCGCAACGAGTTCATTTAATTTGATATGTATAGCTATAGCATCTTTATTTTGCGTCTTTTGTATCAGAAAGACCATAAGAAATGTCACGATTGTCGTACCCATATTAATTACAAGTTGCCAATCCTCTGAATATTTAAATATCGGTCAGAAAAAAGCCCAGACTAAAATAATCACACAGGCGATTATAAACGCTAGACTGCTTCGTGTCGCTTTTGTAGCAACGGTTGCAAACTTGTCAAACCAGTTTGATTTATTTCCTTTTTGTATCATTGTTTTTAAAATATTATATAAAATAGTGAAACATCTAATCTATAGTTTACCTCATCTGTAATCTTTGCTGCCTAATATTTTATGACCTTTTACTTCCAAAGTGAAATATTAAAAATGCTATGGCAATTACTAGGTTTATATCAGTTACACCATTCTAAAATTGATGACCATCCCAGAGAACACAAGAGACTATCACAATTCCGTAAATCACATGAACTGCGGAAATATCGGCAGATGGAACTGAGATTTGAAAATTATGTTATGGTAATCTGTGATGATTCATTGGGGTTCACGTTCCCAGAAGCGATGTTGCGCTATTGCATTAATAAATTCTTTCGGATTGCGATTTAACAATATACCGTATGACATGTGCTCTTTTTCTGCTTTATTCTCATTATGAATTTTAAATCCGGTAGCAGTTAAATCCATAAGGTATACTCCATCTCCATCGGCAGCTATGGCTTTACAATGTTTAAATGCTTCGTTAATAAAATCGATAGCATCAGGCTCATCCGTTAATAGGGAAGCACTTTTTGCTCCATCCGGAACATACACTGCATCAAATAGTACGGAAGCCGCAGTTAAGAAACTTTGATCAACAATAATCTGCTTTCCGTTTTCGGCAGCAATAAATCCAAGATGAGAGGCAATAATCTTTGTTTGGGCTCCTGCTGCTTCAAGTGCCTTTTTCATCGCATTTAGTGAGTTTTCATTTACACCATCTGCAGCGAGTATAGCAATCTGCCTTGTTTTGATCGAATCTTTAACTGTGCCTGCCATGCTCAACGCATTAGAAATCTTCAATTCCGGATGAACATTAATAGACTGATAATCTTTTGGATCACCATCTGCCGGGATATTTTGATTCAGATTTTGTTCAGGTTGTGGAACTTGTATGCCGAGTCCTTCGGCAACACTGGCAGCGAGTGCTTTATCAACTTTTGTAAGCATGCCTACCACGCGTTCTCTGATGGCCGCGGTTTCCAGTTTACCTAACTCAAAACGAAATGCGTTTACAATATGAGTCTTCTCTGCCTCACTCTGGCTGTTAAAAAACAGGGTTGCCTGGCTGAAATGATCAAAAAAACTTTGACTACGCGCGCGGACTTTTCTGGCATCAATCTGCTCATTATATGAAACAAATCCACCCTCTGCTGCTTTGGCCTGGTATGGGCAGCCTCCTCCTGTTGTGTTAGGATGATAACTCGATTGCCCTTCGTTAATGGTTTGCCGCATATGACCGTCGCGCTGATTGTTGTGCACTGGAGTAATAGGCCGGTTGATTGGTAATTCATGAAAGTTTGGACTGCCTAACCGGCTAAGTTGAGTATCGGTATAGGAGAATAATCGGCCCTGTAATAACGGATCGTTACTGAAATCGATTCCTGAGACAACATGGCCGGGATGAAAAGCAATCTGTTCAGTCTCTGCAAAGAAATTTTCAGGATTACGGTTCAAAACCATCTTACCAATGATTTGTACTGGAACAATTTCTTCGGGAATAAGCTTTGTAGGATCAAGCAAATCGAAATCAAATTTGAATTCGTCTTTTTCTTCCACAATCTGAACACCAAAATTCCATTCGGGAAAATTTCCGGTTTCTATGGCTTCCCATAAATCTCTGCGGTGAAAATCAGAATCCTTACCTGAAATTTTCTGAGCTTCATCCCAGGCAACGGAATGAACTCCCAACACTGGTTTCCAATGAAATTTTACAAAGACTGATTTATTATTTTCATTTACGAAACGGAAAGTATGCACCCCAAAACCTTCCATCATGCGCAGACTTCGCGGAAGAGCACGGTCACTCATTGCCCACATGATCGTGTGCATGCTTTCGGGAGTCAAAGAAACGAAATCCCAAAACGTATCATGGGCCGAAGCTGCCTGGGGCATCTCGTTATTCGGCTCAGGTTTAACTGCATGTATAAGGTCTGGAAATTTTATAGCGTCCTGAATAAAGAAGACAGGCACATTGTTCCCAACAAGGTCGTAGTTGCCTTCTTCTGTATAAAATTTAACTGCAAAACCCCTTATATCGCGTGCCATATCTGAAGATCCGCGGGAACCTGCCACAGTACTGAACCTCGCAAATACAGGAGTTCGGGTGCCCGGAGTCTGCAGGAATTTAGCTTTGGTATATTTCGACATGGATTCACTCAATTCAAAATAGCCGTGTGCTCCACTTCCCCTTGCGTGAACAATACGTTCAGGAATTCTTTCATGATCGAAATGGGTAATTTTTTCACGAAGCTGAAAATCCTCTAACAATGTTGCCCCACGTTCGCCGGCCTTCAATGAGTTTTGATCATCATTTATGCGCAAACCTTGATTGGTTGTTAAAAACTCGTCCTGCCCGCTTTCCGTGTTTTTCGCCAGATCATTTATCTTGGCATTGTCCGTCTCTGGTTTTTTAGATGTTTCCATTTTTTATATTTTCTAAATTACGAACTTAGGTTTTCATAATGTTAATTTAAAATTCTTTTGCACTATTTTTTATTTACTGCGCGAAATATTAAATATGCTATTCCTATCACAATCACAACAGCAACAATAATTCCAAATCCCATGCCTGCTTCGAATATTCCAGGATATTACATTGCACGAACTTAGAATTGAAGAAAGGAGTATGAAAGCGAACGTATTGCGAAGGTTTGAAGTGCCCATTGTTTATTTAATTAATTTGTGAAGTAATTTTCACACATCAAATGTAGATTTCATCATGTAAATATTCTTTATACAATTTCAGGAAAATGTTATATCATTTTCACTTGAACGAGAAATCTTGATTATGAATATTCAGCTGGAAGGAACACTGTAAAAATAGCCCCAATGCCAGAATTTCCTTCTGCAAAAATAAAGCCGGAATGGTTTTCAACAATCTTTTTACAGATTGAAAGCCCTATCCCTGTGCCAAGGTATTCGGCTGTGGTAAATAAACGGTTAAAAATGATAAATATTTGTTTAGCATATTGTTGTTCAAATCCCAAACCATTATCTGTTACAGAGATTTTGTAATAAGTATTGTCAGGTGCTGTTTTCAAAATCGGATATGCTTTAGCAACAATTTCTTCGCAATCAATTTTAATGAGCGGAGTAACTCCTGGTTTGCAAAACTTTAAGGAATTGCTCAGCAAATTTAGAAACAACTGTTGTATTTGAAATGGGATCACTTTTAAAACAGGTAACTGAACCGATTGAATATCTGCATTTTTCTCCTCAATTGATTGGGACAATTCAAATTTTGTATTTTCAAGTAAAAGGTTTAGATCAGTTACCGCAAAAATTTTGTCTTTTTTATTGATACGTGAAAATAGGAGCAAATCATCAATTAGTTTTCGCATCCGGTTTACGGATGTCTGAATTCTTTTGAAGTAATCTTTACTCATATCGGAAAAGGTTAAGTTGTCACTTTCCGAAATGAGAGAAATAAATGTTTGTATCTTACGAAGGGGCTCCTGCAAATCGTGGCTTGCAATTTGATTGAAAGACGCTAGTTCCTCATTACTTTGTTGCAACTCGTAGTTTTTTTTCTGTAAAGTTAAATTAATCAAATGTTGTTCCGTAACATCTTTGATAACACCAATATGTATGATATTCTGCGAATCATTGGCAATAAATTTGCCCATGGAATTGAAAAAACGCACCTGCCCATCTTTGCGAATGATTCTGTAAAAACGCATATAAGTTTTGTGTTTTACCAATAAATTTTCTGCTCCAGCGGCAACAATATGCTTGTCATCAGGATGTACAAATTCCAAATAATTTTCTATTGAAGGTTCAAATGACTGCGGGTCGCAACCCAATAAACGGTATAAATTATCCGAATAAATAAGTTTTTTTGTTTTTAAATTCCATATCGAAGTGCAAAACTCGCCTATTAACTCGGCATGTTTAATTGATTCTGTGGAAATTAGCAATTCTTCATTTGATTTTTTTAATATAATTAAATCCTTATTAATCTTGTGAAATGACAGAATAAATATTAACATTGAGAATAGCAGGAATATTAATGTTATAAAAGGGGAAATCGAAATTTCGTGGTTATACTTTGTCTGATGATTTTTAAAATAAGACATTTCCAATAGAACCATTTTGCCAATCTGCAAACGAATGTAATCCATTTCGGCTTTGCCTTTTAACATATTTTCACTTAACAGATGTTTATTATCTGAACCGGAAATAATGGCTAATGAATTTGCCAACAGAACAAACCGTAAATAGATTACATGCTGAAGTTCATTTAAATTAGCTTGCTGTTCTGGCTGATTTTTCGTCAGTTTTTTTAAAATATCAAATGATTGATTGACTTTTAATCGACAATTGGTATAGGAATTGAGGAACAAAGTATCTTGGGTAATTATATAGCCACGTTGTCCGGATTCTGCGTCTTTAAGGTATGAATGTAACTGTTCAAGTTGGATCTGTATTTTATAAGAATGGATCAGCAAGTCCGTGGATCTTGAAAGGGAATTTGCATGGTTATAAGAAACAGCGGAAATTACAAGCAATATAAAAACTGCCAATGCAAAAAGACTCTCCTGAAAAAAGGAATACATGACATTCGATTTCTTTTTCATTGCGAAAATGTTTACATTAAAGACTAAGTAAAAAACCTTCTCTGTTGAGGCTAGATGTCTGGTATAGCCAGTTCGTTGTGATTACTTCTTCCAATAATTTTTTAAGTGTGATAAAGTCGTTTGGTTTTTTGATATAAACATTTGCACCTTTAACAAATGTATCTTCAATATCCTGATCAGATGCGGATGTGGAATAAATTACGATTGGTATGTCCTTTAAGTGATCAATACTTTTGATTTCCAATAAACATTCTATCCCCGATTTACGCGGCATATTCAAATCAAGAAAAAGAATATGAGGCAATTTATTTTCGTTTTGGGCAAGGTGGCTCATTAATTCTACCCCGTCATTCACTGTTTTAACAATGGTTTTAATTTTTATAGCTTCAAAAGCTTCCTTGAAAAAAAAGCGGTCATCCTCATCGTCATCGGCGAGTAAGATATAAATTGACTCGTGTTCCATTTGCTGGCATATTAATAAATATCAATAATTTTTAGCATTTCGAATTGCCGCTTTTTAATTAATTTTTCAAACATTTCCAACTTCACGCCGCTTTTTAATAATTCGGAGAAAAGCAGTTGGAGTAAGCCCTGTCACATTTTTAAATTGACTGCTGAAATGCGCTATGCTACTATAGTTTAATTTCCAGGCAGTTTCGCTACATGACAATTCGGCCGTTGTCAGTAACTGTTTTGCACGTTCGATTTTTTGAAGCTGAATAAAATTTTCAATCGTAGTAAAAGTCATCGTAGAAAACAATTTTGAGATGTAACCATATCTATATTTAAGCTTTGCTGATAAATATGATGAAGTACTTAATGTGACTGGTAATTTATCTTCCATGTTCACCATTTCAATTATTGCATCCTTTATTTTTTGGACAAGAATGTTTTTTTCACTTTCAACAATTTCAATTCCATATTTGCTTAATCCAAAAGTAAGTTCTTTAAACTGTTCATTCGTAATGGTATCGTATATTTCAACTTCTCCGATACTTCTTAAAGAATAAGTCAATTCCGATTTGTCCAAATGCTCTTGTAATAATTTTTTAGTAATTGTGTTTATGTCGTATTTTATGTACAGTATCATATTTGGACAACTATTTTATCAAAGTTACTGACCTATTTCGAGTCATTTGAATTAATATTACGAAAGCAGATTAAATTTGTTTCATGAGAATCGAAACTATATTTTTATGATATGGAGGAATTATGAAAAAAACAGTCTATCTCAAATTTGGATCAATGATGCAGATATGTAATGAAAAAGACAAGCGATCCCGTGAAGGAAGACTTGCCTTTATTTCAGATCCGCACCTTTACGGGGCTGTGGTGATTTCTCAAAATGTCTGATTACCTCATTTTCGATTAGCGTTTTGCCTTATCCGTGAAGTTGTTAAGGTGTTGCGATAGCGATTAAATTCCACGGATGCATTACCCCGAAGCTTATACTTCTCAATTGTTAATCTCGCCATAAGATAACTTACTGTTGACTCCGCACCTTGGTTGAGATTGACATGCTCTTCCTCCAATCCGTCATAACATCCCCCTGTACAGGAATTGTAAACTGTTTGATGAAGACGGTTATTCCCCAGGAACCAGTTAAATGAAGTTCTCATTTTCCGAAAGTACTCTTCATCTTCGAACACATCATAAAACAGGCTCAAAGTCATTATGGTGTGGGCAACATCAATGGGCTTTTCACCAAAACGACCTATCTTCGTCCCTTTTAACATCCACTTTTGATTGAAAATCACTTCTATCCCCTTCGCATTGAAAGAATGTCGCAGCAGAAAATTCATCGACGAAATAGCAATCTTTTTATAAATTTTATCACCGGTCAACAACCATGCATACAACATGGCTTCAGGTAAAATACTATTGGCATAGGTGAGATACCCTTCGAACCACTCCCATTTCCCGGTAGACTCATGTTTATACATCTTTACCAGACGATTGGCGAATGTTTTGAACAAGGCAACATTTTCAGGCGACTTTAAGGAAGAATGATGGTAATATAATCCTTTTATAGCGAAAGCCATAGCCCTTGGCGAGTGCATCACGGCCAGTGAATGCAGCGATTTTTCAATAATCCTGTCCGCCATCATTGTATATCTTGCGGGCAAAAGATTAATCAGTGAAGTTAAATATCCTAAAGCCCAGATAGCCCTTCCGTTAGCATCATCTAAGTTTACAGTTTTGTTTTGAGCCGTAAACATACCGTCATGAGCGACATAATTAAGAAAATCACCTTCGGTCTGCTGACAATAATGGATAAAACTAAGATAATGCTGTATCAAATTTAAACTCTGCCTGTCACCGGTCATTTTAAAATACATGCACATACTTACCAGTCCCATAGCATTGTCATCAAGCGTATAACCGGCACTTGAGTCGGGATGATTGACGCTGGAAAACTGAACAATCCCGATATCAGTCGTCAATTGCTTTATGTGATTGAGAGTGATCTCCGGCAGGTTATAATGCAAATTGATCTTCTTATCTGCAATTTCTACGAAAACTATAGCATGCGCAACAGCCGAATTTTCCCAGGCTGTGGAAACGATTTTCTGCAATGTGTTAAAACTAATCTTTCGTCGTAACTTGTCGTCCTTCAGTAACCGGATGGTTGCTTCGGCTAATTGGTTTGGATTCTTAAAATCAAAAATAATGCCCGTATCGGCCGTCAAGACTTCCTTCGCATGTGGAATAGGGGTGGAAATGATTGGGCATGCACAACTCATGGCATAAGCAAAAGTACCGCTAACTGCCTGGTTGGGATCTGTTGAGGTAAACAGGTAAATATCTGTAAGTTGTAAATATTCAAGCAATTCGTTTAAATCAAGGTATTCATTAATGAATCGGACATGATCCTGAAGTTGATTCTGTTTTATTTTTTCTTGAAGCATGTCACGGTATTTCTCTCCTTCCGATTTCACAACTCCGGGATGTGTCTTACCAATCAAAAGAAAAATCACATGCGGACAATGCTCAATAATTGCCGGTAATGCTTCCAATGTCGTTTCAATACCCTTACCGGAACTCAAAAGCCCAAAAGTGGTAAGAACTTTTCGCCCGTTTAAACCATATTTCGACTTTAAGGTTCTTTCATCCGAATGCAGAACCAAATGGGTGCCATGTGCGATAATATTTATTTTTTGCTTCGGTACACCATAATCCTGGGTTAAAATAACAGCTGACTTATTCGTCATTACAATAATTGAACTGCAAGTTTCGGTCATGAACTGTACTTTCTGTTTTAACTGTACATCAGGGTGAGGCAATACCGTATGAAAAACTATAATTACGGGTTTTGTAAGTTTGGATAAAAATCCAAAAAATGATTGTTCTTGCTCACTGAATAAACCAAACTCATGTTGAATCAGGACAATTTGAATATGAAAGTCTTGATTAATAATGTGAGCCAATTGCACGTAATCGGCTGAAATATAAGTTTTAAGTATATATTTAACTTCAGCGGGATAAATATGGTTTGAATTTCCCGATTCCAAAGCACAAACTCTAATCACAAATGAATTACTGAATTTATTATTGATTGCTTTTATTAAATCCTGCGAATAGGTTGCAATTCCGCACTCTCTTGGTGGGTACGAACTAATAACGAGAATTTCAACCCAATCCGTTTGCTCTTCCTTACTAATTTTGTTTTGTATGAACAGATTGTTGCTTGGATTAGGCAATTCTGGCTGTTGTATGACTGTGTCATCGATTTGACGGCATATATTTCGACTTTTCATAACCGGTGTTTTAAATTAAAAATTCTATAAATTGCAGTGACTACAGGGTTCACTGGATCTTTGATTAGTTTTAAGGCGCTGATAAATAAGACAAGCAATCCAATGATTGCTTGTCTTTGTGAAAACTGGCTCAAAAGAATATTTCTTCGCAATTATAGCTATCTCTCCTTCGATTTTGGACGAATATTTTTTAAGATTACCAGAATAGTTGATTTTATCGTCTCGGGATGCTTGGCAATAAATTTCGTAACCACAACCTGGATAGTTGTGCCAATAAACTTTCTAAACAAATTCCCCGAAGTCCCTACAACTATTCTTTTTGATAGATAACCAGTGACAAGACCTGTGGCAATGCCCAACATACTTTCGCCGAGCTTAGGTGAGGTAATCATGTCTTTCACTGTATTTTTGACAAGATTTACAGGTTTCATACTTTCTGCAACCCGATCGAATTGTTGCTTCAATTGTTCCGCACCAACAGCCTGATCAACTTCTAAAACTTTGATCGTATTCTTAAGTCTCTCGCCTGCTGCAATTTTTTCCATATGATTTTATTTGTGAATCATTTCAATGAAATAATCGTATACAAACTTTTTAATACTCCTATCCATGAAACCATAAAAAATAATCCCGGCTATTCCATAAAATCCGCTCACTATAAAGAACCCGATATAGGTCTTGCCAAGAATATCTCCTAGCCATAATGCTAATCCCAAACTCAAAAAAAACAGAAATAACACAATAAAACCAAACATCACAAATCGCGGAATCAAGTAGGAAACTATATCTGATGCTTTGTCCAATACTTTAAGTCTAACTAATGCAATATTTATCTTCGTGTAGTTAACCACCTTTTCGAACAGAAGCTCAAACAATGAACCCTTGCCTTCCATTGTATGGATTACAATATTATCTTGTTTATTTAGAGACATTTAGATGATTATTTTAATTAACAAATTAATTTCCATTTTGCAATGAAACGTCTTCGAGCTTTTCAATTTTTTCTTTTCCCTTACGGGCAATATTGGATACATCATCCTCTGTTTCTTCAATTTTATCAATGAGCCCATCGACAAAATGACCAAATTTATCTTTTAATCCATCTGCGAAGTCTTCTCCCATTTTGCCTATTTTTTTTCGGATTTTCTTACCATTCTCAGGAGCAAATAATATGCCTAACAATGCACCTGCTGCAATACCGGCAACGACGCCGAACAATACTTTTTTCGAGTTCATAATTTTTTAATTTTAATAGTGACTAAAATAATCTGTAAAAATTCAATTGTATTTAAAATTTGTTTTATGTTATTTTTTATTGACAATTATTACATCTTTAAATGCTTTCCCAAAATCATTATTATCATGCAAATTGTGGTTTGAAAGATTTCCAATCGCTTTTATTGTTCTCTTACATACTGATCTTTGCAATTAATTAAATTGTTGTTCTTCTGTTCAAGTGCATTAATGCTTTGCTGATATAGCGTATGAAGTGCTTTACTATGCATCATTGCTTTTGCATTTAACTCAGAAATCCGAGGTTCGTTCTGTTTAATTTTTATTTCCGATTCGCTATTGAAAGTTTTCCACTATTCTGTCGTAGCAGCTTTCTGCTGTTATAGCTCTGCCTCGGGCTTTGTCTCGTTTAAATGCAGTTGTACTTCATGCACATTTAAAGTTGTTTTTTTTATTTTGTTCGAAGGCGAATTGCAACTTGTAAATATTATGCCCTCACATTGTGTGCTGTTGTTACTGCGAACGTGTAGAAAAACTTTTTCATTTTGCTTAATTAATCTTTTAAAAATAATTTAATCTGTTTTTCGAAGCCGTTAAACGGGTATTCCGTCAAACGGCTTCTTTTATCCTAAATAGTGATCAGAGTTCTTCAAAAAGTTTCTTAACTTCTTCCTCTGATTTTCCCAGCTTAGCTTGAACCCTGCCGTATAATTCTTCTTCACGACCCTCTTCATATAGCAGGTCATTATCTGTTAAGTCTGCAAAATTTTTTTTGAGCTTGCCTTTCAGCTCATGCCAGTTTCCTTTAAATTCTGTTGTGTTCATGTTATGAATTTTTAGTGAATAAATTTCAACAATCCAAATTTAAACTTCAAGCTTTCCATATTTGTTATATAATTGCACGAAAGTATTACATCATTTCGACTTAAAGAGATGATTTTATATTGTCCTACTTCCTTGTATTATCCGAATCAATACTGCTATAACAGCGATAACAAGCAAAATGTGAATGATACCACCCGTACCATAACCAACAAATCCAATGAGCCATGCTATGACGAGTATGACTGCAATGAGGTAAAGTAAATTTCCCATAATTAGTAATTTTTAAGATTTTAAAAATTGAATGCCTTTTTGAATACGCAAATATGGTCTCCTTTAAATGGTTTAGCGTTACATGATTCCACGAAAAGTTTATAACATTTATCTATTTCGATATTTTTGCTCTGTATAGTTACACATTGGATTGGAAGTGTAATCGGTAAATAACAGTGCTGCAAACACGATATGTCATCTCTTAATGAATGTCCTTTAGAGTTATTCGTATTTTTTTGTGCTTGGTACTTTATGTTTTATCATTTTAAATAAAGTCCAATTTGAGGTTAATCAATTAATCCACTACTCATTATCTTGCCATCTGCGCTATATCTAGCATTCAGACACAGACGAACTTTGAATTAATTCCGCCAAAATCACTTCAAGCGTTTCATTTTTAGATTATTAAACGATTGAATAACATCTTATTGCATTCAGATAGAAGAAATAATATAAATCTTACCACACGTGTCCGAACAATTTGAAATTTGAATTAATCTATGTTGAATATAAATTGATATTCAGTTATCTATCTATTGGAATTCTATTAAAAGTTGTTCAAAATCTTTTTCGGAATGTTGGAAGTTAAACAAGTTGGGTGTCGGATTTTTCTGTTTTCGAGCCGCTCTTACTCCTAATTTTTAATTCGTTGACGATGTACCCCAGCCTTTTATATTGGGTCAAGCAGACCCTGATCAAGGTGTAACAAAGTGTCCAAAACGTTGTTTTGTCTTACACATCGTCCTGTGTATGAGTTCTAAAATGAGATAACTTATCAAAGCAATAAATATTTGTGATTTACATGCATTAGGTGTTATACCCAAAAATGTTTTTATCTGTAAATTTTGCTTTATCAACTTAAAATGTCTCAATCAACCAACGCCTTTTGTAAAGTTCTGCAATTGTTGCCGCACTCCACTGCAAAATTTCACAGATCAACTCTACTGTCGGGTTATCTTCCTCGATATAGACAACAACACGGAAAAATTCCACGTTGTCGATGCCATTTTTAACAGCGGCCTTTCCTGTTAATTAGTTAGTTAATCTCTTGGATCTGATTACCGAATCCGAATCGGAGGAGTTTCATAAAACCTCGCAGCGGATTTCCTTAAGAGCGCTTATTATGGACTCAACCATTTCCTCAATACCAAAGGTCAGAACGATCTCGTGTTACACAATGGTGCAATAAGTGCGTGAATTCAATTGATTTTCATGATTTTTATAACTTCCTCTGCTTTTCGCCTTTCTTTCGTTTAATTTTGTTGATTTTCTTTTTATTATTGAGCTCTTTTGTTTTCGGCTGGGACTTTTCCAGCATGATAATTTCCTTTAACCTGAAAACCGCACAAAAAAGGGCAAAGCCCTTTTTAATCAATTTCGCATCAGCAAAGGAGAAATATGATTCAGAGGTAATTATTATTCAGCAACCTTTCCATTTCGGACTGGATAATATCCTGTATATCCTTCTTTATTGGCAGATAATTCCTGGCAGAACTGCTACCGTACAACTTTAAATTGCAAAACCGAAATTGTAACATACTCTCCTAAGTCTATCAAAGTTCTCCGAACATTTTAGAATAACTTTGATAGTAAAATCCCGATTTTTCAGGAAAACAAGACGGACTTCACCGAATGCTTACTATAGTTTAACTGAGTTTGGAAAGACCTTAATCCCTGTCCTTGCCGTTTTACCTAACTATTGAGTGTCTTCCTGCACTTGTTGAGTATTCAGTTCCAAAAAAATATACAGTTCAACAAATGAACTGTGTCCTAATTGGTGTTTGTAAAGATTGTTCATAGTTGGGTGTCGGTCATAAAATTGCCCATAGCGGTTGGCGTGTATGAAACGAAGAGGATTGTGGAGCTGCGTCTGTACCCACCGTGTCGAACCTTTATGCAGGTCGAGCTGTAACCTACGCATGCGCCCGCTTTGTTTTATGACATGTTGTTAGGCCACGTTGATATTGATATCTTGTCCATATTTCACAATCTCAATAACTAATCGGATTTGAAATATCAAAATCTTTTTCTCTAAATGGATACGGCTCGATACGGCTATCAATTTTTCTTCTCAACGACCGCATCAGCTGCAAGCCGTTAAGCTGGCGTGAAATCTGCTTTTCTGCTTTGCAGACAGATTTCATGACAGTAGGATTGTCAGTTGCATGCGATTGTTATACCCAATTAGTTGTTCTGCTATTTCTTCAATTAAAAAACTTAATGTATTTATCTAATCAATTACTGGCATTAAGAATTCATAAGCTTTTCCTTCCTTTCAAGTATTATTTGTCTATTGAGTTTCGCGATATTGCAAAAAAACTCATTAACCACTAACGGATCTCCCTTTGGATTTTCATTTGCATTTCTAACCATACACATAGTACAAAACTCTTTATCCATACATTGAATACATTTAGGAAAGTCTTTTTTGCGCAATCCTCTTAAATATTGCACCTTTATAGAATTATCCCAAATATCATTGAGAGAAGCTTTTTTTATATTACCAACAACATAATCCTGCCAGCCGGCACATGGATAAACATTTCCGTTGTCTGATATGCAAATTGAAGAATGACAAACGCTACAAACAAAATCGTTTGAAGTCGTATTTTTTTTCTTCTCAACTGCCATTTCTATTTGCTCCAAATATTTTGATTCATGAGCAACTTTGTCGTTAATCATTTCTTCGATTTCATTAATTGACAAACGGCAACTCAGATTTTGTGTTGTATGGTTATATCTTGCTATGATTACATAATCATCTCCGACATGAATCTTATGCTTTTGTGCCCATTTGATAACATCATCATAACAGTTCTTGTTTTGTTTCATTATTGGGCAGCTTATTTGCAAAGGAATATCATTTTCAATCAGTTTCAAGATTGCATTTTTTGTTTTTTCAAAACTCCCTTTCATTTGAGTTATCTCATCGTGAATATGGGAATCCATTGAATATAATGAGACTTGAACACCTAAAAGGGGATTTGCCTTCATTTCTTTGATGATTTCATCATCAAGCAATGTTAAGTTACTAAGCACGTTTACTGAAAAATCATATTCTTTGCACTTTCTTAAAAAATCGCAAAAGTTTTTGTGCAACATTGGTTCACCACCACTTAACGTCAAATGAAATAACCTCATATTTTTACATTGTTCTAAAACATCATAAAATAAATCAGGTTCGATATAACTCACTTTGTTTTCATGTGGGATATAACAATGCACGCATCTTTCGTTGCACTTGCTTGTAATTTCTATGTGCAAATTTGTAATCTGAGGTTTGCCTTTAAAGTATTCTTCTAAAAAATCCTGTGTGGATTTCTCAGGATGCATAATAGTCGGAGAAAAATCCTTTTTTGTTATTTCGGGTTCTAATACCTTGTACGAGAACCTCGTGTCTTTTTCATCGCATTCCAGCAATGTCTCGCCAGATACAATAAATCCATCCCGTTCTAGCATGCAATAAAATTCTCTGGCATCGTTCTTTATTGTTCTAATGTCAACATCTGTAAATTGCTTACTTATTTTTTTTGCAAGCTCATCAATGGTTTGTGGTGTTCTGCCTAAAACAGACAAAAATACTGCCCCACTTTCCGATAGAATTTTGTCTCCGATGTGATTATCGTTATTATCAGTTAGTTTATATCCGAAATTCCTATTGTCCGTTATATACCCAAAGGACTCATAGTTTCTGAATATAACATTAGATTTTTGCTTGAAAAACATAACAATGTCTCTTTAGTAATCAGGCGACGAGTTTTAATTATAAAACATTGCCGCCTGATTAAATTGTTCATTAACGTCCACCTGGCTTTGGTGGATTACAAGGTCTTCCACTCGGCTTACTATTGGGATGGCATTCTGCCATCTGTACCGTACTTTCTGCCAACACTTTAGGTTTTGTGTAACTCATAAGTTTTACCTCCTTTTTTAGAATTATTACTTTTGTTATTAAGCATTATGTAAAAATACAGAACCAAAACTATTTTTCAAAGCTTTGTCATGTATTAATTTTACCTTATTCAAATATCCCTTTAATGGTTTGCAGTTGTTTTTCAATGTGGACTAACGTAATAGTGTTTTATTTAACGTTTTCCCAAAACTAAGTTAAATAAAGATGAACAGCAAATAATCAATTTAATTTTGGATTGAAATATGAGGGGGAAATGGGAAATAAAACTTAGTTGAACGAAGCCGGGAGCCGGTCTCTATGCGTATTCTATTCAGAAATTTTGGGCTGATTTATCTTGTCTTCCGGGATGAAAGAGAGGTAAGCATCAGAGACCAGATTTTTCGATTCAGTTTTCATAAATATTGCTTTTAATTGGACATACCTTTCCCTGCAGACTGTTTTTGGTGCCATTGAGATGTATTCCAGTCAGTTTTAAGAACGTTTTATTCAATAAATTTCTAACCCGGTGCCAAACTACTTGTTTCGATGGCTTGCGGAATCATTTTGCCTTTCTGACATTTGGGGCAATGCATCGGGTCTTTGCCTGAGATAATACGCCAAATTTCAAAAGAATTGAGTCCTTCCAAAACTGAAAAATAGCTTTTGTTTTCGATCAGGCTAAAGCAGGTTTCCAGTTTTGATTTCATGTTGCACAAGGCCAGAATACCAAAATACCTGATTTTATAAAACCCTGATGGTAAAACATGTTGTAAAAACCTCCGGATAAACTCATCAACGTCCAGGACAATGCTCTTTATCATGCCTTCGGTTTTGTAATCTTTATAGCTGAACGAGACTTTATCGTTTTCAAAAGCCTCGATCCGGTGATTGAAAATAGCTACCCGATGTGTGTAGTTGCCAAGATACCGGATAATACCTTCGGGACCGGCAAATGGTTTCTGACAATACACTACCCAGTTTTTGTGATAACACAGCCGTTTTATCGTTTCAATATCCGACGTATTATCAGGTAGCTTTATTTCTCCTTTTGCTGCTGCCATCTCAATAAGCCGATAGAGTATTCCACGGAAAACACTGCTTAGAAGCTTTACCGGGAGGAAGAATTTTTTAGGTGAGAGATCCATTCCATCTGATCCTCCGAAAGTCCGCCAACAGGAACAATCATGTGAATATGCGGGTGATAAACCAGCGTTTGTCCCCAGGTATACAGAACACCAACAGCGCCTGCCTGAGCGCCTATCAGTTTTGGGTTGGCAGCACATTGCATCAATGCCTGACCTGCTGCTTTGAAAAGCAAGCAGTAAGCTTTACCCTGATTGGGGTAAAAAATAGCATTCAGGCAATCAGGTATAGTAAACACTACATGAAAATGCTTTACCGGCGGCAGGTTGGCAGCCAGCTTGTCGACCCACTGTAGTTTTTTGGTGAACTGAAACTTTGGGCAATGCCTGTTACGACACGAGTTGTACGATTGTTTGGTATATCCGCAGCTGTCACATCGATCCATGTGCCCGCCTAAAGCGGATGTGCGGCAATTTTGGATGTTCATGGAATCAACCGGTGAAGAGATACCCGATGGCTCAACATTTACCAGATGCAAGTAAATCGCCGTAGTTTTAAGAGATGTATGACCCATAAACTCATGGATTATCCTGAGGTTAACTCCTTTTTCAAGCAGGTGGGTTGCAAAAAAATGTCTGAGCGTATGGAATGATGGGAGAATAAGTTTTCTGTAAGAAATTAATATGCTTAAGATTATAAGAATGGTCTGTGATCTGTTTGCTTGAGTTTCCGCTTCAGCAGGGTAGGGACTTTTTAACCACTGAACCTCCGCCGAAGTGTAGCACTTCCAATGTACGCTTTCCTTTCAACAAAGCGCCTAAATCATGTTGGCAGGTATTTGCTGGTGAGTGCAGGTTATCGCCAAAACCTTTTCTTACCTCGTGTGTCGTAAGATTTATAATCGTCCAACTTTTCTGTTTTGATAATTTTTCTGTTTTTGCCTTCACCAGAGAGTATTGCAAACCCCCACCTTACAGCAACAAAAGCAGGATATCTACTTTCATTTTCTGGTATGAGATCAAAAACTTCATCGGTATTTTTATTCAGTATTGGCATTAACAGAGTTCTTCTATGCTCAGTTAAACCGCAAACTTGACTAATCCAGTCATTCTTGTTTATACCAAATGGATTATTGACTTCATCAATTATACCAATATCATCAATATTTACATTCATTGTAGTAAAAGTTTTCATGACAACTTTAAAGTCGAAATTATCTCATCGTGTTTGTACCCTTTTTGCATTAAGGTTATATATCTGGTACAATATGTCGCATCAGGACTATTCTTCAAAAAAGAAGGGCCTAGGCCTGAAAGATGTCAGATTTATTCATGTAAAAATAATGTTTCTCATTTACAAATCATACTGTAGAGATTGTATTTTTCGTAAACTTTATTCCGCTAAGTGCACGTAAAGCTCTGTTGCTTTCGAACTCTTATGCCCAGCAGTCTCTGTGTGAATCTCGGATCAGCGCCGTTCAAATGATGAGAGGCATATGCGTGACTACGCCATTGAAGCATTCCTGGCTATTCATCCTTTTCAATAAAATGGCATCCATAAGCGACACAAAAAAAAGCCCTGATTAACAAGGCTCTTTTCTGATTTAAAACGGTAAATCATCCTTCTCATCACCGGCAGAAACTTTTTCGGATTTTTTCGATGGTTTACGGGAAGATTCCTTATCCTTATTTTTGGATTTAGGTGCTTCACTTTCTTCTTTCTGGTTTACGTAAACAGTGTAATCACGTCCGAAATTATCCGGGGTTTTCATTTTTGCGACTTCGAAAGTGACATACTGGGTGCCATCATAATCGTAGGCAAATTTTTGAAGATCTTCCAGTTTGCAAGTGATCTTAACAATCTGTAATCCGGCAACTTGTTTTCCTTTTCCAATGTAGTTTTTTACGAACGTTTTCATGACAGTAAAATTTAAGTTTAAAAATTATATGCAAGTGATCAGTGCAGCATGGAGGGGCAGTCAAGGAGGAACTGGAATACCGGACTGATCGCAGTGAGGGAGGATATGCCGGGAAAATCCTTGACTGAGGGAACCGGAACCCGGAATGATACACCAACTTAGCATAGAATTTCAAACAAATTCTGCCAGGAGGACCAACTGGGAAAATCAGGAGAAGGGAAAATACCGGATACACATTGAAGAAGATATGCAAACGCGATGATCTAATTACGGCTGTTGAATTGGGCATTATTGTCACAGGGTCGCTAAAACAACCCGATCGGACAGAACTATATTTCGTATACCGTAAGTGAAAACCACCAAATGAAGGAAGGATGATTCCCTAACCAATACCAAAAAAAACAAAAGGCCTGCTAATGTGAAGGATGAACCATTAAAAAGGTAAAGATGTTGATCAAGGCTGTCCAAAGTGGGGGAGCGAATCTTCCATCTGCCGACGATCAAAAGGGGATTTCCCCTTCTATTAATTTACCAGGCATAAGGATTACCTGTACCATTATAGACATCTTCATCAGCAACACTTGAGAGAAACTGACGGTAAGGTGCATCACCACAACATGTGCAAAACACTTCGTGTGAGGATGGCCAATAATAAATGGTGGCTCCCTTCATAATTTTATTTTTACATTTCGAGCAACTGGATGAGAATTTAGCAGTAATCTGCCGTGGATCATTTGAGTAACGTGTCATTTTGAATTGCTGCTGCCTTGCGAATATGACACTGGACGGTTTACAAACTATGCTTGCAGAAAAGTTTCGTGACAGAAGCAAAAGCAAAAATGCGAATGCTCCTTTAGTGAACCTCGTACGTTATGCTGACGATTGTGCGCCACGAGCAACTCCTAGGTTGGGAGTTGATGCTATGATGATGATGGAGGAAGGCCCTCCGATTTCGGTTTGCAGGAACTGATTTCAAACCACTGTATGTTGCTGCACTTAAGAGGTGTGGT
>Ga0209123_1001277_pt1 | contig 25666 bp, 20 predicted proteins | sample BarGraIncu00431A_FD_184500 | JGI IMG/M metagenome (GOLD analysis project Ga0209123, IMG submission 184500) | Arctic peat soil microbial communities from Barrow, Alaska, USA - Barrow Graham LP Incubations 004-31A (SPAdes) (version 2) | ecosystem: Environmental > Terrestrial > Soil > Wetlands >...
CACAACAGCAATCGCATCCGTATATAAATCTTGATGCACGTTAGGTTCATCAATCATACTCCAACTATGAAATTTCCGATTATGCCGCCATACAAATACTTTCATCCTACGCCGCCTTTCAACTTTAGCAACCCTAGATAATGTTAATAATAACCTTTCTCCGTCTAGGACCATCAAACTCACAGAGATAAATTCCCTGCCAAGTTCCTAGGCACAAGCTTTTACCTGCAATAGGGACGCCAACTGAAGACCCAATCATAGAGGCCTTTACATGAGCACGAGAATTTCCTTCACTATGCTTATAAGCAAGTTCTGGCACCATATGATCTAGCGCAGCCAACATATCCTCCACAACATCTGAATCAGCATTTTCATTAATGGTTATACCTGCCGTCGTGTGAGGTATAAATACCTGGCATAAGCCAGCCTCCTCTTGGTTCTGTCGCACTATTTCGGCTACCTGACTAGTAATGTCAACAAAGCCCTCACGAGGAGTATTGATGGTAAATTCCTTTAACATAGTTACCCTCCTGCTGTTTTTTTTAGTATGCTTGTTACATTTTATTTTACACGCACTTCCTAATCTCCACGGCACCCCTCAGCAGAAAAAACGCTCAAACCGAAATCTGAGCGAACATACAGCGCGACACGTTCCTAAGTGAAAAGCTTAGGCATTGGCAATAAAACCACGAAAACTAATATTTCGATGAGTTGAATGATGGGAAACGCCTTGAATGGTCACTTTAAGCGTACGACATGCTAATCTAATGTAGCCATAATTTGATTAATTTCCGCTAATGCATAAGGATTAATTTTCAGGGTATAATTTTTGACTCCACTTCCGCCGTAAACAAATGGATACTTAAAAAGTTTTTTATCTAAAATGTAGGGAATTCGAATTCCAATTAAAGGAATATTCCCTATTATATAGCCCATTTTCTCAACGTCTTTAGGATTTGCTAATTTTACTTTTTGACAATTTAATATTTTGGCTATATCTTTAAAGTCAATTCGATCATGACTACCAGAAACAATTAATGCAAAAAAGCCAATATCAGTTTTGATAATCAATGTGGGTGCAGTCTGACCAATATCAATTTTAAAGTAATCTGCCCCTTCTTGTGCTGACTTGAGAGAAATGTCATTATAAATTAACTCATACGAGTATGTATATTTTTCTAAGATAGCTTTTAAATTTTCCATTCATGAATCATTCCTTCTAAAATCACTACTTTTTCTGTTCACTCACAATTTAAACTTCAGCAATATTCCTATTGATAATGCCATGTACCCCATTTTCGATTTCATCTGTAGCATCTAAAATAAATTCTTGCCCTCGACCAACCAACTGAAAATATCAGGCAATGTCCACTTGGACTTTGTCATCCCTTCTTGTGATAATAAAAGTGCGGGAGAAAAACGAAATGTATCTCATTTATATTCCAACACCAATCCTACACCAATCTCTTCAACATTCATAACTTGGGCTAAACTTATTTTTGAACACAAATCAGTACAATGGCACGCATGGATAACATGTAGTTGGCATTTTTCAAGATATTGAACAGTATTGTTTAGCTTATGTTGGGAGGGCTTTAATAGGTGAAACCCGCCAATAACATCATATACTCTTTCCTCATTACATACTTTTTTAGCATACTCAACAATATTACAAATCCCCGCATGGGAACATCCCGTAATTATGACCAACCCATTATTGGACATATATGCTAGAGCCGAATCATCCAGTACGAAATCATCTTCCCAATTACCATCCCTCAGCGTTTTGCCAATTGAAGTTCTTGCCTCAAAAGAATTATTCCTTTCGATTTCCCCTAAAAATACAAGTTTATCGGTGAGCCATATAGGCTCCTTACCAAGTCTTAATGAAAATGATTTCTTTAATTGATTATTAGAGAGCATTGACCCCACATCAAATCCATCTACATTCTTATCTAAAAACGCATCTGGATGGGCTATTACCGTAGGTTTTTCGCACCCATTTCCCTCATATGTAGCCTCAGAATATAATTTAACTAACTCGCCTAACCCCCATGTGTGGTCATTGTGACCGTGTGAAATAACTACCGCATCTAATGCTAATAGGTTAATACCCATTTTAGTGGCATTTCTCAGAAATATGTCTGAGTATCCAGTATCAAACAAGTATTTTCTATCATCACACTCGATGAAATACGATACTCCTGGCTCGCCAAGAAAATATCTATCAATGATAGTGTTATTATCGACTAAAACTGTTAGTTTCATATTTCCCTCCAGAGTTATACATTCATCTATTTAAAACAATTACCATAAAATATACTGTTATAAACCACTCATTCCCCATTGGGCCTGTCAATGTTGGCGAGTATTGGTAAGAAACCAATCATAAAGTTCTTGATTTTTATATATGCCAGCAATGTTGTGTCCTTGATCAGGCAAAATTGTAAACCGAGGGGTACCGCCTTGATTACGTAGTGCACCAATTATAGCTTCATCATTTTTTAATGGAGCAATAGTATCTTTTGCACCATGAAAGGCCCAGACTGGCATAGAAATCATTTGCTTATTCCAAGTATCGGGGGGTAATGGATTAACAGCAGCTAGAGGAGCTATCGCTGCAAAGTATTCTGGATGCTGACAAGCTAAAAGCCATGTCCCCCTGCCCCCTATACTTGTCCCTGTTAAGTAAACCATATCCTGATCTATACGATATTTCTTTAAAACTTCATCAAGTAGTGCAGCCAGAATGTCTGGCTTATTCACCCAATCTTCATTTTCGGAACATTGCGGTGCGAGAATGACAAAGGGAAAATCGTTGCATTGTTCTGCAACCCAGGTTGGTCCATATTCTTTTACTAAATCTAAATGTTGTCCACGGAGCGAACTTCCATGTAAGAATAAAATCATCGGCCATTGATTTGTGGTTTGAGTGTATCTCGCAGGAAAAATAAGTAGATATTGTATTTTCTGATTGTTGTATGTAAAAGCACTTCTTTTTTCTACAAAAGTATCCGATGTTTTAATCTTTTCATATGTACGTGGCGCAAGCGTGGATTCGGGTTCAACATTTACGTCCTTCCGTTCATTAATATTAAAACCTTTTTGGGTAAAATAACACAATGTTACAAATAGTAGAAAAATAATAATGCCAATAGTATTCTTCAAAATAGCATTCCTTTCTTGGCAGTAGTTTACTGCCTATTTTTACAAACCACCACTAAAGCCTAACAAAATTAATACTTCCAAACCCAATAATCTAAACAGGAAAAGTCCAAGCTTTTCTGTAAATTAATTACAGATATCGTTTTAATCTATATTTCCATACTTTTACACAAACTCCTGCAATTTTCGCGTATTAATATAATTTCGCGTATTTGTTCACGACACCCATGAACAGAAATATCGCTCAAAACCGAAGTCTGAGCGAACCAATAACACACATATAAAATTGCCACAGTACAGTTCACCAGGGAAAACCACAGCAACTTAACGTGATCACTTGTATGGCTCCGGTGGGCCTTCCACCATCTTCAAATCAGCATAGTGGGCTGCGTGCAAGACTTCACTTCGCTTTCGTGACACACATTAACACAAAACCGTGAATCATTCAAATTCAGGCTACTTGCGCTGTTTTATGAAGCTATTTAATTCTATTGTTGTTGTCTTAATTGGAAATGATAAGCTAAAATCCTAATATGTGGAACGAAACTATCATACTAACCACACTTTGGGGATAAACTTGAGTTAGACAGAAGTTCGATATGGCAAACCGTGGCCTCACAAATCCACCCTCTTTCCTGTTGTCATTCAAGATCATTTAAGATCCCTATGCACCTGAGCATTTCTCAAAAATTCAAAAAAAGCTTCACCCGTTATAGGTTTTCCAAAAAAGAAACCCTGCAACTCATCACAGCCGCCGTCTTTAAAGAAAGCTACCTGTTCTGCACTTTCTACACCTTCAGCAACAATACCTAACTCCAGATTTTTGCCTAATGCCAAGATGGTAGAAGCAATTATCCCCTTATCTTTTGTCCCATTAATTTGTTGAACAAATGACTTATCAATTTTTAATTTATTTACTGAAATACTATTGAGCTTACTTAAGGACGAATAACCCATTCCAAAATCATCAATAGCAAATTTAACACCTAATTTTTGCAAATCACTTATCGTCTTTATTGTATGTTTTACATCATGCATTGCTATGCTTTCTGTTATTTCCAGTTCTAGATATTGAGCCTCCAAACCGGTTTCGTTTAGTATTCCCTGAACAATATCCAATAGGTTTTGCAATTCAAATTGGCATGATGAGATGTTAACGGCTACCGTCAATGGCGGCAAACCCGCATTTTGCATCGCCTTATTATGAGTACAAGCAGTATGTAGCACCCATTCACCAATGGGCATAATAAGACCCGTTTCTTCCGCTAACGGTATAAAGTTATCTGGTGCAATTAAGCCTTTTTGCGGATGCTGCCAACGCACCAATGCTTCCATACCGGTGATCTCATGGGTTGAAGCATTTACTTTAGGCTGGTAATGGACAATAAACTCCTTATACTCTACCGCTCTACGCAAACTGTTTTCCATCACGAGTCGCTCAACCGCTTTTTTATTTAAAGCTGCTGTATACAGTTGAAAGTTATTCTTACCTTTTTCTTTAGCCTGGTACATGGCAATGTCAGAATTTGACAGCAATAAATCATATTCTTTGCCGTCATCCGGATAAATGGATATACCAACGCTACCGGTCATAAATATTTCATGCCCACCAATTTCAATCGGCATCTTAATGGCATCAAGTATTTGGGTTGAAATTTTACCCACATATTCTTCTGACATTAAATCTGCTAGCACAATGACAAATTCATCTCCGCCTAAACGGGCTACTGTATCTATCCCTCTCAAACATCCTTGCAGTCTCTTGGCAATTTCCTTTAATACATTATCACCGCACTCATGCCCCATTGTATCATTAATCAGTTTAAATCTATCAATATCAACATATAACAATGCTACTTTCTTCTTATTCCGGTCAGCACGGGCAATTTCTTGCACAGCCCGCTCTTTTAACAATAAACGGTTCGGCAAATTTGTTAATGAATCGTAAAAAGCTTGGTACTTTATGATTTCTTCATACCTCTTGCGGTCAGTAATATCCCGCATTGTTATAGTACAAAACAGATTATCCTGTGTAAAAAAACTGCTAATTGTACAGTCTAGCGGCACAAAGTGCCCCTCTTTATGTTTGGCAAACAACTCACTGTTTACAACTGCATTATTTAGACATTTACTACGGCTGTTTAGGGGAAACTCCGGCAGAAGAATAGTAATATTCTTTTTAAGAAGATTACTTGAATCATATCCAAACATCTTTTCCACTGCGGGATTTAAGTATTTGATCGTTCCAGCATCGTCCATTGTTACAATACCTATTGCCACGTATTCAATGATAGATTGTGCAAAAGCTTTGCTCTGATCCAAATATTTCTCCGTATCCCTTGCTTTTAAGAGTCTTTTGATTCGTTGACGTAAAACAGCCCAATTAATCGGCTTACTTATGTAATCAACGGCACCCGCATCAAATGCGGCATCGACTGTATCTTCATTATCAACGGATGTAATCATAATAACCGGTATATTTTTACCATCAGGTATTTTTTGTAATTCAGCGCATGCATGGACACCATCAAGTTCAGGCATCACATAATCCATCAAAATAATATCAGGTTTTAGCGCATTGACAACTGCCAGAGCTTCATTCCCATCTTGTGCTTCAATAACCTCATAGCCTTCGTTTTTTAAAAATTGCCGAATAGAAAACCGTATTAGTTTTGAATCGTCAACTACAAGTATCAGGTGTTTTCTTGGATTTGATAGCTCTTTAATCATTATTTTACTCCTACAATCATGCTTTGGTATTTACTTTATAGAACTTAACTATTACGTCCAAGTTACATTATCTTCGGGATGCCCATCTCATTTCTTCGATTTCGCATTCGCTAATATTCAGTGGACATCATTTTTCTGTAATCTTCCATACTTTTATAACTTAACTTTGCACTTGGTAAAAAAGCTTAAATAAACTATTCAACAAAAAAAAACAATTACCTTTAAAATTCAACCATAAATTTCGACAAAACTTGCATTTTCAATTCAATAAATTCCCAGCACCTTCATTGATCATATCTGCCAGTAAATACATAATAGGGCTCTGTGCAAAGACTTCACAAAGCTCAAGATCGCCAAATTTTCATCCAAATATCAAGCAACAATACCCATAATCCTATTTATAAATTCAACCTCAGACAAGACATACTGAATTTCTTCAATCTGCCCCTTTCCGCCCCCCTACAGGTGTTCGCCCCCCCCCCAAAGTGTGGTCTATGATAACATATAAGCACACTTTAAAAATTAGCGAAAACCTGCGACAGCCCGCCAATACTGGCTATTCTCGTTCTATCAATGCTACGGATTCCACATGTGTTGTGATACGGAGATGATACTAATACACGTAATAATGGTTCGTGTAAAGGTTTCGACACCCCAAATTTGGGGTGCCGTTTTGTATTTTGAGGTTGAACTTTTACGCAAAACCAATTTTCACTATTTCCCTGTAATTTTTTTAAGCACATCTGCGGTAATATCCACTCCGCCGCAGACGACATCATTTTTTCCGATCACAATCGACAGTCCTTTATCGTTGGCCACTTCATTGGCGGCAGACACGACTTTAGCTGAAATTGGCTTTACAAGCTCAACTCGTTTTTGTTCGAGACGTTGCCCAAGCTGCTGGTCAAGCTTTTGTTTATCTTGATCGCTTAGGCTAGGTGCTTTAGTTTCAAATTCCTGTTTCGCTGCATCTTGCTCCGCTTTGAGCGCTGCATTAGCCTGCACCGTGTCCGGATGTTGGTTGACTAGATAAAGAAAGTCAACATATCCAACTGATCCAGTGGCTACAGGCGCAGCCTGAGCTATACCCAAAGCCCCCAATAATAGACATAGTGCAAGTACTAAAGGAAATAGACGTTTTTTTATTGTGTTCATAATTCACTTTCCCTTCTTTCGTAATATATTCCTGTTGCTTAGACTTACTTCTCCTCTTGGGGAGTTTTTCCTTCTTGAACAGCATTCTCTTTTAGTACCCCTGTCTTAATCAACTGCTTGATGATATCTTGTTGAGTTCCGATAGACTGGACAAAACCTTCCAGTGGCATAATAATCCTCTTATTGACTTCAACCACTGGCTGACCGTTGTCGCTTTTTAAATGTGGCTGCACCGTCATAAGGTCGATGCGGACTAGATTGCCAGTTACATGGACAGCACTGATGCCGTCGGCAAAAATTTCTGTGTTCATGATTTCATTCCTCCTTTAAAATATCTCATCTGCTACGTATTTTCTAATCTACAAACAATTTTAGTACTAACGTTAAGTACTTACTGGGTTTCTTGATTAGTGTTGTCCTAGTTGCCCGACTAAGTACCGGCGGGGTTGATTTTTTTGTCAATAATAGTCAATAGTAGAACCAGGAAACTTTCTCTCTTTTTTCCTAGAACTCAATATTGTACTCGCTAAAGTACCAATCATCATCGTGTTTTCTGCGGGCAAAATACTGTTGACGCATTTCGAAAGCACCGTTAGCCAGTACTTGTCCTTCAATTTTATTTAAGCTGTATGGTTGCGACTGAATTTTGCTTCTTATTTTTGCCAAGCGATCAAAGTCAAAATGCAGGTAGGCCATAAAGAGTTGATTATAGTTTGCTACCTCTAGCGTAACCGGATAAGGGTGCTTGGTTCTAAATAAATGTTCGATAACAACACTGGGAACAATCGCCAAGCGATAGCCAAATAACTGTAAACGAATACTAATCTCGGTGTCTTCACAGCCCCAGACGACGAACTTCTTTTGCCATTCATCAATGTCATAAAAAACATCTCTTTTTATCATGAGAAAACCGCCAGGATTCATAGCCACACTGAAGGGTTCCTCACTCAGCTTGCCGTTCCAGCACATATCAAAGGATTTATTCACCGTTATTCCATAACCAACAGCCTCTGACCCCATGGTTTTTATTGCCGGACTTATACAGTCATATCGATCCAGACAAGGCAACAAGCCCGTTACCCACGTCGGTGGCACTGTGATATGAGCATCAGCAAACACTAACACATCGCCATTTGCAAGCTGTGCACCAAAATTTCTGGCCTTTGCACTCCCGAGCCCTGGTGAGCGCACCAATTTTACAGCGGCATACCGACTGTTTCCCTCAATAAAATCACAACAATGATCTTCGGATGCATCATCGACAACAATATATTCCACGTCGCTGTTGCTGGTATTTTCAAAAAAACTATCTACTGTATTTTGGATATTTGGTCCTTCATTTTTTACAGGAAAAATGACTGATATCACTATTTATGCACCCCCTTCAAAATATTATATAGCTGATGCTGTCTGTGCTACTCTGCCGAAGCTACCACTGGTGCTTCTGCTTCTCCCGAATCTACCGTTGGCACTGCTCCCGAACCTACCGTTGGCGCTGCTCCCGAATCTACCGTTGGCGCCGCTCCCGAACCTACCGTTGGCGTTGCTCCCGAGCCTACCGTTGGCGCCACTCCCAAACCTACAGTTGGCACTTCTCCCGAACCTACCGTTGGCATTGCTCCCGAACCTACAGTTGGCGTTGCTCCCGAACCTACCGTTGGCGTTGCTCCCGAACCTACCGTTGGCGCTGCTCCCGAGCCTACAGTTGGCGTTGCTCCCGAACCTACCGTTGGCATTGCTCCCGAACCTACAGTTGGCGCTGCTCCCGAACCTACCGTTGGCGTTGCTCCCGAACCTACCGTTGGCATTGCTCCCGAACCTACCGTTGGCGTTGCTCCCGAACCTACCGTTGGCACTACTCTCGGTGCCACTACCGATGCGATTGTCGATGCGATTGTCGATACTACTGTTGGTGCTACTGTTGGCGCTACTGTTGGCGCTACTGTTGGCGCTACTGTTGGCGCCACTGTTGGCGCTACTGTTGGCGCTACTGTTGGCGCCACTGTTGGCGCCACTGTTGGCGCTACTGTTGGCGCTACTGTTGGCGCTACTGTTGGCGCTACTGTTGGCGCCACTGTTGGCGCTACTGTTGGCGCTACTGTTGGCGCTACTGTTGGCGCTACTGTTGGCGCTACTGTTGGCGCTACTGTTGGCGCTACTGTTGGCGCATTAACCACCAGAGCCGTGCTATTGCCAGAGGCTTGAATAAAAGTATAGTTACCATAATTAGCAGTGAGGCCACTGCCATTAAGAGCGTAATTACCACTCGTGCTGCCACTAGTAGCTACGGTGCTAAACTGTTTTATCCCCGTCGTCGCAGAAGATTCCGTTTCCGAATTTACAAATCCAGTCACCGTCCCACCTAGAACTGGAATAACCGTCCCCTGTACTATACTCACTGAATTGGCTGTATAAGTTAATACTGCTGGTGTGATATCTGCCGCTGTTGTTGCCGTACTTGCTACTGTATAATTTGCTGCATCTGTTCCACTTAACGTAATTCCATTTACCGTTACTGTTTTAGCTGTACCTACATTTTTATCACTAAACGCAGCTCCTGTATTGTTTACAGTCAAACTATCCCCGGCAATAGCATCACCACTTAACGTCACATTGGCAGTTGTGGTTCCGTCATAAATTCTACTGCTTGCCACGGCTGCTACCGTCAGCGTTGCTTGACTGATCAAACCAGTACTACTACTCATTTTTTTAATATTGTAGTTAGCCGCGTCTGCACTATTATTAAAAATGATCGTTGGGGTCATGGTTTTTCCACTACCTGCATTCTTAGTATCGTAACTTTCGCTCAACGTATAACCAGAATCATAAATTGTACCACTATAGGTCGGCGTGGTCGTAGTACTCGTTGTACCATCGTAGGTTTTACTATCAGTTACTGCAGTCAGTGTAATTGACGCTGGTCTGATTGTTCCTCCTGTATTGCTGACAGTAAGCGTAGTGGTATACCCGTAAACTGGCTTGTTTTCGGAGCCGAATTCTTCATTAATGCCAGCTATATTTATATTTGCAGTCACTTTTTTGTTGTTGCCTACGTTCTTATTTTCATAGGCGGCTGAATCAACACTATAGTTATAGTTTGCATGAGAAAGCATTGTAGAAGAAAGGTTGACACTGTCAGTCCCTACTGTTGCGGTAGCCGTACCGTTATAGTCTTTAAAAAACGAACCTGCCAAATGAGCATCAATAGACAATGCGTCCGAATAGATAACCCCATTGCCTGTTCCGATGATTGCGCCGTCATAACCTGTGCCATACTGGCTGAAGCTGTAATTTAAACTATCCAAAGTGTTATTTTTAGGATTGCGTGAATAAACCAGCCAGCGCCTGCCAGAAGCAGCGCTGACAGCATCTGTGCCGCAAGTATTGACAAAGTTACCGCTCATGGATACCAGTATGACACCGCCACCGGTCGATTTCACACCGACACCTTGAATTTTTATATCGCCTGTGGCAGACAAAAGAATATTGCCAGCCGCCTGTACTTTGCCATTAACAGCTAGTGTCGGAATGCAGGGAGCAGCATTTGTGGCATTCACGTTCAGGTTACCGGTTATATTCGTGTCTCCGAGCACGGTATCACGACTGTTCATTAGTGTCACATCATCACCAGCATCAACGATAATCTTGTCGCCGAACGCATTCGCTTGATTCAGTGTTATATCATAGCCGGCAGCAGACAGCTCAGTCGCGCCATTTACTGTCATTACTCCGCTCTGTGTTACCGGCCCCGAAGAGGTAAGGGTCAGATCGGAGGTGATGGAAGAAGTGCCGAGCAAGGTTGCTGTGGTATTGACCAGGGTTACCTTTTCAGCCGTAAGACTGACTGCGCCGGTTAATTTGTTTTTTTTATCCAGGATGATCTCCTGTCCAGCGGCGGCAATCGTAGTCGCACCGCCAACAGTTAAAGCCCCTTCTTCCGCTATCCCCTTAACCGTGAGCAATAAATCTCCCCCTACATTGGAAGCAACTAAATGTGTAAACTCCTGATTGGTCAAGGTGACGTTTTTGTCGCTGCTGATGCTAATTAATCCTTTAAAGTCATTGCTTTTGTCTAAGGTGATGTTGTACCCGCTAGAAGTCAACATTGTCAGACCACTAACCGTCAGTGCACCGCTCTGGGTTATGTCCCCGCCACTGGCGGTAATAGTAAGATTGTCTGTCACACTGATATTGCCAGACGTAGCGCTGTAGAGAAGATCGGTGGCACTGACGCTTCCAGCCGCATTGCTGAGCAGTGAGGTGACGTCTAAGACAGTACTAATGCCATACACACTCACCGCACTTGGAACAATATTCAGGCCAGTCAGGCTGTCGTTGGCTATGCCTACCAAGCTGATGGCACTGCCTTTGACAGCGCTGCCGCTTATGTAGTTCAGGATAGGAGTGCTTGCCCCAATGGTACCGTTATCCAGCAGGAAGTAGTAAAAGCCGTTAGGCGCGGTAGCCACGCTGCCTATCTGGATTCCTCCCGCCAGCAGGGTTACCGCCTTACCGCTGCCGTCTGTCGTGATGGTGCCCGAAACCACTTGAGGCGTGCTTCTGTACCGCCATAACAGGTAGGGATATGACTTGCCGGGGATGATTCCCCAGACACCGCTATCCCAATTACTGTCAAGACCTGCCATGAGAGACGTTGTTGTCGAACCCCCGCTTATGGCCGTGGTATCGGAATCCCAGTAGCAGTTGGCGCCAATTTGATTAGCTAACGGATAGCATAGTTTCGTTAATTTTCCGCTTGTCGAACCGTCAGCATTTGTTGTGCCGGTACTGTAACTATTAGTAATTGGCGCAGTGGAGTTGGAGTCTGCCAATCCAGCAGCACAGCTAATAGCATAGGTGTTCATAGTAAAAGCACTGTAATTTTGCACACTGGCCGATACTGCGCCAGTATTATACAAATTGGTATAAGTTCCACCATCTTGGATGTAGCCGCAGATACCACCAGCAGAACTATAAACCAAACTAACCGCCCCATCGTAACCTTCACCCTGAGCAATAATGGCATCATAAGTAGCAGAAACATTCCCGGTATTATAGCAATTACTAATCTCGATACCGCTATGTGAAGCATCTTCGGGAGAAGTAACATTACCGGCTATACCACCAACATCAATTTCATTTCTTGCAAGCCCGCTTGAAATGGCCGTGCTATTATGTGCAGAACCTAAAATATTGCCTGCGTTATAGCTATTGCTGATTTTGCCGCAGTGGATAAGCCAGCCGGTGATACCGCCAAGTTGCGCCAAATTCTCATTGCTCTGAAACACAATGTCACTCGCAATGGTTCCAGTGTTATAACAGTAAATGATACTGCCGCCGTCATCAACTCCGGCAATGCCACCGATCGCAACCTTTAGATTTCCATCGCTCCTATCAGCCACGCTGGCCGCATTGTAGCAGTTGATAATAGCACCAGCGTTATCACCGGCGATACCGCCAGTATAGGCAGAAGCGCTGCTCCCACCTGTCGATTTCACCGAGCCAGTAACACCCAAATTGGACACCACTGCGCTAGAACCAAGACAGCCGAACAGCCCTGTATAGCCGCTTGTGCCGTTAATCGCGACATTGATGGTATGTCCCAGACCGTTAAAGACACCGTTAAACGCTGACGAAGGATTTGTTCCTTTTATCGTCGCTATGCCGATAAAATCGGCATTGAGGGCGTAATAGCCGGACAGATTCATGCTGTTAGTGAAGTAATCAGCACTATTAACCAACGTATAAGGCTGACCGGCGATAGTCAATATCCCCGGACTAGCATTAGTCAGTGTCACTGAGCCATGCACACCTGTCAACAAATTACCGCTGCTGCCCAGCGTAAAGGTCAAAGCGCCAGTACCGCCGTCGGTAATGGCGGCGTTAACGTAAATGTTGCGTTTAGCGGTCATCGTAAAGGCACCGCTGCCTGTCCATGACAAGGCGGAATTAATATATAGATCACCACTGCCGCTGACGCTGCCGTCAGTCGAAGCTACGGTCACTGATGTGTTTTTGTTAAGCGCAGACACGATGTTCGACGCAGCGGTATCATCCACTATATAGTCGACCGGGTCAAGCAGCCAGTGACCGCCTGTGCCGCGAACCGCCCCAGCATCCACCGTCCCAGCAATAGTCAGACTTTGGCCCGAGGTCTCCACACTGCCACCGTCGCCAGAAGCGTTACCACCCCGTGCCGTAATCGTTCCAGCAAAAGTGGTATCTCTATTTGCCCACACCACGACATTGCCTCCGTTGCCAGTCGTAACGGCGTCGGCGTTTATCATCGCGCCGCTGGCTACCGTAGTGGTCGTAGCCGCATACTCACTACTGCCGCCTTGGCACGCCCCGCCCACCAGGGCGGTACCGCCTCCTGCACTGCCAGATACATCAATGGATGTACCGTCAGCTAGCTTTACTGTCTCGCCCAATACTTTAACAGTACCACCAGTCTGTCCACTCGCTTTGCCACTGGCATCCAGTGTTCCCGAATTGACCACGGTGCCGCTCGTACCACCATCTAATATAATGACGCCATTTTTACTGGTGATGCTTTGCGCCTGAATCTTACCGCTGTTATTGACTACCGTACTAGCTAGCGCATCTGCTGTCCTTGCGCTCATATAGACTTTACCACCATCGGCTTGAATCATACCGCTATTGGCCACACTGGCTGATAGGGCTGACTGGTCAACGGCCAAGTTTAAAAAGCCGTCGTTCGCCAGATCCAGCGTCACGGCATTGCCGCCGACTAAAGCTACCGTGCCTTGATTGGCTACAATGACCCCTTCGTTTTTGGCCTGTGCGCCGAGAAGCGCCACATAGCCCCCACCATCAGCAGTGATGGTGCCTTGGTTGACAACGCTAGCCGTACTATCGCCGCTAAAGGTATACTTAGCGTTTAAAAAGTCACTGTCCGAAATGTTTTTGGTCGATGCTACCAGCCCCCCGACGTTCACCGATGAACCAGGGGCAAAGAGAACGCCATTAGGGTTAATCAAGAAGACTTTACCGTTGGCCGTTAACGTACCATAGATGGACGAAGCCTCATTGCCTATCACCCGATTAAGGGCGACGGAACTGGTGCTTGGCTGAATATACTGTACGGTTTCTCCTTTAGCAATATTGTAATTCTGCCAATTCATAACGACTTTATCACTTGTCGTGATGGTCATTTTGCTGCCATCCTGGGCAACGGCCGCTGTACCTGCCGTAACAGTCGCCCCAGTGGGATTGGCCAAAACAGGACTATAAGTACTAAAGAATAATCCCGTCGCCAACAGTGGCGCTGCTACCATTTTTACAACAGCGCGTTTCCAACGTCGTTGCCATTTTCTTTGCATACTTTTTATGCCTCCTTATTGGTTCAAAAAATAAACGAGTCTATATGTTATCGCCAACTGCTGCCGTTAAAAGTATTTAGTGCCACGTATCCAAAGCCGACCACTTTTATCAGTATCTGATTGTGCGGATGCCGAGCTTATCTTCCAAGCATAGTCAACGCGCAGGCTATATTCATTGGATCGGCTGAAAATAAGACCCAGCCCCCCACCAGTCAGACTGCGGCTATTGGTTGCGCTAGTGTCCCAAGGGCTTTTATTTAAAGTAACATGACCGTTATCTAAAAAGGCGGCCAATTGAAACTGAGGCGAGGGCATATTCCAGCGTAATTCTCCAGTAAAGAGATAACCACTATCTCCTGATGCTTCGCCCTGGGGATAGGCCCGAACGCCACTAGCGCCGCCGAGAAAGAGTTTTTCCGAGGAGTCTAAGTTCTTACTGGCGAGCTGACTGGTCAACGACATGGAGTAACTCAGCCGAGAAGTTAAGTATTTTTGCCGTTGCAGACTGAGAGTGGCTTTAGTGTAACGACCTGACGTTTGCGCGCTGGCATCATTAGTGACTGCATCTGCCGAATTTAGGCTTAAATGGCCATTGCTGACCGTAAAGTCAAAGCCAGTAATCCCGTCGCGAGTGCTATCACTGCTGTCACCACTCAAACCGAGACTGACAACGTTCCCTTGCTTTTGGCTGTTGCTGCTGGTGATCTGGTCGCTCAAGTCTTTATGATCATAGCCCAATCTGATATTGAGATTGGCACTACGCGAGCGGAGCAGAGGATAGGTTTCATATAAGCTGGTGGTTTTGGCAATCCCGCTGGCATCTAAAGACCCATAGTCTTCACCTAACAGGTAGCTGACCCTCGAATAACTTGCACCGAGCCTAGCGCCATTATGTCCAGTCGCTATACAATAGTCCGCGCTCCAGTTATTCATGCCTGAACCAGCGTAGAGTCCGCCGAGGCTTACACTATCGCCAATCTTATCGAGATTGTTCAAGGTGATATTGACTCCAGCCCGCGTCGATCCTGTAAATCGGTTGCCCCAATTATCACTGTACACTTGGCCTGTCACACTGGCTGTATCCCTCACTTCTAAGATTAAATCTGATGTGCCTGGCTCTTTGCCAGGTGCCATGGTACTTTTAAGGCTGATACCGCTAGTGTCACTTAATAGGAGTAGTACCCGTTCCAACTTTTCCTGGCGAATGGTATCACCACTTTTTAATGGGCTGACAACGCCTTGTATGTAACTTGCCAACAGCCGGGAGTGGTTGCGGATGTCGATTTGGCCGTACTTGCCAACGACAACTTCAATGGTAATCTCACCGTCTTTACTTTCCTGCGCTGGGAGGAAGGCACGGGCCACGAGGTAACCACGGTCTCGAAAATACTGGCTGATGCGCCCAACACGCTGATTTAGCTCAGCGAGGGTGAGTTCTTTGCCTAGGCTGTCACTCAGCAAGGCGGTCAGCTGGTTTTCCTGAAATACATCCTGCCCTGTAATATGAAACCGAGTGACGGTAACAGTTTGCCCACCAACGGCAGGTGGCTGTTCGACTCCTTCTTGGACCGTGATGCTTGGTGGTGGGGCAACCGGTGCTTTGCTTTCACTTTCTTGCGTATTCTTTAAAATATTGCCGGCATCGGGTGGCTGGGCAGCAAAAGCCGAAGATCCGCTTAATAGCAGGCAAAGTGCGATGACTGAACTCCTCTTCGTTGTGTACCGTATCGAATGATGTAACACGAGCAATCTCCTTTCATAATTGGATTGTTGCGGCTTAGTTTTGGCCTTACTTACCCTAGTCACTGGTTAATGGTTCCGGCCAGTTAATTGGGTTTTGCTAAAACAATTAACTCATTCTTCCGTATAACACCATACTGGAATACTAATGTTAAATATATAATTTTTACTAAAAAAATCCTATAGACATTCCGTAAACGACGACTTAATGGCGTGAACAACCTCAACTAAAAAGCCTGTTTAAATAGTAAAAACCCTGGAATCAGCCGTAAAACGGTTTTTTGATTCCAGGGTTATGCAAAGGGGATATAGATACTTATATTAATCATGTCACTAAATAATCAACCCATTGTCTCTACTGCACTATGCCATTTATTATTAGCCTGGTTGAGCATAATTGAGGTTTTAAATACGTCTTGTGTATAATCCAGATCAAGTACGCCATTATACTTACTGACGATCGATTGAATACTAGCCAGTCCTATTCCTTCCTCACCACCGGAGCGTTTGCTAGAAATAAAAGATGTGGCAGAAGATTTTATGATACCATCGTAGCTGTTGTCCATCGTGATAACCAGCATCTCGCCAATCATTTTGATATGCAAGTTAATAAATTGGCCGGCATTGGTCATCCGTTGACAGGCTTCTATGGCATTTTCTATGATGTTGCCTAAGATAATACACATGTCAAAATCATCAATTGATACCTGAGCCGGCATATCCACTTTGACTGCAAAGTCAATCGCTAACGATTCGGTACTGGCCTTATAATGCTGTAGAATCGCGTCAGCACTATAATTCTTACAGATGATAGGCTGATCGCTTTCGGACAGACGGACTTGGTATTGATTCAGATACTCTGCCATAAGGGAAAACTGCTTATTATGCAAATAAGACTGCAACACTAAAATATGGTGATGTAGATCATGTCTTGCCGCTTTGGCTTTATCAATATGATCGGTGAGCATTTTATAATGGTTGCTTTGCGCAGTAAGCAGCTTTTTTGTCATGCGGATGTTTTCATTGAAGGTTGCATTTTGATTTGTTTGTTCCAGTATTTTTATCAAGATAAAACAGATGGAAAAAAAGCTCAGCCCCACCAAGCAACGAACCGCATAATGCCGCCAATCCATGAGAGTTTCTCTGGATAAATCAATACCAAAGAGAATCGCGAAAACAATAAATATCGTGGGGATGATCCAAATATAACTCCATACGTCGTTATTTTTCATTTCTAATAATAGAACGAATTTTGTTTTGATCAATCGAAAGACATAAGGATAGCTAATGAGTAATTGCAACAGTATGGCGATATTGGTAATGAAATAAGTTGGTGTGTCAAAATAGTTAGAGGCCAAAGCTTCTGCTATATAGGCAGTGTCGCAGACAATAGCCGAATAGGTAAACATCATTAGGTATACGAAAAAATGTTTGAGAATTTTTTCTTTAATCACCACAAAGGAAAGCAATAAATAAATAAAAATAAACTTTATGCGAAAATCCTGGGATAACTGTAAATTTGAAAAATCATCCTTATACAACCAAAAAAAGGTTATGATCTGTATCAACAGGATAATGGCGTAAATACCACAAAACCTACGTAGTGAAATTCTCAGTTTATGCAGGAACGGATAGTAACGCAAGATACAAAAGGGTATGTTGTAAAGTATCAGGTACAAGACTACCATTGAATCAGCAAACATGGTATTCCTCCCTGGTTAAAGAAAATAAGAAGTTTATATATATTTGCTTTATAGATTGTTTTTCAGACTGCCGGATAGGAACCCGTTTGCCTAATTGCAGAATAAAATCATTTTCTTCCACATTGACAACGGAGCGCATATTCACGATATAACTGCGATGGCAACGCAAAAAGTGCTTCGCCTCAAGTTGTTTTGCAATTTCTTCAAGAGGAAGGTAGGTTTTTATTGCTTCCAAATCTTTATGGATAAAGCATGCTTTATCATACACCTCAATATAGTGGATGGATTTAACAGGAATTTTAACAAGCAACCGGTCTGAAATCACTTCAATATATTGTTGTGCATTGTTAAGTACTTTTTTACAGCGATTAAAAACTTCAGCTGTTTTTTCATCATTGACAGGCTTGACTAAATAATGTAAAGCATTTACGGTAAAACCGTCTAAAGCATGTTCCCTGCTTGTTGTAACAAAAACGAGCAAACAATCATTGTCAATTTCTCTAATCTTTTTTGCAGTATCAATACCATTTAACCCATTCATATAAATATCTAAAAATATAATGTCAAACCTATTTTTAGAGAAATGTTCCAATAAGGATTCACCACTATTGTATTCAGTAATGGCTACATTAATAAAATTGGTTTTGCAATAGCTATTGAGGCTATGGAATAAACGTTGTTTATCTGAATATAAATCATCACAAATGGCTATCTTCATGTAAAATTTTCTCCCTGTTAGTAGAAGTTATTATTAATTTTACCATATTTAGCAATAATTTTAAACAGTTACAGATTGAAATCGTAACAATGGAATTGCCAGGCAAAATTCTAGAATCCCCTCTGATGCAGAAGTTTAGCCTGCCTTTTCTGAAAATCCTCTTACGCCGAAGAAAATCAACACTTCCAACCATAATAATCCAAGCAGGCAAAGTCCGAGTATTTCCGATAATTTAATTGCAAAATATTACCAATTTACTTATGCTATAGCCCTATAATGACATATTGGAAAGAGAGATTATAATTGAGCAATGGATATTTGCTGGTATACCAGCTTTGCTTTTCATCACCACTCTTGAGCTTACTCCGCCTAGAAAACAAAGAAACGAGCCGTTCAAGGTGGATTCTATTCCCTCCTGACTGGCTCATTTTTTATTAAATTATACACTCAAGATCCGTCCCTTCATGCAAACTAACAACAACCCTACCACCATCAAAAACCGTCATCTTCTCAACCAATGCAAAATATAAATTTATATCAAACTCCGTCATTACCTCTGCCTCTGCCATCATTCGAATAAACTGTCTAGCCTTATATCGCTTCAGCAAGTCATCACCAACCAACCGCTCCTGCCACTTTTCAAGAAAATATTCTTTGTTCTCCATCAGAGCGTTAAAAGCACCCACAAACGCTTGATACAAAACTCCATCATCAATATGTTTGCTAGCACACCCCTTCTCACCTTTAACCACATACTTATTATTACATCGCCAGATAATCCGTCTCTGCTTTTCATTGGTTGAGTTCCACACTTTTCTCCCGAACATGTGACCACAAGTGCCACATATGACTCTGCCTGCAAAGGGATTATCAGTTGTCGCATACTCAATCTTCTGAATCCCATGCTCTAAACAATAGGCTCTTACGCGCTCCATCTCAAGTTGGACTGCTTCCCACTGATCCTTATCAACAATTGCAGGATGGCTTTCCGAAACATAATACTGTGGGACTTGCCCAGTATTAATCGCCCGCTTTTTCGTAAGAAAATCGACCGTGTAACTCTTTTGCAGCAGAGCATCTCCTTTATATTTCACGTTAGTGAGCATACTCTGAATAGTACTTCCATGCCATTTCGCCCTCACACTCCAGTTTGGTACTCCATCAGCTTCTAGATCTTTAGCAATTCAGCCCCCTTGCCATTCAGAAAATCAGTGTAGATCCGCCTCACTATTTGGGCCTGCTTCTGGTTAATCATGAGATTGCCATTTGGATCTTTGTCATAGCCTAAAAACTTAGTGTGGTTTAAATGTAACTTTCCTTGTTCAAAGCGCCTCCTGATGCCCCAGGTACTTGATTCTGAAATTGAACATGATTCGTCTTGCGCGAGCGAGCTTAAAATCGATAACAAGACTTCTCCTTTGCTATCCAGGGTATTTATGTTTTCCTTTTCGAAAATAACCCCAATGCCTAGATCCTTGAGTAGCCTCACAAAATTCAAGCAGTCAAGCGTATTGCGCGAGAATCTCGATATGGACTTGGTTATTATCATATCTATTTTTCCAGTCTTACAATCTTCAATCATTCGATTAAACTGCTCTCGTTTTTTTGTACCAGTGCCACTTATACCTTCGTCAGCGAAAATGCCAGCTAACTCATAATCTGCGTGCCCATTAATATAATTTGTATAATAATTCACCTGCGCCTCATAACTGGATAACTGCTCTGCCTGATCAGTAGATACTCGGCAATATGCTGCCACTTTTTTCAGCACTATATTCTCAGCAAGGCTAGTCCTATTGGCTCTTGATGGTATAACGGTAATGCTTCTGGCCATTCTTCATTATCTCCTCTACCACTGTCTTATTCCGTATATTCATCCTGCAAATTACATCATCTTCAATCACAGTACCCGAGCAAGAATTTTTTCCTTCCATTATGTACGTGCTACACTGCCATACTATTTTCTTGCAGTCATGTTTGCTATTCCAAGTTCGCCTCCGTAAAGTGGCCTGACATTTACTGCAAATTAGCATTTCTGTTAAAGGGTAGCGATTGAGATAACTTTCTGCATTGCCTCTGGCTTCAGCTCGCAAATGTATCTGACTTTGTGCCGCTTCCCATACCTCCTTAGTTACGATGGGCGAATGGTTTGCTTCTATATAATAGCAATCTAGTTCGCCGTGGTTAATGCACTTCTTTTTGGACAGGTGATCCTTCCTGTAGGTCTTCTGTAGCTTACAATCGCCCTTATATTTTTCATTCTTAAGTATGGTTAGAACAGTGCTGGAATGCCAGTCACCACCAGCTATAGTTCGCACACCTTCATCCTGCAGTTCCTTGGCAATCACGAAGGCACCTTTGCCATTAACGCAGTCGTTAAAAATCCGTTCAACAATTTCTGCCTGGCTGGTAGTTCTTTTTATGGGGGTCGATTTGACAGGATGAACCGCAACTAGGACAGTAAATTTTAACAATCTCATAGCTCATACTCAACCAATATTTCCAACCCTATCGTCTATTTTCAAAACTTTTCGGAAACTATCAAGAAAAAAGTGAAATTTTTGCCGTGCGTGCAAGTTTTGGAAACGCCCGGTCCTTTTGAAATATCGCATCTATCCCATGGGTGGGGGCATCAGGGTGGTACTTGCGAGACAAAACTTTATAACTAATTCCTGCACCATAATTACACCATCCTTGCCAAGGTATATGGTGTAAAAGCCATATACCTTGGCAAATCATACATGGATCACTCTCCTATTTATCAGCTTCCTTCTGTTTAGGTTTCAGCCACTTGCTAATCCCCTTATTAGGAAACTTCTGCCCTGCTCTTAACATGGGCGTATTATTAAGCTCAGTGTACTTATTGTTTTCCAGTGCTGGGCATACATCTTTACTATGTTTTGTTGCCATTATCATCAATCACCAACTTATTATTTGTAGTTCCTACATCTCTATAGGTCGCATACAAGTCATTAGGATCAGGTATTATCTGTATTTTCCTTTTCACTTCCATCGGACGATGAAACGTCCACAAATTCATACTTTGTCAACCCTGTCTACCCTAATGTCTCCCCCCTAGACAGCCTTTAGCCCTTATAAATCATAGGCTCGTTAACTATGTCTAGGGTGTCTAGGCAAATTCCTTCCCTCTTTCTCTTTTTCCTCTACACCACCCCTTTTTACTTTTTTACATATCTTTATATAAAAAAGGGTAGACACCCTAGACAGTAACCTTCAAACCCTTATGCCACATAGCTTCGTACACTGTCTACCCCCTAGACAACTTTTTCTGCACTTTATGCCTGAAAGCCCTTATGCTATATAGGTTCCTAGGTTGTCTACCCCGTGTCTACCCTCTAGACATTTTCCCGTTCCCATCCCATGGCCTTTCCATACCCTGGTATTCGCATTTGTCTTTTTGTTTTAACCCATCCAGGGGCCTGGGTCATAATATCCCTAATGCGCCCTGCTGTTTGCGGTGATAATTGTTCAATTCTGCCATGTAAACATTCCACCCAAATAATTTCTGTGGAAATTCGATCGCGTTTTATACTGCCACATGTTTTATCTTGATTTTTATCAAGATAATCTTTTTTCTCCCAATCAGCTTTTATTCTCCAATCAGAGGTTAATACAATTTCTAAATAGTTCAAAATCCGATCGGTCCAGACATCACGGATTACAAATTCTTGTTGTACTATTGCAGTCATTTCTTCTATCTCAGGTGTAAGAAAGATCGGTTCTCCTGATTCATGTATTACTTTAGCCTCCGCAAGTATCTGATCACGTTCTTTTGCTAAATCAAGGAATATACTTTTCTTGCTTTTAAAGAAAACTCGTACAGGCCAATAGCGGCGATTCCCCGTAATATCTTTTAAAAATTGGTCTGAATTTGTTGTTCCAACCACGATACACATTCTTGGTATGTCCATTACATTTTTACCATACGGTGGCCTATAGCGATCGTACTGGTCAACGAAAAATGATTTCAACCTTTCTGCTTCCGTTTTCCTAAGACTGGTCAACTCTCCTAACTCACATAACCATTTACCCCTATGAGATTCATAAGTTTGAGCAGCATCATTTGTAATTTGTATTCCATCGGTATACCATTGCCCTCCTAAAATATTAAAAAGAGTTGATTTTCCTAGCCTTGCGCTCCTTTCAAGATGAGGCAGGTATCAAATTTTATACCTGGTTGATAGGCCCGCCGTATCAGAGCAGTTAGAGTTTTCCGTGTAACTTCTCGCGTGTGTATGGCGTATCCTCTGCGTTCTGATAATCGATCAGAAGCGAGTCTACTCGCTTCACTCCGTCCCATTGTAATCCGTTTAAATAATCTAGTAATGGATTATGTTGTATCGACATACAAAACTCAGCAAATGAATTATCGATAACGCCAGTATTAGATATCCCATAATTATCATGGAAATAATTGTAGAGTGCTTTAAAATCACCATCGGACATCATTTTCTCATTTGTAGTGCTATACTCATCATCTTTCTGTGACCATGGCAGGCCTTTTGCTTTAAATGCCGCCGATACCGTCATATCGTAGGAGAATTTTTCTTTTAAATTAGGATCATTTCGTAAAATTACTAAGCAATTGGATGGTGTCTTTAAAATTTTTCCATCCTCATTGTATTTAAGCCTCTTTGTCCATTCTGTTGTCCCAAAGGTAGCATCATAAACGTTTCGACAATCCTTAATAGCCTTGTTAATGGTGTGGACTCCATATGTAGTACCATCAGAAAAATGTCGTTCATCCCACTTTTGACGATAAATACTTGATTGCCTGAATAACGAATCCATACGAACCGCATCTCGACCAGTCCAGAATGCCAACATATTACACATAGCCATGTCCGCTGCTGAATCATCACCATTGTATTTTGAAGTATCTCCATCCCAAAGTGACTGGAAATCAAAACCTTGTTTTGAATTTAGAATTTTACCAATCAATTCGGCATCTGATATATTAATATATGATTGTGGAAGTTGTTTCCGTATTGGTCTCGGATTCGGCTGGGACTATCGTGTTGTATAAGGGACAGCACCAAAAAAATGCGTATGGAGGAAGCGATAAAGGAATTTTCGGCTGGCGATATTTTTATAAAGGGCGCTAATGCTGTTGACGCCCAGTTTCAGGCGGCTGTGTTCATGGGTAGTGACGTCGGCGGAACTATCGGCGCATCAATCGGGACATTATACGCTAGAGGATCATATCTTCTGGTTCCGGTAGGACTGGAAAAAATGGTGCCAAGCGTCACTGAGGCCGCAAAGCACGCCGGTATTATGAGTTTCAAACACCATACCGGTATGCCGGTCGGGTTAATGCCACTAGTCAACGCCAATGTTGTAACTGAGATCCAATCCTTCAATAGCCTGTTCGGACTAGAGGCTTATCATATTGGTTCAGGTGGCATAGATGGATCTGAAGGAGCGGTTGTTCTTACAATTGAGGGTGATTGTACCAAATTGGAAGAATTTTTCCAATTTGTACTAAGCATCAAAGGGGAACAACCCCTTCTACGGCCAAATGGTATTCCTCAGCAGTAAACCAAACAAACAAGTAATAACAACCCTACAATATTTATCGTTATAAGTACCGGCGTTGCTCATTCCCATTGTATCTAAAAAGGGAACACAATTTCAATTTGTGTTCCCTCATTTTTATACAATACACATAGTGACTTTTATCAACAATGCTTTACATACATATCTAATCACCTGGTGTAAATACTATAGTCAGGAGGTGATTTTATGACACCACAAAAAACCAGTGGCTATAGATTACCATTTTCAGATATTCATCCAGTTTTGAGGACGACTCATAAGAATTCGTAGATGCACTCTCCAATTCTTCCATAACATAGATGATCGCAAAGCAATGATTCGCATATTATTAAAGTCATAGCAAATGATTCTGGCACGATGCGAATAAGTTACGTTAATCCCACCATTTGTCCTTCCAATCAAATAAAATTCTCTCTTATTTGCAGTATTTACTGACATAGATATACCCCCTTGTTTATTTGACACAATTTCGACATTACATGCTGGACTTCTCGTTTCTGTTCATATCGTTCAACTATATCCCAAAAATCACAATCCTATATTTCCCACATATGTATATATTTCGTTATCAATTTTGTATTTCCTGCTTTTAAGCGAACGTATATTCGTTATTTTTATAAAATTTTATGTGCTTGCAAAGTATCAATGTGATAATTTTGCAAGAACACGCTGTTGCACGCACCATCGCTATGAACTGCCGGGCATAAAAAAATACCAGTAGTGCACGCCTAATGGCATGCACTGCTGGTACTAATAATATGTATTACAATAGGATGAGCCACCTTCCCCTGTCCATCCCGAGCCAATACTATCAGTAATTTGCAAAGAAGCGATTATAATAATTACATAACTAGCTCATGTTACACAGCACACTGCTAACCTAATTTACATACTATATAGTAGATTAGGAAGGAGTGTTGACATATGAATAATCGTTGTCCGTATTGTGGTACTTATCTATATCGCCAAAATAACCGTGTCTGGAGTTGGGGCGGTCATCCTGGTTGGGGTGGCGGTCAAGGTGGTTGGGGGCATCCTGGTTGGGGTGGCGGCCAAGGCGGTTGGGGGCATCCTGGTTGGGGTGGCGGCCAGGGCGGCTGGGGGCATCCTGGTTGGGGTGGCGGCCAGGGCGGCTGGGGGCATCCTGGTTGGGGTGGCGGCCAAGGCAGCTGGGGCGGTCACTAGCGTAATGATAACTAATTCAATTATTTTATGAGCCGTCTGACTTGAGTGGGCGGCTTTTTTTTATTCAATGAGTAACCTCAACGAGACCGTTCTTTACTTGAATTCATCAAACCTAACGAATTTGCTGTGTTTTTTATGTCTAACTGCTAAAAAATAATCAATTGCCTTCCTCGGCAATTAAGTCAGGACCACCCGTATAACGGGTGGCTTGATTACGCCCTATAAGGGCATGATACTAGCCGAGTCTCAAGACTCACTGAAAAAGTCCGCCAACCGCATAACTTTTTCAGTCTGCCCCTAAAGGGGCTTTTTCTATGACTTCTTTACTGGTTCACCCGTAAACGGGTCTA
>Ga0209123_1001278_pt1 | contig 25646 bp, 20 predicted proteins | sample BarGraIncu00431A_FD_184500 | JGI IMG/M metagenome (GOLD analysis project Ga0209123, IMG submission 184500) | Arctic peat soil microbial communities from Barrow, Alaska, USA - Barrow Graham LP Incubations 004-31A (SPAdes) (version 2) | ecosystem: Environmental > Terrestrial > Soil > Wetlands >...
ACTACTCTGAAATAGAAATCCTATTTTCATTCTTAGCGCATCCAGTTGCTTCATATTCAATGAACCCACGTCATTGCCAAGTATATTAATTGTTCCACCATTAAAATATAATAAACGGACGATACATTTTATAAGTACTGATTTACCTGATCCGGATTTACCAAGCACGACCAGGTTTTCACCATTGTAAAGCTTCAATGAAATATTTTTTAATACTTCCTGCACTCCAAATGCTTTTCTCAGATTATTTACCTCTATCATCGGTGTCAGGGGTGTTGTCACGACTGAAATTTTCTCCTTGCTATATGTTTTTAAATTTATCATAGTAACATATCGGTTATTTGTACTGCAATCATATCCACAATAATAACCATAAGTGAGGATATGACTACTGCTGAGTTTGCAGCAATTCCAACACTTTCCGTACCTCTACCTGCTGTGTATCCCTTGTAGCATCCAACTATTCCAATGACTGCTCCAAAGAAAAATGTCTTTATAATTGCAGGAAAGAAATCCATAAAGTTGACTGTACCGAATGCCTGGAAAAAAAATAAAACAAAATTTACATTCCCTTTCATATTTATGCCTAGCCAACTTCCGAATATCCCGAATGCATCGGAAAAAAGAACCAGGATAGGTAACATCAATGTGGCAGCAATTACTCGTGTAACTACCAGGTATTTCATTGGATTGGTAGCCGATACTTCCATGGCATCAATCTGCTCTGTTACTTTCATGGAGCCTAATTCGGCACCCATACCTGATCCAATTTTTCCTGCACAGATCAAAGCTGTTATAATAGGTCCAATTTCACGAATAATGGATACTGCGACCATTCCGGGAAGCATTGATTCGGCGCCGAATTTTGCCAGTGAGGGACGAGACTGAATCGTAAATACAATGCCCATAATAGCGCCGGTAACGGCAATCAGCGGTAATGATTTATTTCCTATTTCATAACATTGCCGTAAAAACTCCTTGAATTCAAAACGTCGGGAAAATGTTTCCTTGAATATGTGTTTTATGAATAAAGTTACGTCACCAACACCTAACAGGAAAGTACTTACAATTTCTTTTTCCTCCATTGTTTTTTCGCTTAGCCGGATGGATTGACCAGTGGCAAAACTTTTTATTCTTGGTACAGGATTTAGTTTCTTCATTGTTTTTCAAAAATAATAGTTGTAAAATTAATACCTTTAATTTAGAGTCTAATTTTATAAATTGCGACTAAGATAATTATTTTAGTCGATTAAAGGGATCATATTGTTCTTAAAAATGCAAGTTGTATTTGGGCAATACAGCTTTATGTTGTGGAGTTTTGTTTAAACTACATAAGAATTAAAAGAGTTATTTATAAGTTTAGACGATAATTTACCAGAGATCACAAAATTATTTTGAGTTCCTTTTTTAGTTAGAATAGAAAAGCGATTTCGCATATTAAAGGTGTAATTTAAAGATATTATGGTTTTTAAATCAGGTATTATTCTTCCCATTGATCGTTTTTATTGTTGGTTTAGTTCAATAGGTGTGGGACGATGGAATCGATTACGTATACCCGTAACTATTTTCGATAAATTATTACCGATGATTGTAGATGAAAATTTTTCCAGAAGCAATTTGCCAATCATACCTTTAATGCCATATCTATTGCGCAATATCCCATTAACTAATATGCTGATTCCCATATCTAACCCAACCTTGGCAAGATCAAACTTTGCCTGACTGTCGTCTGCCAGACCATGAAGTCCTTGCTTAAACATTGTAATCGGATTTAGAAGAAATATAAGTTCCCTAAGGGTATATTTTATTTCTTCCTCTTGCTTAAATTTTTCCTGCTTGAGGTGCATGATATGCAATACAAGCTCTGGATAGTTGGAGATTTCTTTGTTTTCCATTTTGTATGTTTTTAGCAAGCTATCATACTGAATCTTTCTGTAACATATTGCGGATGATTTTGTCGCGAAGTGGTTTTACAACCATTTTTTTTCGAACCAAATAAATGATCAACCCAAGCAACAAATAAAATCCTGCCACAATTGCAATGCCTGAATAGTTATCTCCGAAATAGGCTGAAAGGTAAAAACAGGCCCAAAGGCTAGTAAAAAATACAAAAAAAAGCAGTATCAATCCTACCAGAAGGTTACTAACTAAATCGGCAATAATTACTGAAGAGCGTTCGATCCCCTGGTATTTGAATAATTCGAAATTCGTGTTTAAGTAACTCTTAATACTCTCTGTGAGTTCTTCAATTTTTCCTTGATCTGGCATAGGGATAGGTTTTTAGCTTATGATTGATTTCTGCTGTTCGATGGAAAAAATGGGCAACCGATGAGTCTTTAGGCCCCGAGTACTCGGGGCAAAAACTCATCGGTTGACCTTCTCTTAATAGATTGTTTAAATATTCTGTCTTTGTCCGACATGATTTTTTAGGTTGTTCATCTTGTCTTCTGTCATTTCTCTCATTTCTTCTACTTTATTACCAAAAATGTTAGCTTTGGTTTTCATTTTTTTTACAAGATCATCTGTCAGATCCTTAGCCCCCGTTGCAATTTTATTACGGGTTTTACTTCCGTCCATAGGAGCAAATAAGATTCCAATAGCAGCTCCTAAAAGGGTACCAATCAGAATCCCTCCGATTACTTTACCTGTTACTTTTAAATTTTCCATTTTCTTTTGGTTTTAATTGTTTGAAATTATTAATAAATTTAACGAATTTAATTTGCATTGTTCTACTTTGGCTATTAATTAGTATCTGAATCCTATTGTTGCCTGAAACCAAACATTTTTATATCGCGGTGTTGTAGTTGTTCCATTTTTGTCAGTTTCATTTAAGTCCCAACCTGCTCTTCCACTTATTACCAGATTGTTCAAATTGATATCCAAACCACCGACTAAGCAAAAATTACTTTTACGGGCATCGTTATTTTCAAACCCCCCGGTTATCAATTGATTCTTGAAATCATACTTTTCTTTCAGCAGGTATGAATATTGAGGACCTGCCAATAGGGTGATCATTGGAGATGGTTTCACTGTCAGGAATAACGGCAAATCAAGGTAGTTTAAGGTATGGGTGAACTCGTAGGCACTTACCGAAACACCACCTGTTGCCTTGAATCCTTTTTGGGAGTATAATAATTCAGGTTGAAGGCCTAAATATTTACTGATAGGAATTCCTACAAAGACACCGGTTGCCAATCCAAATTTACCATCGGCATTAAAATCCTGAGCCTGGGTGTCATAGACGTTTGATAAATTTGCTCCTATCTTGATTCCAAGAGTAAGATTATCACGTAAATCCATTGAACCTTCCTGAGCGCGACTTATATTAACCATAAAAGTAGCAGCGACGATTGCTAAGATTATTTTTTTCATGTTTCTATATTTAATTGATACTTGATTTTTCACATCAAAGGTCATTGAAATAGGTTATTTGAGTGTTACACAATTTTGGAAATATGTTATATAATTCACGCATTTCTGGTTTTATCTTATAGCATTTTACTTAATCGTTTGATGGGTTGAGTAAATTAAGCATATAATCTATAAAAAGAAGACCGCCTAAAAATTACATTTAAGGCGGTCTTGATAAATTACCCGAGAAACGGGTGAAAAGTATTGTTTATTAATTGATCCTATTCATTTTGAACAATATCAATGATAACTGTTCTGTTGTAAGAACGTTGTTCCGGAAGTTTATTAGCGTATGGTGATACGGTTTCATCCTCTCCAAATCCCAATACTTCAAATTGAACGTTCTTATTTCCGGTTTTAGCTAAGGCTGTTACCAGAATACCTTTAACATCGTTTGCCCTGGCCAGAGACAATTTCTTGTTATGGTCTTCGCCTCCAATAATATCGGTATAACCATGAATAATTACTTTTCCACCTTCAGAAATCTTTGGCGCTACAATCTCAGTAAGATACTTCCTGTAAAGGGCGATAGATTTCGAATTATTAAATTCATAAAGTACGCTGAATCTAAGTCCTTCTTCAATTGTAGGAGGAGTCCAGAGTACCATGTGCACTTTATTCTCTTTCTTAATAACTTTGCCACTTTTGGTTTGACCAATCATAGTCACCTTGTAATCACCAACCGGGCGATCGCCTAAAATGGATTTTCCAGGGATACTCACTTCTTCCTGAGTATAGGGTCCAAAATTTTGTATTCTACCTTGTTCATCAGCGATTTCCAATGACCATGATGAAAATACATCTTTTGCTTCCTTCACAGTGAAAGTTACATAGCTGTCAATAGGCGCTTCCTGAACAGTGGTAAATTCAACTGGTTTCAATGGTGCATCGGGGCCGCTCTGGAATTCCATCAGCAATTCAGGTGATTTGCTCTCAATAGATACTCTACGGTCACCTTCACGAAGAAGTACTAGATCGAGTTTGCCTCCCGGATGTTCAGATGGGATTTTAGGTCTGCTACGACCTTCGATCGTGATTCGTTTAGGATTGATTCCCCATACATCAACCAGATATGTTTTTACAGAGCCTGCAAGTAACTTTCCATCTTTTGGGCCTTGTTTTGACGATCCAACCAATACGATGGTTGATTTTGGATTTTTTCCCAAACGGTCACCCAAGATGTTCAATACATTGTAATAGACATTAATTTCACCTTTTGGACGATCTGACTGAACCAATGGTGTCAGAATTTCGATCTCGTCTTCCTTGAAATCTTTTACCTGATCTTTTTTTAGCAATATATAACGACTTGGAATTTCTGTTGATCCTAAATCGAAGAATATATAGTTACGCATTGGAAATGTCTCTCTTACTTTACGTTCAATATGAATATTCTTGGGTGAGTTTACGACTAATGTTACTTCAGGTAATACTTCTTCAACAGGGGCTGGAATTACTTCTGCCTCTTTAATAACAGGAACCTTTGCATGTCCGAATTTAAATGCAAGACCAACTCGTACTGTCTGCATTGCCCAGCTGTCGACACCCCAGTTACGTGGACGTTCTCCAAGAACTGGACGATAGGCGATAAATGGTGCAAGAGCGAACTGAGTCGGGTTACTAACTTTTGAGAGTGGAATTTCGTAACCGGCACCAATTTGTGCTCCAATCTTCCATTTTCTAAACTCACCCAAATCTCCGGATCTGTCTGGCTGTTGTAACTGTGTATAAGTAAATGACTTATTGTAATTATCACTGAAAACAGCCCCTGCAAATACATAAAACGCACCTGAGAACGGAGCAATTCGTAAACTTGGCTCGAGGGTAAGATAACTTACATTTGTTTTCAAGTCTTCTGGACAATTACAGGGAGCAATTTGTTGATCGAATTTAGCGCTGCGATCTTCATAGGCCATGTTGAACATTAAACCAAATACAGGATTTGGACGATATTCAATAAAGCCTGAACCATAAGGATGGATTCCAAAACCATCGTGTAATGCTGATGGAGCATATACCTCAGAGTTGATCCATTGAGTGGTACCAGAGTAAAAGTTAAAGTTTGCAGCCCCTGATATTCCGAACCAAAACTTTGGCTGAGGTCTTTGTAAAGGAGAGTCCTGTGCTTTAGATGTGGCAGTAAAGACCACCAACATCAGTAAAGGGATAAATAATTTTCGTATCATGATTTTATAGAATTATGGTTTGGTTACTTTATTTGAATCTAATGTTACTGCTGCTGTACGTGTCAGTGCTCTGCCATATAAAATAGCGCCTGTTGTAAGTGTGATGGACGCTTCAGCCAGTATGGTTCCGTAAAAAATAGAGTTGGTACCAAGTGTTGCAGAAGAGCCTACCGACCAAAAGATGTTCTTTGCCTGTGCACCGCCTGCCAAAACAATACTTGTACCGGCATCGGTGATGAATGTTGATCCCATTTTGAAAATCCATACTGAATTCGCGTTACCATCAAGGGTTAAAATTCCATTTGCTCCGGTTCCTGATATCCCACTTGTTGAAGAATTAACATACAGGCCTGGTGCAAGTGTAAGTCCACCAAGTTGTCCTGGTAATGAGATCGCGTCTAATGATCTTGATTGAGCATCGTTATAAGCGGTTGTCAAATCAATTTTTGCCTGAGCGACAATAGGATCTGCAGTCATATAAAGATTTCCATTCACATTTCCTGAAAGAAGTCCGTTAATAGTAGAGGTTGGATAGGCACCTACATCACCAATAATCCTTGTAGTAACGCCTGTGTTTGAAACTCCTGATCCGCTCAAAACGGCAAAGTTACCGGCTGATCCAAGATCAATAGGGACAGGGCCTAATGCGTCAGCTTCAAAGTTGGCTACGAATATCCGGTTACCGCTAATGGTAAAGCTATAATTCGCATTCGTCGAAATAATGTTTGTTCCTTCCGTCCAGTTGGTAAATGTAAATCCTGAATTCGCTGTTGCCTTTAAGTTTACATTTGCACCTGAATCGTACAATCCTTCTCCATTGGTGGATCCACCGAATAACGGATTGGATGAAATGTCTACCTGGAACTGACCTGCAACAACTGGTGTGAAGTTGGCTACCAATGTTCTGCTTGCTGTAATTGTAAATGGATAATTGGCATTCGTCGAAACGATGTTTGCTCCTTCGGTCCAGTTGGTAAATGTAAATCCAACATTCGCTATTGCTTTTGCTGTTACTGAAGCGCCGGAATTATATGATCCGTCTCCTGTTGTCGTTCCACTTAATAATGGATTTGATGATAGCCCTACGGTGAACTGTGCAACCGTTGCAGTAAAATTGGCTACCAATGTTCTGCTTGCTGTAATTGTAAATGGATAATTGGCATTCGTCGAAACGATGTTTGCTCCTTCGGTCCAGTTGGTAAATGTAAATCCAACATTCGCTGTTGCTTTTGCTGTTACTGAAGCGCCGGAATTATATGATCCGTCACCGGAAGTTGTTCCTCCCAATAATGGAATTGATGACAGGCCTACTGTGAACTGTGCTGCAATTGCAGTATAGTTTGCGGTGATATTTTTTTCCGAATTCATGATTACTGTTAATGGGCTGACAGTACCTATTGCATCTCCGCTCCATGATGTGAAGGTATAACCCACAGCTGGCGTTGCAGTAAGCACAACTGAAGTTCCATGACTGAAGGTAGTCTGATTTGGAAGTTTTGCAACTGTTCCGTTCAGCGATGTCACAGTTAAAAGATACATGTTAATGCCGAAATTGGCTACCAAAGTTCTGTTGACACTTGCCAGGAAAGTAAAATCATTCAACGGTGATACCACTGTTGTGCCTTCTGTCCAGTTGGTAAATGTATATCCCACACTTGGTACAGCTTTTACAGTAACTGAAGCTCCCGAATTAAAAGCTCCTGCACCGGTAGTAGTTCCGCCTGCCAGTGGAAGCGATGAAAGCGCTATGGTATATTGTGCCGAGAAGTTGGCTACCAATATTCTGTTGGATTCAATATTAAAATTGTAATTAGCTTCGGTGGATACAACCACTCCTGCTTCTGTCCAGTTGACAAATACATATCCCGCGTTGGGTACGACAGTTGCTGTCACTGTGCTGCCTACATCATAAAGTCCTCCTCCACTGGTGGTTCCACCAATTAACGGATTGGCCGAAGTGGTGGCGAGTGGCTGAGTGGTGAAACTCCACACGTAATCTTCCTGAAGTGCATTGTTCATTGGGTCTTTCACTCCTTTTTTCATTGTTCCAGTATAAACCGTATATGGGTCCAGAGGAACTGCGGGGGTGAATGTAAAAGTTGCTGTTTGGCCTGTTGAGGGAGTCACTGTACCAGAAATGGGAGCTGCTGCTTGTTTCATTCCGGTAATAGAATTGGTTCCTGAAGTTAATAGAAAGGTAGAAGTGGTAATCGTAGTGGCATTCATAGGCTCATTAAATGTTACAGTAATTGGCCTGTTGGGAACTACATTTTTACCATCTTTTGTAGGGACTGTTGAAAGCACTTCAGGGCATACACCCACGGTTTCTACATAGTCATCATTCTTGCACTGCCACATTGTTAAGCTGAGCAGTAACATTACTAACCAGGATTTTTTTGATAACCTGGAATACCTCATGGGTTTGGGTCCCGAGTACTCGGGATCTTTTTTCAAGATAAAAATACTTTTCATGTTTGTAAGTTTTTGTAAATGATCAGGCCACAAAGATTAGAAGAACCTACCCCAAGAAGTTATACTATTATTTAAATTAGTTACAGAATTCACAGATTGTGCAAATTATTCGAAAAAGCAGTAATTTATATTGCATCCATTGGTATCTCAAGGGAAAGAAATATCTAAAGTCAACCGAAATGAGGATTGTAAAAGCAGATTATTAAAATAAATAATAACCTAATATTAGTTAAACCCAATATTTGATTTCATCCACAGTTATCAGTTTTACGATTCAATTCAATAAAAGGAGTGAACTGGTTAGTTCATTCGACCAATAGATGTAATAAGTTCGCTTTGTTTGATTTCGTTCAGTACAGGTCAATTGGAAAGGCTTACATTGATTCGAAAATTACACATTGGTTATTGGAAGGTTATTTGATGATTATTTGAATGCAGTAGAACAATCATCGAATAACCTTCGAATAGTCTTCGAATAACCTTCGAATAGTTTTAAGACATCAAGTCCATTTCAAACTAAATCGCCATGGCAGAAGTATAAGACCTCTTTAGTAAAATGTTACCTGGAAAGTAGGACCGGTGTCATTTTACATGTCGCAAGGCAAGATCATTAAGAGCAGCCTACCCTTTAATAGGAGCCGTCAAAGCACAAAAAAACCTTTGCAAAGTGTTTTTCACAGCACATCTTATTGGAGATTTAAGTAGATGGTGATTCCGATCTGATCATTCAATCTAAGTACAATTTTGATTGTTTGATGGTTGTTATTTAAAAAGATCTTAAAATATCTAAGGGCCCAAGGGACTGGCAGGATAATTGATTGAAATGGAAACGACCTATTCAAAATTGAATTCTGAATAGGTCGTTGCCCTGCAATTTGTTTTATCATCAGTTTTGATAAGGGAGTGCAAAGTAATTTATTGATTTTAAAATGAATAAGTCTCCTGTTTGAATGGCTGAATTACGTCTTTTCAAAGCACCAATTCAATTGGGTTTCAATATTTATTAGATTAAAACTGCCTCTATGATTTTTTGTAAGCGCATGAAGGCAGTATCATTTTTTACAACATAATCAAGGGCTTTGTGGTGCATACAGTTAATGGCCACATCAATTCGATACTGGGAAGATAATATTACAACCGGGATTTCGGGATTGAAAGCTTTTAATCTATCCAGGGTTTCAATTCCATCCATCGCATTGCGGTCTATACCGTCTAGAAAATAATCAAGAATAATTAAGTCTGGGGTTTTTGAAATATTCTCCATGCAAAGTTCACCTGTTGAAAATGTTTCAATTTCAAAACTGCCATGTTCAAGAAATTCTAATTCCAGCAATTTTAAGAACAACGCATCGTCATCAACCAAAAAAAGCTTCATTTTATTTTTCATCTGTTAGTTAATTTAGTTTTTTAGTCCCACCGGAAGAACCTGGTTTAAAGATACTCCCTGTGCTTCTATTTGTATGCAACTCATTACTGAACGTTTTTAATTGCGTTATATTCTAATTCTAATTCTTTACAAGATTGTTCCAACACATTTTCAAGTTGAATAACCAGATCAGATATTCCATCTGATTGACTTTGAGAACATGCAAATTCCTGAATTGTTTTGGCCATGGCTTCAAAATCAGTATTTATACCCACAATTGAAAATGATGGAATCAGTTTATGAACTGCCGCATGCACGGAATGCCAGTCTTTGTCCTGAAAGCCTTGTTTCATCGCATGAATTAAAGGGGGAGTCTGTTTGAGGTAAATTGAAATCATTTGCATCATCAATTCAGGGTTGGATTTTGTACGGTGATTCAAATAACCTAAATCAATACATCCTGAAATTTTAGTTTCCTCAATCTCATTTTCTTCTTTAATATCGCTTACAACAAAGTTTTTTCTGACAAAACCCATTATTTTACTGTACAGTATTCGTTCGTCAATGGGTTTGGCCATGTAATCATTCATACCTACGGATCTGCATTTTGCAAGGTCCACCGTTGTTACATCGGCAGTTAAAGCTATGATGGGAATGGTTGAGGACATGGTACTACGAATATATTCAGTTGCTTCAAACCCATTCATTTCAGGCATTTGCAAGTCCATTAATATGATATCATATGATTTGTTCTGTAGTTTTTCGATGGCTATTTTACCATTGGCAGCAATGTCGGATTCCATGGCAAATTCATCCAAAACAGTTTTCATCAGTAATTGATTCAAGGCAATATCTTCAACTACCAACACTTTGATATTTTTAATTTCCACATCCGATTCCTCTATCTCTATTTCAGATTCAGCTTCTGCTTGTGTTTTTTTGAAACTCAATGTGAAACTAAAGGTAGAACCTTTGTCAACCTTGCTTTTTACGTGAATGGTTCCACCCTGTGAATTAACCAATTGTTTAACAATGGCTAGGCCCAATCCTGTTCCCCCGTATAACCTCGTAGTGTCGCTGGTTGCCTGTTGAAAGTTTTCGAAAATAGATGATATTTTACTTTCCTCGATGCCAATCCCGGTATCTGAAACAGCAAATTCAATGGTTACATTCTCTGCGTCTTCATTCAGTATATGAACGTTTACCGTGATTTTCCCCCTGTTGGTAAATTTCACTGCATTGCTCACCAGGTTTAATATGATCTGGTGCAAACGTACCGGGTCGCCTAACAATACTTCAGGAATATTAGGGTCATATTCAGATACCAGGCTCAGGTTCTTTTCCTGAATTTTTGTTTCAAATAAGTGAAGCATGGAAGAAATGGAAAATGATAATTTGAAGGGTGTTTGCTCAAAGATCATTTTCCCTGCATCTACTTTTGCTAAATCCAATATGTCGTTAATGAGTACGATCAGCGCATCGCCACTCATTTTGATAGCCATTAAATATTCTTTTTGCTTTGCAGTCAATTCTGATTTCAACACCACCTTGGTAAATCCGATGATTGCATTCATTGGGGTGCGGATTTCATGGCTCATATTTGACAAAAATTGCTGTTTGGCCTTTACCGCATTTTCCGCGATCAGCTTTGCGCTTTCAGCCTTGCCTTTTGCCTCTTCAGCAAACACTTTTGACTCAATCAATTCTGTCTCTATTCTTTTTTGGAGAGTAACATCTCGTGCAACTACTACAACACCAAGTACATTCCCCTGTTCATCCTTAAATACAGAACCGTTAAATAATATATTTTTGATCTTTCCATCAATTATTGTTAGCGGATAATCGGCCACTAAACCATTTGCAAAGACTTTTTGATATAATTCGCGGGCCTCAATAGGTTCAGTAAAATAAGTCCCAAAGTCTGTTCCTATTAATTTCTTACGTGACACTCCAGTTATTTTCACAGACGCGTTATTCAAATCGGTGATTTTCCCTTGCCTGTTAATTGCAAACAAAGGGTCGAGGCTCGCTTCAATCAGGCTAAGTGAATATTTGGAAAGTGATTTCTGAATTATTAAATCGTTGTTAAGTGCCTTTAATTCGTTGGTTTTCGTATATAAATCCACAAAGACCGCCACTTTCGCTTTTAAAATTTCCGGTGAAAGTGGTTTAATCATATAATCAACAGCACCAGCCTGATACCCTTTAAAAACATTGATGGACGTATCCATGCTCGCTGTTAAAAATATAATCGGGATAAGCTTGAGTCTTTCAATCTGGCGAATTAATTCAACAGTTTCAAAACCATCCATTACAGGCATTTGAACATCCATTAATATAATGGCAAAACCTGGATCCAAGCGAAGAATATTTAAAGCTTCCATGCCTGAATTAGCCTTCACGCACAAATAGTTCTCGTTGGAAAGTATGACCTCCAAGGCGAATAAATTTTCTGCCTTATCATCAACAATTAATATTTTAACAGCGCTATTTTCTTCCATTATCTTCGATCTTCAACAAAAATTGATCCACATATTCAGAAAATGTCTAAAGTGTCTAAGGTGTCTAAAGCTGAGGGTGCCCAAGTACTTTAGGCACTTTAAGTACTTTAGTTCACTTTAAATACTTTAGTTCACTTTAAATACTTTAGTTCACTTTAATTACTTAACCAAACCCGCATTAACGATAACAAGCGTTCTATATCAATCGGTTTGGTAATATAATCATTGGCTCCGGCATCAATACATTTTTGTTTATCGTCTTTCATGGCTTTAGCAGTTAACGCTATGACAGGTAGGCTTCTATATTTTAGCTGAGCTCGGATTTGTTTCATAGCTTCGTAGCCATCCATTTCTGGCATCATGATATCCATTAATACCAGATCAATGTCAGCATGCACGGCCAGCATCTCCAACGCTATTAATCCATTTTCAGCAATGAGCACTTCCATGCCGCGCTCTTTCAATATTTTGGACAATGCGAATACATTGCGCATGTCATCATCAGCCAATAGTACCTTTTTCCCATGAAAAAAAGCTTCCTTGTCGTATATATTATTAATAATTAACTGCTTTGATTTGGGTAGATTGCTGATCGTACGATGAAGAAATAAGGCCGTTTCATCCAACAGTCGATCTTCTGATTTGACACCTTTAATAATAATACTTTCAGCATATTTGTGCAGTTCATTATTTTCGGATTTTGTAAGTTCTCTGCCAGTATAAATAATAATAGGCGGAATGATGAGCCCTTTTATACCTTCCAGTTTATGGATCAGGTCGAATCCACTCATGTCTGGTAACCCAAGATCCAGTATAATACAATCGATGAGATTTTCCTTGTACATCTTTAAAGCCTCTTTACCGGTTCCTGCTTCAAAACATTTTACATCTCCATTTCCAATAACCAATCGCATAGCTTTTCTGGAAGCCTCACTATCTTCAATGATTAACAAGTTTTTAACTTTTCGGCTGACAAAAGTTTCTATTCTGTTAAATGCTTCTTCAAGATCAGTTTTATCTACCGGTTTCATGAGATACTCAATAGCTCCTTCTTTGATCGGCTCCAGCGAAGGTTCATTTGCCGAAATGATATGTACCGGTATATGCCTGACGTTTGGATTGGCTTTTAGTTCAAGCAGAACCTGTTCTCCAGTAACTCCTGGCAAACCCATATCCAGAATGATTGCCTGTGGTTTGTATTTGGAAGCTAGCACTAACCCATCCTCACCGGTTGCCGCAGATAAACATTTAAATCCCTTCTTATGGGCTTGCGATAAAAGAATTGATGCAAAACTCAAATCGTCTTCAATCAAAAGTACAACTTTATCGCCTATAATAATTGAATCCCGGTCATCCATTATTGAGGGATAATTCAGATATATGGTATCTTTAACAGTATGAGGCTTGTAATAAACAGGTTCATTTACATCATCTGGGTTAAAAGAATTCTGGTCAGGATATATTTCTAACGGAAGTATGACTGAAAACGTGGACCCTTCGTTAAGCTTACTGGTTACTTTAATTTCGGCGCCCAATAATTTTGCAAGTTCACGTGAAATTGAGAGTCCTAAACCAGTACCACCATATTTTCTGGAAGTACCTCCATCCGCTTGCTGAAAAGCTTCAAATATGGCCATTTGCTTTTCATCTGCTATTCCAAGGCCGGTATCAGTAACCGAGATGATCAACATTCTATCTGTATAACGGCCAATATTTACTATTATACTTCCTTTTTCTGTGAATTTTATGGCATTCGACAACAGGTTCTTCAATATCTGATTCAAACGCTGTGAATCAGTGCGTATGGAATCGGGTAAATTTTTATCCAATTTGCAAGTCAACTCAATTCCTTTTTCTTCGGCATGATGTTTAAAATTGCGAATCAGATCGTTTGCAAACATTGATAATGAAACCGGTTCGATATTAATTAACATTTTCCCAGCTTCAATCTTCGACAGATCCAATACTTCATTGATTAATACCAGCAGATCGTGGCCACTCTTATAGATTATTTCAGCGCTTTCAACCTGAACACTATCCAGATTCTTCTTTCTGTTTTCCGATAAATCTTTCGAAAGAATCAACAAACTATTGAGTGGTGTCCTTAACTCATGGGACATATTGGCAAGAAATTCAGATTTATACCTGCTGCTTATTTCCAATTGCTTGGTTTTCTGTTCAATGTCATTTTTTGCAGCCTCAACCTCTTGATTTTTAGTTTCCAATGCCTGGGTTTGTTCTTCCAGTTCCTCATTTGATATTTGAAGTTCCTCCTGTTGCTGTATTAGGTTTTGGGTCTGCTCTTCGAGTTCTTCATTCATTTGCCTTAGCTCTTCCTGCTGTAATGAAAGTTCTTCACTCTGCGCTTGTGTTTCTTCAAGCAAGTCCTGAATCTTTTTTCTTGCAATGGCTGAATTGACGGTAACACCAATACTGTCCATAGAAATTTTGATGAATTCTTTTTCTGTTTCGTTGAATTCAGTTAATCTACCTAATTCTAATACCCCAACAGTTCTGCCTTCAAATAAAAAAGGAGAAATGATCAAATGCTTCGGTTTAGCATTCAGTATGGATGAAGTGACACGGAATTGCTCGTCGTTTATGTCGGTTAAAGAAATCTGTTTTTGCTCGCGCGCCACCTGTCCAATGATACCTTCATCCAATGCAAAGGTTTTTTTTGTGTCGTTAGGAGACAAAAAGGCATATTGACCACTGAGTATAAGTGTATTGACAGTGTCATTAAACTGGTAAATAGCCCCGATATTTGCCTTCAGGTAGTTACATAAAAACCGGATGGTATTATTTGCCAGTTCATCAATATTTTGGTCTCCTTTGAGTTTTTCGTTGAGTTGGTTCAAACCTCCGGTAAGCCAGGTATGATTTATATTTGCTGTCGTTGTTTCACGCAGCGTGCGTGTCATGGTTCTTAAAGCCAACCCTAAATTATCTTTGTCTGAGCGAGGTTTCATTTCAATTTCGTAATTTCCTGAAGCAACTTCATTGGCATGATTGGTTACTTCACGAAAACTTTCATTCACATTTATCAGTGAATTAAAAATGGGCATTAATTCATCATTCGTATCATCCTTCAGTTTATCATTGGTAAACTCACGGCTGGCAATTTTTTCGGCTTCAAAGGTAATTCTATTAATTCTTTTGGTAAAACTTTGAATGATCCAATAGGAGATTAAAATCGCGAATAGAATACAGGCAATAATTAATGCAATAATTAAACTTAAGGCTGAATTATAGCTTGCTTTATTTTCTGTTTTATCAAACTCCATACTACGTTGATTCTTTTGAACAAGTTTTTCTAATTGGCGAATGGATGCATCTCTTGCAACCAACCCTTTTTCGATGGAGATTTTAAATGCTTCCTCACTTTCATTTTTCATCGCTAATGTGATGATCTTATCCAAATCGGGTTTATAGTTAGCCCAGGTATCTATAAATTCTTTAAGAATGACAATTCCTTTTGCATCCGACAATTCCTGCAACTCAATTGTTTTCTTATCAATGATTTCCAATGATTTATATATAAGCACATTGTAGTATTCCTTCCGCACCGGATCTTTCTCCATTATGATATCCTTTTCGTTTCGGGCAGCATCAAGTACCTCAATCATTAACTCATTGGAGAGGATTACTCTTTTTGCCGATATATCAACTATGTTCAGTAATCTTTGGTTTGATTCCGAAAACTTATTGGTCATAAATGATGCCATGAATATGAGCATCAACAATATGATGATGTATCCTCCAATTAATTTACGCTTGATAGTTAGATTCATAAGATTACTCTTTATAAGTATCAAATTTAATTAATAACTCAATTATTTCCTCCAAAGGTAAGATATATTCTGGCTTTATGGCTGCAATTGCACATGCAGGCATAAATGCCGATTCGGCTGTTCCCGGATCCTGAACAATGGTTAGCCCACCGTATTCCTGAATTCGTTTTAACCCATTTGTGCCGTCATTATTTGAACCGGTCAGAATCACACCAATCAATTTGCTTTTGTATGCTTCGGCAGCCGATTCAAACAATACATCAATCGATGGCCTGGCATAATTTACTCGTTCATCTACTGTCAGTGAAAAAGTCTTATCTCTTTCCACCAATAAATGATAATTCGGTGGAGCAATATATACCATCCCAGGTTCAATTTTTTCTTTTTCATCCGCTTCTTTGATTTGGAGATTGCTTTTATCATTTAAAAGATCTATCCATATGTTCTCAGAACGGGGACTAATATGTTGCACAATAATAATTGGTGTCTTGAAGTCAGCTGGTAACTTAGAGAACATGACTCTCAATGCGTTCATGCCTCCGGAGGATACCCCGATTACAATTGCTTCATAGATCATGTTTTTTAATACTTCTTTTTAAATATGCGTTGTTTCTTATCCACTTCTGTGTAATCTTCAAAAACATCAGTAGAACCAAGACTTTCCTTTGAGCCCAGACATAAAATACCACCATTAATCAAGCTTCCATGAAAGAGATTTTGCACCGTGTTTTGTAAACTTCTATCAAAATAGATCAGTACATTCCTGCATAATATCAAGTGGACTTCAGCAAAGATACTATCTGTTACCAAATTATGATGAGCCCAAACGATATTTTTCTTCAGTGATTGATTCATGATTACATTGTCACAATCAGAAGTATAATAGTCTGAAAAAGAATTTTTACCACCCGATAATTGATAGTTGGTGGTATATTCTTTCATGGTTTTATTCGAAAAAATACCATCTTGAGCACGGTTTAACGCTTGTTGATTAAAATCCGTAGCGTAAATGGTCGTCCTGTCATACAATCCTTCTTCCTTCAAAACAATGGCCATCGAATAGGCTTCCTCTCCTGTCGCGCATCCGGCATGCCATATTTTTATGAACGGGTAGGTTTTTAGAATTGGAACAATATTTTCTCTAAGTGACCTGTAAAAACCTGGGTCCCGAAACATTTCAGTGACCGTGATTGACAGATCCTGTAAAAGATGTGACGCAAAAGTTGCATCCCTTAGCACCATAGATTGCATTTGGGAAACATCTTCAAATCCGGACACCATCATCCTGTTCATGATCCTTCGCTTGATATGTGCTTTGGAATATTGCCTGAAATCATATCCGTATTTGAAATAAACTGCTTCCAAAAGCAACGATATTTCCAGTTCTGGTATATCTTTATGGATCATATTACATACGGTCCATGTACCAATTCAATTGCTTTTCCATTTTCTTAAGCTCAAAGATGCCATCAATGATTTTTTGTAAGCGCATGAAGGCAGTTTCACTTTTTACCACATAGTCAGTTGCTTTGTGGTGCATACAGTTGACGGCCACATCAATTCTATCCTGTGATGATAACAGCACAACGGGAATCTCAGGGTTGAAGGCCTTTATTTTATCAAGGGTATCAATTCCATTCATCGCATCCCGGTCAATGCCGTCAAGATAATAATCAAGAATTATTACATCAGGGGCGTTTGATATATTTCTCATGCATAGTTCACCAGTTGCATAAGTTTCAATTTCAAAATCACCATGTTCAAGGAATTCAAATTCCAGTAATTTTAAGAAGACAGTATCGTCATCAACCAAAAAGAGCTTTATTTTATTTCTCATTTATATACGAATTACACTAATTTAAAACGAATTACACGAATTGCTCACCGCAATAGTGTCAAACAATTCCTTATTTCTTATTCCTTATTTTTTATTCTTTATTTATTTGTATTCATCATTGTGTTGTACTCTTCTTCTAATTCTTCACACGATTGTTCCAACACATTTTCAAGTTGTATAACCAACTCCGCTATGCCTTCAGTTTGTTTTTGGGTACTGGCAAATTCCTGAATCTTTTTGGCCATGTTTTCAAAATCAGCACTAATACCCATGATCGAAAATGAAGGAATCAGTTTATGGACCGCCGAGTACAATGAATGCCAGTCTTTATCCTGAAAGCCATGTTTCATCGCACTGATTAAGGGTGGAGTCTGTTCAAGATAAAGTGCAATCATTTGCATCATTAATTGCGGGTTCGATTTTGTACGATGTGCTAAATAGTCGAGGTCAGTACATCTTGACCTTTTTCTTTCCTCGTTCTCATTTTCTTCTTTAATCTCGCTGACAATACTATTTTTTCTGACAAATCCCATTATTTTACTGTACAATATTCTTTCGTCAAGGGGCTTGGCCAGGTAGTCATTCATTCCTACAGAAGTACATTTTGCCAGGTCAACAGTTGTTACATCGGCTGTTAATGCAATGATAGGAATGCTTGAATGCATGGTATTCCGAATGTATTCAGTTGCTTCAAACCCATTCATTACCGGCATTTGAAGGTCCATCAATATGATATCGTATGTTTTATTTCCCATTTTTTCAATGGCTATTTTTCCGTCGGCAGCAATGTCACATTCTAATCCGAAATCATCTAAAATAGTTTTCATCAGTAATTGATTCAGGGCAATATCTTCAACGACCAACACTTTGATATTTTTAATTTCCCCATCCGAATCATCTATTTCTATTTCCGTTTTAGCTTCATCTTTTGTTTTTTTGAAACTCAATGTAAAACTAAAAGTAGAGCCCTCGTCCACCTTGCTTTTTACATGAATGGTTCCACCTTGCGAATTAACCAATTGTTTAACAATGGCAAGTCCCAATCCTGTTCCTCCATACAATCTTGAAGTACCACCGGTTGCCTGCTGAAAGTTTTCGAAAATGGATGCTATTTTATCCTCTTCAATGCCAATTCCGGTATCAGTAACAGCAAATTTAATGGTTACTTTTTCTTCGTCTTCATTTAGTAAATGAACGCTTACTATAATTTTCCCCCTGGTAGTAAACTTGACTGCATTGCTAACAAGGTTTAAAATTATCTGGTGCAAACGCACCGGGTCGCCTACCAATACCTCGGGGATATTTTGGTCGTATTCAGTCAACAACCTTAGGTTCTTTTCCTGAATTTTTGTTTCAAATAAATGAAGCATGGCCGAAATTGACATCGATAATTTGAAAGGTGTTTTTTCAAAGGTCATTTTCCCGGCATCTACTTTTGCCAGATCCAGAATGTCGTTAATGAGAACGATCAATGTATCGCCACTCATTTTGATGGCAGTTAAATATTCTTTTTGTTTTGCAGTCAAATCTGTTTTCAATACCACTTTTGTAAATCCAATAATCGCATTCATAGGGGTGCGGATTTCATGGCTCATATTTGACAAAAACTGTTGTTTGGCTTTCATCGCATTTTCTGCCGTTACTGTTGATCTTTCCGCAGTGCTTTTTGCAATTTCTGCAATACTTGTAGCTAATTCAGCAAACATTTTAGCTTCTGTCAATTCAGTGGCAATTCTTTTTTGGTCAGTCACGTCTCTAGCCACAATTACCACTCCCAACACATTTCCACGGTCGTCCTTGTAGACCGATCCGTTAAATAATACATCCGTCAGCTTGCCGTCATTGTGTCGAAGAGTCAATGGCGAATCGGTCACTGATCCATTGGCAAACACTTCCTGATAAACTTCACGTGCTTTTTGAGGTTCGGTAAAATAATTAAGGAAGTCGGAGCCGATGAGGTCTGAGCGGCTTAATCCTGTAATGTTTACCGTGGCTTCATTCGTATCCATAATCTTGCCTTCGGTGTTGATTGTCATCAAGGGGTCAAGGCTAGCCTCTATCAGACTAAGGGAATATTTGGAAAGTAATTTTTGGGCTGTTACATCTCTGGCCACAATCACAACGCCCAATACTTTTCCCAGATCATCTTTATAAACCGATCCATTGAATAATACATCGGTGAGCTTGCCATCTTTATGCCTAAGCGTAAGTGGTGAATCGGCCACTGAACCATTGGCAAATACTTCCAGATAAACTTCACGCGCCTTTTTGGGTTCGGTAAAATAATCGAAGAAGTCGGTACCGGTGAGCTTTTCACGGCTAATACCTGTAATATTCACAGTTGCCTCATTCATATCCGTGATTTTGCCTTCTGGATTGATAGTAATCAAAGGATCACGGCTCGCTTCAATAAGGCTAAGGGAATATTGCGAAGCTAATTTTAACGATTTGCTGATTGCCTCAAGTTCAATATTCGCAATTTCGCTTTTTTCTTTTTCTCTGATTTGATAAATAAGTTCTTTGTCTGTAATGATAAACTCTGCAGCACGCTTTTCTTTCTCGTCATTTTGAAAAGCCAATTCTTTATTGGCAACCACCAATTCAGCAGCCCGTTTCCCTTTCTCCTGGGTTTGATAGTCAAGTTCGATGTCTGCTATAACTAACTCAGCAGCCCGTTTTTCTTTTTCATCATTTTGAAAGTCAAGTTCTATGTTGGCAATTACTAATTCAGCAGCACGTTTCCCTTTCTCATCATTTTGAAAGTCAAGTTCTTTGTTGGCAACCACTAACTCAGCCGCCCTTTTCTCTTTCACTTCATTTTGGAAAGCAAGTTCTTTGTTGGCAACTACCAATTCAGCCGCCCTTTTTTCTTTTACTTCATTTTGAAAGGCGAGTTCTTTGTTGGCGACTACTAATTCGGCAGCCCGTTTTTCTTTCTCATCATTTTGAAAAGCAAGTTCTTTATTGGCAACCACTAACTCAGCGGCCCGTTTTTCTTTTACTTCATTTTGAACTGCAAGTTCTTTGTTGGCAACCACTAACTCAGCTGCCCGTTTTTCTTTCTCATCATTTTGAAAAGCAAGTTCTTTGTTGGCAACCACTAACTCAGCTGCCCGTTTTTCTTTCTCTTCATTTTGAAAGGCAAGTTCTTTATTGGCAACCACTAACTCAGCTGCCCTTTTTTCTTTAAATTCATTTTGAAAGGCAAGTTCTGTGTTGGCAACTGCTAACTCGGCTGCCCGTTTTTCTTTCTCATCGTTTTGAAAAGCAAGTTCTTTGTTGGCAACCACTAACTCAGCCGCCCGTTTCTCTTTTTCTTTATTTTGAAAAGCAAGTTCTTTATTGGCAACCACTAACTCGGCTGCCCGTTTCTCTTTTTCTTCATTTTGAAAAGCAAGTTCTTTATTGGCAACCACTAACTCGGCTGCCCTTTTTTCTTTTACTTCATTTTGAAAGGCAAGTTCTTTATTTGCAACCACCAACTCAGCAGCCCGTTTTTCTTTCTCATCGTTTTGAAAGGCAAGTTCTTTGTTGGCAACCACTAATTCAGCGGCCCTTTTTTCTTTTACTTCATTTTGAAAAGCAAGTTCTTTGTTGGCGACCACTAGCTCAGCTGCCCGTTTTTCTTTCTCATCGTTTTGAAAGGCAAGTTCTTTAAAGGCCTTTCGTAATTCAATGGCCCATTTTTGTTCTGCAACATCCCGTGCAACAACAACGACTCCCAATACATTACCACGGTCATCTTTATAAACTGATCCATTGAATAAAACATCCGTCAGTTTTCCGTTTTTATGTTTAAGTGTTAACGGGGAATCTGCAACCGATCCTTTTGCAAACACTTCCTGATATACTTCACGGGCCTTTTGTGGTTCGGTAAAATAATTCAAGAAGTCAGTGCCTATCAATTTTTGGCGTGTCAATCCTGTGATATTGACCAATGCTTCATTCATATCTGTAATCTTGCCCTCAATGTTAATTGTAACCAAGGGGTCAAGACTTGCCTCAATCAAACTTAGGGAATATTGGGAAGCTAATTTCAACGAATCGCTGACTGCTTCAAGTTCAATATTTGCGAATTCGCTTTTTTCTTTTTCTCTGATTTGATAACTAAGTTCTCTGTCCGCTATGACTAATTCTGCTGCTCGCTTATCATTTTCTATATTTTGAAAAGCCAATTCTTTGTTGGCAATCACTAATTCTGCTGCCCGTTTTACTTTCTCATCGTTTTGATAGGCAAGTTCTTTATTGGCAATCACTAACTCAGCGGCCCTCTTTTCTTTCACTTCATTTTGAAAAGCAAGTTCTTTGTTGGCAATCACTAGCTCGGCAGCCCGTTTTTCTTTCTCATTGTTTTGAAAGGCAAGTTCTTTGTTGGCAATCACTAACTCGGCTGCCCGTTTTTCTTTTACCTCATTTTGAAAGGCAAGTTCCTTGTTGGCAATCACTAATTCGGCAGCCCGTTTTTCTTTCTCATCATTCTGAAAAGCAAGTTCTTTGACTACTTTCCGCAATTCGATTGCCCATTTTTGCTCAGCTACATCCCGGGCAACAATTACCACACCCAATACATCACCATTGCCATCCTTATAAACCGACCCATTGAACAATACATCAGTAAGTTTACCATTTGTATGTTTGAGTGTTAAAGGAGAATCAGTTACAGATCCTTTTGCAAACACTTCCTGATAAATTTCACGGGCCTTTTGTGGTTCGGTAAAATAATCAAGGAAGTCAGTGCCGGTAAGTTTTTGGCGCGACAATCCAGTGATTTTGGCCAATGCCTCATTCATATCTGTAATTTTGCCCTCCGTGTTAATTGTAACCAATGGATCAAGATTTGCTTCTATCAAACTTCTTGCGTTCATATAAACCGTTTATTTAATTTGAAACTCCTAATTCTTCAATTGGAATTCTTTTTCTGTCTTTCATCTGTTTAAAATGAGAAGGTGAAAGTCCAGTGATTTTTTTAAACTGATTCGATAAATGCGCTACACTGCTATAGTTTAATTTATAGGAAATTTCCGTTAGGTTAAGTTCGTCGTACAACAATAATTCTTTTACTCTTTCCACTTTATGGATGATGATGAATTGCTGGATGGTAATGCCCTTCACTTCCGAAAATATGTTGGATAGGTAGGTGTAGTCGTGATTTAACTTTACGCTTAAATAGTCTGAAAAGTTCACTTTTATTATTTCGTCTGAATGATGAATCATTTCAATAATGACAGTGATGATTTTTTCAATCAAGACAGCCCTTTTATTGTCCATCAATTCGAGTCCTGAATTGAGTAAACCAATTTTCAGTAGTTCGCGCTGCTCCTCAGAAATGGTTTCCATGATATCTATTTCACCCAAATCAACCACGATGAAATGTAACCCCAAATTCTTTAACTCTTCTTTTACCGCTGCAATGCAGCGGGCGCTGACCATGTACTTTATAAATAATTTCAATTGGCTTTTTTTAAATATAAAATATAACAAGTTTGCACAAATTAAATCACAAATGTGTTATACTTTTAAAAGAAAGATTTGTATAAATCACATGTTTTCAAGATTGAAAACGCGTTTTTGCTTCATTTGTTTGTAATAGGTCGGAGAAAGCCCTGTCACTTTCTTAAATTGTTTTGATAAATGGGATACACTGCTATAATGTAGTTTGTATGAAATTTCAGTAAGGTTAAGTTCATCATATAACAGCAGTTCTTTTACTCTTTCAATTTTATGAATGATAATGAATTGCTGAATGGTCATGCCTTTAACCTCCGAAAAGATATTGGAGAGATAGGTGTAATCGTAATTTAATTTTTCGCTGATGAAATCAGAGTAGTTAATTTTAGGCAATTCATCTGAATAATGAATCATGTCTGTAACTAAATTCTTAATTTTCTCAATCAGAATACTTTTCTTATCGTCCAGTAATTCCAATCCTGACACAAGTAAATTATCTTTTAGTTGCTCACGCTCAGAGGGTGTGATATCTTCCATGATATCAACCATCCCCATGTCAACAATTATAAACCGCAGTCCGAGTTTTTTAAGTTCTTCCTTCACGATCATTTTACATCGCTGACTTACCATGTATTTTATATACAGTTTCAATTTCTTGTTTTTAGGAACTTGTAAATGTACTTAAAATCAAAGAAATTACAAAGAAATTTTAAAATACATTTAAAAGACTCCAACAGTTTGAAGTAATTGGAGCCTAAAGGGATTGTTTTTTTGAACCGGTCCACAACACAAATCCGCCAATACACATTATCCCAACACCAATAATGGGAGACCAACTGAAGTCATGCGGTTTATTTGCAGTTATTTCAATCTTTCCCAGATCAACTACTTTTTCTTTGGTGAAAAATTTGAATGTGGTAAATAGCGTCATTATTAAGCCAATTACAAGAAGCGTAATGCCAGTTGCTTTCATTGTTTCAGAATTTTAAATTTAAATCATTGAGCGCAAACTAGCCTCAAAAGAAGATAGGTGTTAAACCCTTTCCTCTTCTGAATTTAGTCAGCTAACCAGCAGTATTCACCAGTTATTTTTTCATTAATGTTTACTATATTGGGCTGCTACCTCTAATGACGCGCAATAATATAGCAACAATTGCAAGTACAAGAAGGACGTGTATCACACTGCCAACATTGAAGGCAAAGAAACCCAAAGCCCAAATGATAATCAGAATGACTGCGATGGCATAAAGTAAATTTCCCATGATATTTTTATTTAAGAGTTTTATAATGTAAATATGAAGATCTTCTCTCTAAAAAGCCTTACACATTTTTGAAAATAGTTTACATCAATTCCGCATAATATAGCACTTCGTTATATGCCATCTTTCGTAGTTCGTATCAAGCTTATTCCTGAAATAAAAAATAAAAGCCCAAATGCTCCAAAAATAATCATTGATACAACATTTATGTTGCCGCCTTTTACTGTGGCGCATGATACGGCAACATAAATGAGACCTCCAATACCCAAAAGCGTTAATAAGGCGCCGAAGATTCTTTTTAAATTCATAATCTTTTATTATTGATGAATTCTCTTATATCAATATGAACTAATCTGTTTTTCCTTTGAAGGCTGAATCAAAAATCAGTATGTAATTTCGATACAGGTTTTTGATTCAGCTTCTATTATACTACAAAACACGTCTGCCTCGTATAATGTTCAGTATTATTGAAATAATTGCAATTACAAGCAGAATATGTATTACACTTCCTGCACTGTATGCAAAAAAACCCAATGCCCAGATAATAATCAGAATGACCGCGATTAAATAAAGTAGATTTCCCATGATGTTTTTTTTTATAATAAGTTTCTAAATATTAGACTGTAAAGATAGAGCCTTTAACAATGGAGTATTTACATATCTTTGGGAATAAGTTATAAGAATCACACATTATTGATACCTGAAAATTTCATAAACTTTTAAACAGAAGTTTATGAAATATGTTAAAATGCTTATTAAAAAACCTTCATTTATTTATTGAACCTACCTTACAACGAATTTCAAATTTCGACTATCAATAAATCAATTATTCCTTCCTGATCAACAGATAGTATTCCGACTGGGTTTAAAATAAATTTTGTGTATATCTTGTGTGTATTTTGTGAGTATCTTGTGTATAGAAATATATATTTTAATACACAAGGTATACGCAATGTATACGCAATGTATACACAATATAATAGTAGAATAGCGACAAAATATCAACATAAGACTGTTAAATGCTTTATCGAATATAAGAAGAAAGACCAGATGACATTTTTATGGGGAAGAGTTTTTCCAAATCTATCATCCACAGATGTTGGTAAATGGTTGGTGTCAGCAATGCTTTATTAGATTGTTCTATTCAAGTCTTCCACGTTTTTGGAAACGAACATCATCCCGAGTACTCGGGATGGAATTGTACAAGTTAAGATGCTTTTAACTAATTTGTTATACAACAAAAAGGGTGTCCACGAATGCCCCTAATTAACACGAATAAAAAAGATGTAAAAATTGATCTTTTTATTCGTGTTAATTAGGGGCATTCGTGGACACCCTTTCTTTTTTCTCTACATACCTTTCTACTATTGGTTAA
>Ga0209123_1001279_pt1 | contig 25631 bp, 21 predicted proteins | sample BarGraIncu00431A_FD_184500 | JGI IMG/M metagenome (GOLD analysis project Ga0209123, IMG submission 184500) | Arctic peat soil microbial communities from Barrow, Alaska, USA - Barrow Graham LP Incubations 004-31A (SPAdes) (version 2) | ecosystem: Environmental > Terrestrial > Soil > Wetlands >...
TCAAAGTTTTTGACTTTATTCCGTTTATATCCGGTTTAGCCTTCGATTTTATCTCGTTTATATCCGGTCTCACCGGTTAGGACACCCAAGCTATTATGGAACCAGCAAATTTCGTACATCTCCATCTCCCACGGGGGACTTTCGCCGGTTTGGCGTTGCGATTGGGCGCAAGCCCAGTCGCAACGCCAAACCGGCATGATGGACCTATGGTGATGATAGTGTCGAAGGCGGAAGAACCCCGGAACGCCTAGTTTCGGGGTTCTTCTTATTTGGGCTCCTTACATTGGGACTTTAAATAATTCACAGTTAACATCCAATAAAAGCCCTTGCATTAAGCTTTCGGTATGGGTACTATAGGTGGACCATGCTTAAGAGGGGGGTGAAGGTGGAAATCCGCGAGGTCTACGAAGAATTAGAAGAGGTGCTCGTACACACTAACTGGTGTCTATATCAAGGCGAATATGATTGCGTTCAAGAATCGTTAGCTTTTGCCAATTCCTTGCGGACCTTCCGTAAGCGTCACCTAGACACCATTTTCGGCAAGATGACCGCCCTGAAATACTGGTATGAGTATTTGTCAACGATCGGGAAAAATTCGAGGGATTATGTCACGCTTCAGGAACAGGCGGGTTTTCGCACATTCTTGGAAGCTCGAGAAAACAGACAAAAGGTGAAGCCAATGCACGCAGTAGGCCAGAGCAAATATGGCACTGGTTTTACGGCACAAACCGTTAACAGGCATGAGGCAACAATAAAGGAATATTATACGTTCCTTAGCGACAATGGGATGACCAAAATATCAGGTGCCGAACTGCCTTTCCGAAATATGTCCTTGTCAAAAGCTAAGGAAGAAAAAAATCTACCGAAAACTATGACAAATGCAGAGGTCCGACGCCTTCTTAATGCATGTAAGACGCTTCGGGACAAATTAATTATAGTAATGCTGTATACGGTGGGGTTGCGCGAAGGAGAGTTGTGTGCCTTAACGTTTAAAGTGATTGATTTTGCTAATGGTACCATTAATCTTCATGACCGGGAATACTTGGACTTGGAAACAGGCAAACTGAAGACGGGGCCTCGAAACCTGAAAGGCAATAAGGTGTTGTTCAGTCTGCTGCAGAGATACAACCTATTGGAACGTGCTGCTTGCGCGACATGCGATAATGTTTTTGTCACACTTGGGCGCCAGGCTGGCGTAGAACTCGGTTCTCCTCTGACCATAGGTGCTGTAAAAGGCTTATTCAAAAGGTTGAAAAAACTGACGGGCATTCCAAATTGTCACGCTCACACGTTAAGGCACACATTTGCAACTAATTTTCTTAGACTAAAAAAATCGAATGACAAGATTTGTTTAGCTCAGCTCCAAAAACTATTAGGTCACAAGAATCTGAATACAACTTTGATATACACTCACCTTGATTACACGGATTTTGACATCAATGTTGGGACGGTTTTCGAAGATTTTATTACAAAAAGCATTGGCGACGTTGTGGGGGTATCTTGAAAACATCCGGATCTATTGCGAGTAAAAATTTTAATTTTCTGCTTAGAGAGGGTGCTATTAACTATTCTCTCGAAGGTAGCGGGAATGCATTCTTTACTTTTCTCCAATCCTTAAACTACACTCGGAATAGCATTGACCAAATTAAAAAAGCTGTTCGTGAAACACACGTTCGGTTCCCTAGTGTGGAATGGCTAAATACTCAAATAATAAACATCGGTTTGATAGAGACAGGAAAACAGATTGTTCCGAATTCTGCAAAGGGGACTACTTACTTACATTTTCTTGCGATCACTGGATTGGTCAAGATTTCCTTTTACGATTACTTCTGCACAAATCCAACGTCAATACTTAAACTTGACCGGTGGATTGAACCATATAAGGATCCACTAGGAATTGAAAAATTTGTTACTACCTTGCTAGAAGTCTCGGACACCTGTGAAAATAGACAGATTAACCCAAAGAGACAGACAGTTCTTGGTAATAAAATAGGCATATATTTAGTCATACGATATAATTTAGATAATTTGAGCAATATAAGTTTGGAGCAATGGTGCGAATTTATGTTGGAGTGTCGTGACCATGCCAAGAACAAAATTGCCAATGGCTACGCAATGCCAATAGCAAGCCTTCGTCTTATGCATACCGCTTTGCTACATATGGGAGCGATTGACGTGCCGTATACTCGGGATATAGGCGGTGTTAAAAATATTCGTGAAGAATACGAATTTTTAGACCACCCTGATTTCGGCTTGTATGCGGCAACATTCCTTGCTTTTGTTGAAACGTCAAAAGAAAAAGGGACTATTGGACATTACAAAACATCTTTGAAATATTTTTTCAATTATTTGATATCAAATAAGCCTGAGGATTTTAAGCTATGTGACTTGACTCGTGCTGATGTAACAAATTATATAACCTATCTTTTCCTAGAGATGAATAATAATAATTTGAGTGATAAATTTTTAGAAAGTAGAGTTGGCTGTCTGAAAACATATCTGACTTTTATTTCTGAGAATAAAGCTGATTTTGAGCGGCAAGGAATTGGGGTATTCAAAAATAGAATTATTGTAGATTCAGATTTCAAAATTCCAACAATACAACGTTTGCCTAAATCGCTTGAAAAAGAAATTCAAAATGCCTTAGTGACAACTTTGCTGTCGGTTGAAAGTGTCCGTTATCGGTTGGTGTTTCTGCTGATGCTTACTACTGGCTTGTCAAAATTAGATGCTATATATCTTAAAAACAACTGTTTGACCTATGACGAGGCCACAAAGAAATATAGTCTTACTTTTTGGAGAATAAAGGTCAAAAAAGAGGGCAAAGTTGAACCTCACGCTCAGGTAATTCCAATTATAGAGAAATTGCTTAGCATGAACACCCAGCAAGTCCCTTTAAAGCATCCTGATGGCAGTTATGCGATTTTTTTATCCAATGATGCCGGCAATCCTCTCGGACATCATTTTATCGATAATTGGCTAGCAAAGCACAAAAAGGTTGCAGGCGAAGCTTTCCCGGCTTTAGCGAGAATTATCGAAGAAATAACATCGGGCCAATTGCGGCATACCTTTGCTAGTACTTTGCGAGAAGGTGGCGCAGACATTATGCAGATTAAGGCTTTGATGCTTCATGAGAGTATCAATACTACGCATAAATACACTAAAGAGAGTGATCCACTGAAGATAAAGCTAGTTACAGCTTTAGAAAATGGTGAATATGTTTGTGTCGCTTACCCAAAACTTGACCAACAGTATCTCAATAGTGAGCAAGGACAAGAATTTATTGCTAATATGATTAAGTTTGAAAACAAATTCAATTACGGACGCTGTACCGTTAATGGTTATAGTAATTGCAAAAAAGCATACAGGTGCTTAACCTGCGGGTACTTGTGCTCTACCCGAGACGATTTACCAGAAATACTCAGCTCCATTAAGATACAACATTTACAATTCCAAGATTTGTCACGCAAACTCTCTCTCGAGGTTGAAGAGAAGAAAATTTCAGCTATGGTTTTTGAAAAGGATCGAATTAAGCAACGCCTCCAGGTTTTAAGCGGTAAAGTACGTAAAATGCAATCTATAGCAAAAAATGATTCGGGAAATGCAATTAACGTGATTCCTATTTATGACGACTGTGATGATGCTCTTACATTCGTGTAATTGCCTAAATGCCATTAATACCTGACCAGACGTTTTATTTACATCCTCCCCTCCTTGATCAAGTGCCAACCCTGGAGAGGGCTTGCTTGCGCATAATCGCTGACAATTCAGGCAGACATCTATCCCCCTCAAGGGGTACTTGGCGACATAACGCGGACAAAACGGGACATAGACGCCCGTTACAAGCGGCATGACGCGGATAGACACCCACGGAGGGGTGTGAAAGAATGACGATTCTTTAAAGACGTCGGTTTTTTACTTTCCTCGTTATTACAGGGTGTTAGTCGCCAATAGCTCAAACTCGGTCGGCGACATTATGCGGATAAAATAGGACATAGGCACCTGTTACAATCCACCGCTAGATGCTAACCTACTTATATTAAAAGGCTTTAGCGGGGGGGGGGAGGTCGAACCCCCGCGACATAACGCTGACAAAACGGGACCTATGTCTGACTCCGCCCCTCTTTGATCAAGCGCCACCCCTGGAGGGGGCTTGCTTGCGCATAATCAATCAGTTCAGGCAGGCATCTCATCTCTCTCCGATTTGGGCCATGGATAATCGCTGACACCCGTAACCTCCCCGGCCTCAATGCGTTCCATCCAGGCTTTTTGCGCATAATCGCTGACAAGCGGCCAATACTGCTCCTGCAGGCATTTTTTCGGCCTTCCAGGGTTTTTCGTGGGTGACGGAGTTACTATCTATGGCAGTTATCATAAGTGATATTCACGGCAACATCTCCAACGTGCGGAAATTCCTGGCATACGAGCCTCAAGAACAGCATATATGTCTTGGAGACATGGTTGATAGTAGGTGCCCGAACAAACTTGCGCTTGAAGAGGAATCTGCCTGCCTGGACCTTCTCTTGAATTCGACCACTATTCTCCTGTGGGGCAACCATGACTTGTCATACCTTCCTGAGCGGCCATGGCGATGTTTCGGTAACTTCGGCGAGATGGCCTTTCGTGACCGATACCAAGCTGCCAGAAACAAAATTTTCGCGGCTTATGCAGTCGACGGTTGGCTCTGTACGCACGCTGGTGTAAGTCCTAAACTGGCAAAAGTAATTCCGACAAGTGTTGTTGCTGGGGGTGCAGAAGCTATAGCCGGATGGCTGTGTATCGAGTTCGAGCGCGAGTTATTGGTACCAGATCCTGACGTCCTGCGAGGAGATCCGCGATATGGGAAAGGCCCGGTGTTCCAGATTCCTGTCTGTCGAGGAGGCTACCATGAATATGGCGGAATTTTTTGGCACGATGCGGAAGGAGAGCAAAGACCACCTTTTCCGCTCGTTCGTCAAATCTTTGGTCATAGCCCCGATATTGAACCGGTTCGTAGCGATACGTGGATTAACTTGGACACACATGATGGTAAAGTCTGGATTTACAACACTAAATCAGATGTAATTGTTAGTCTATAAATGGCCGGAAAAACCTCAGAAAACAGGGACTGGCGGCTATAGCTCAGGCCAAGGGTGCTGAATGTGCCGAAACTATTGGCTACCTATGAAAAATCCTGAAAGAGGCATTTTATCAAATTCTGCTTGACCACGGCAGCGCATAATCACTGACGCCGGTTCTTTCTCTCCCTTCCTTTGAACAAGCTCCTCTCCTCCTGGCCCTCTGAGTCATTTGTAATTCCAAAGGAAATGTCTCCAGCCTTGTCACTACCCTAACGGTTGTAGGCCCTGCGAGTGGCTAAGTAAAACTGAAAAACATAGTTGACACGAGGCAGAATAACATAGTAATATCAAAACATAAAAACATAGTAACTGTGCAGCTCAAAAACATAGCAGATTACTGAAGGCGGCGGGTATGGCGACACCGGGAGAAAAATTGGCAGCATCGCTTGAGGTGCTGCAGCGGGTGCAGGGGGGAAACGTGCTGCGATCGTCGTCTCTCAGCAGGGTGCACAGAGAGCGGCTCTTGCAAAACGATTTCTTGCTGGAGGTGGTCAAGGGGTGGTACATCGTCACCCGTCCCGCCCTGATTGACGGCAGCAGCACGCCCTGGTTTGCCTCATACTGGATTTTTGTCGCGGCCTACCTGAACGAGCGTTACGGTGGTGATTACTGCCTTTCCTCCGAGTCGTCCTTGCACCTCCATACGGGGGCGACCGTGGTGCCACGGCAACTGGTGGCCATTGCCAGGTCGAAGGGGGCTCAGAAACTCAATTTCCCCTTTGACACCTCCCTCCTAATCTATCAGGACGACAAAAATTTTCCTTCCGGAAGGACGAAGATTAACGATCTCTGGATCATGGACCTGCCGACAGCGTTGTGCAAGGCGGCGCCGTCGTTCTTCCGGCAAAACCCCGCCGATGCTGAACTGGCGCTACGGATGGTGCGCGATTCCTCGGACTTGCTGCGGGTTCTCCTCGAGGGAGGGAGCATCTCCGCTGCCGGGAGGCTGGCCGGTGCCTATGAGTTTCTCGGTGAGGCGCAGATGTCTACGCGGATAGCGCGGGACATGGCGTCGGGGGGCTATCCTATCAAAATTACCAACCCGTTTGAGAACAGGACCCCATTTTTGTCGGCGGGTGTCAGGGTGGCATCACCATATGTAGCAAGGATTGAATCCATGTGGAGATCCATGCGCGCCGAAGTCTCGGATGCATTCCCCGCACCGCCCGGGATACCGGCTGACCATCTCGGCTATCTGCACCGTATGGATGAAATCTATGTCAATGATGCCTACAACTCGCTTTCCATCGAAGGGTACCAAGTCACCCCAGGGCTGATTGAGCAGATCCGTGACGGAAAATGGAGTCCCGACGCAAGCGAGAGTGATTATCAGCAAAGAAATGCACTCGCCGCGAAAGGGTACAATCTCGCCTTCATGTCTGTGAAGAAAACCATCAGCAAGATACTTGAAGGTGCAAGGCCGGCGCCGGTAGTGGCAGTCGATCACAGGGAATGGTACTCACAGATGTTCGCTCCGTCCGTCCAGGCAGGCATTCTGAAACCGGCGGATCTGGCTGGCTATCGCAATCATCCGGTGTACATCAAGGGATCTCAGCACGTTCCACTGCCTCAGGCTTCCATAGTTGACTGCATGGACGCTCTGTTTAGGCTTCTCGATGAAGAGGCCCATGCAGGGGTCAGGGCCGTCCTAGGGCACTTCATCTTCGTTTTCATTCATCCCTACATGGACGGCAATGGCCGCATCGGCAGATTTCTGATGAACGCAATGCTTGCCTCAGGCGGGTATCCATGGACGGTTGTCAGGCTTTCGCGTCGCGATCAGTATCTCTCTTCGCTCGAACTGGCTTCAACAACTGGAAGGATCTCCGGGCTTGCACGGTTCATACTCGAAGAAATGACGCTGGCGGCTAGGTAAAGGTTAGCTCGGAGGATACCCAACCCTGCGGCCGGTATTTCCAGGCCCCGCGGGCAGAGCGGAAGACCAGTGCATTCCATGAAAATCACATTGCAACGGGAGGAGTATGATGGGAGACGTTATTGGCAGAGATGATGAGCCCTTGGGACCTTTTGGTCTACCGACAGCTATCAGGTGGGGCTTCCCTGTAAGGCCCCTTATGGTCGGTTATGTGTGGGAGTCCGTGGTTCCCAATCTTGCCCCGGCTCTTGAAGAGCAGATGAAGGTCATACAGAGCTGCGATAGAGTCTTCCACGACAAGGTTACCGTGGAATCAGGCGAGATGTCTCCCCGCATACAGTTGCTAGAAATGTTAGATTTCCTCCGTGTAGATGACACCGTAGTGGTCCATAACCTTGGCTGTTTGGGGAGCTCGGCATTGGAGGTAATTACTTACTTAACCCGCCTGCTCAGGGTATTCAGGTGCCATTTACTAATTCCGGAACGTATTGATACAACTGATCCAGGCACCTTCGCAACAGTCCTTGAAATGTGTTACGGGCTTTCGCATGCCGAAACAAAAAACTTCGTTGATACCAAAGGGTGGATAGAGCGAGTCTGGGGAGCCTAGCGTCAAAAACAGTAAAAGGTCCATTGTGATGTCGGTTACGGGACCTATTCTAAAGACTTTTAAACTCCCGCGCATAGCCCATTGAAGTCTGGGAAAGGAGCCTGAAATTGGAAAATACCGTCAACCCGAGTGGTTATGAGCTCGGATGCCAAGCCCTCGCGAAGCTCGAAATATATCTCGACACCCTAGACGAACTTCCCTACCGAAATGGCGAGGTAAATAAAACAGCAATCGCCCGCGGAGCAAAGATTCGACGAGAACAGTTATATAATAATCCGGCCTGTGAAGAGGCCCTTGCGAAAGCTATCGCCGAGAAGGGGCGAACCGTTACTCCGCAGGACGGTCTAAATGTCATGCCGAAGGATTTAAGTGCAAAAATCGTGAAACTGGAGCGGCGAATCACATCCCTGGAACAAAAAAATGCCGCCCTTGTTGCTGAGGTTTATGAACTACGCCGCGAACGCGAGCAGTCCCGTCACATAGAGGCGGCCATGGAAGAAGGCCGAAGGGTGATACTCTGATGCAGAGCGTGGCTGTCGAATCTATCCTTTGGCAGAGTGGAAAGGGCGGTGCCGTGTTCAATGCGCTTACTGCCGACGGCAGGCGGCACCGCATTCTTACGAGTTCAAGAGTCATGGGCAGGCCGCCGATTGTTGGGGAGGTGTGGGATGTCGACGGCGTTATCCGCCAACATCCTGTTCATGGGCCTCAAGTGGTGGCCCGTAGCGCTATACTACGGAAGCCATCGGGTAGACTCATAATCCAAGCCCTACGTTCGCCAAACTTTCCTGGGATAGGAATAGCACGTGCCAACGATTTGTGGGAGGCTTTTGGTGAGGGAATCTATGGCCTGCTTGCATCAGGAGCCTACGAGCCCTTCGAGGGAATCCTCGGGCCTGCACTTGCCCGCGTCCTTGTAAAAGGATGGGAAACCGTTGAGGTCGAATCGGCTGCTTACCAATGGCTGGACGTTCACGGAATTCCAGTCAGGCTTGCAAAAAAGCTGCTACAAATCTACGGTGCTGAGCTTCGTGAAAAACTCGAGGAGAATCCCTATCGATTATTAGCCTTTATCTCCTGGCCGCAGGCAGATAGTGTCGGTCGGGCTATGGGAGTTGCTAACGACGATCCTAGGCGGCTGGTTGCCGGCGCCGAGGCAGCTTGTTACCAGCGCCTTAGCTTTGCACACACTTGGACTCCATGGGCTCTTTTTCTGTCCAATGTCGCCCACCTGCTCGGCTGTCATGAAAAAGTGGCGCTCAAAGCTGCAAATTTGGCGATGGAGGCCCGTGCCGTCGTTCGGGTAGGGGGAGGTGTTCAAGGGCTTGGCCCTTATTCTATGGAGGCATTTATCGCTTCCCGGATCAGGTCGATGGCGAACGACGATTTCAAAGCTGACCAGGCGACAATTCGCCAAGAACCGACCGCCGAGCATCTCAACCAGATTTACAACACTTTCGCCAAACAATCCGGTCTGCCCCTAAGCCCCGCACAAAAAAAAGCTGTCCGCCTTGCCGTTACAAGTCCCATCGTGTGCATCACCGGTGGAGCAGGCGTTGGAAAGACCACAGTGCTACGAGCGGTTCACCTGGCCGCTGAGTCGCTCTACTTCAGCGGTGTTTTTCAGATGGCCCTGAGCGGAAGAGCGGCCAAAAGAATGACCGAAGCCACGGGGCGCCCTGCATGTACGATTTCAGCGTTTCTCAATAGGATTGATACTGGCAAGATATCTCTGGACGGGGAGTTTTTGATTTTGGTTGACGAAGCCTCCATGCTTGATTTGCCCCATTGCTATCGCATCATGCGCCGTATGCCTCCTGGGACAAGGCTGGTCCTAGTTGGGGATGCGGCACAACTACCGCCGATCGGCTTTGGCCTGACTTTTCACGCATTGGTCGGACATCCGGATATCCCGACTGTTGAACTGACTGAGATTCATCGCGCAGCTGCGGCAACCGGTATACCACAGGCAAGTGTCGCCATTCGTAACGGCCAGGTTCCAAAACTCAACAATTACACGGGTCGAGCGGACGGAGTCAGCTTTATCGATTCAACTCCGGGTGAGATTCTCCAGCGGATCTTTGACGTAGCAAACGATTTAGGCGGTGAAGGGGCCTGCCAGGTGATCGGTGCGGTGAAAACCCGTTCTGCCGGAGTTCTTACAATAAACAGTTATTTCCATGACATGTTGACCACAGGTCGCGACCAGCTACATGGTTTTGCCGAGGGAGAGCCCGTTTTGTGGACAGTGAATGACTACAAGCGAGGTCTTTTTAACGGCTCTTTAGGCCGGGTGGTAACTGCAAAGCGATGTTTAAGGGTTGCTTTTGACGGAATTTCGCATGATCTTGAAGGTGCAGATGCAGAGGACATGCTTCATGCATACGCGATCACGGTGCACAAGTCCCAAGGTAGTCAGTTCGAACTGGTCATTGTGCCTGTCTTTCCAAGCCGGATTTTGGACCGAACGCTGCTCTATACGGCTATTACCCGGGCCGAGAAGCAGGTGGTGCTGATCGGTGACCGCCAGGCATTTGAGAGGGCTGTAGCAGAGCCCCCACTGTCCTCGCGTCGGCAAACGGGCATGGCATACCATCTTGGAGGAAGGTGAATACTTAGGGAAGACAGCTATCATCTGAGGGAGCTGTGAATAAAATCCAATAGAACCAAGTACCTAACCTCAATTGAGCGAGTTCGTATTGAATGGCCACACAGGTAATAAAAAATGCTTCACCCACAGAATCTGTGTTGTGCCAGGATAAACCTAGCGCAAGGGAATAGGAGGAATCTGATGCCTCCTTGAAACTTGAGATTGAAACCCAGCGAATTTCACACGGCCAAAGCCTAGCCAGCAGGCCGTCAAGCGAGTCTTGGGTGGAAAAGGGTAATGGGCAAGATCCCGCAACGGCAAACGGATTATCAAACGCAAAACGGCCAAAGAGCGGCTGGCGCGAGCAGCGTCTGTCGGCCTGGCTGCGCAAGGTACGTCACGAGCCAATCGCCAAGCAGCACACGGAACTGTGTGCAAAAGTACGAGGGCACGTTCAGTACTACGGGATTAGGGGAAATCGCGATGCTCTTATTAGCTTCGTGTTAGGACCCGATTGCTCTGGAAGAAATGGTTAAGCCGGAGGTCCCGTAAAGCCAAAAGGAACTGGCAATGGTTCAACGGAATTTTGGAGAGGTTCCCTCTTCCATCGCCTGCTGTTCGCCATCAGCGCTGACGTCGAGAAGCGAAACCATAACTTGGGGAGCCGGATGCCTTAATTGGGCAAGTCCGGATCTGTGGGAGCCCTGGGGAAGACCCAGGGCCATCCGGCCAGTGGGACACGCTCCGGCCCAAACGTCTGCCTATACGGTGAGAGGTGCCGGTCAACTCGGCAAATTGTCCCTACGGATGGCCCCTATTGTAGGAGTTTTTGGGATCTATCCTCCCGGGACTTTGACGTGTACCTAGACCAGTTACCGAGGTCCTTTATTTTTCGCGCATTCAGTGCTATCATGTGCTGCTTTGTCCACCCCCTAGAAAAGGTAGAATTAGCCAATGAGTGCAAGCACGCCAGTAGACCCCATAGCACAGATTGATCTGGATAAAAAGCAGTGTTCCAATGGTTTTTGGGGAGGGACCATGTCCGAGAAAAAAAAAGTTCCTCTGTCAGTTGCTATTATTACTAAAAACGAAGAAAACCGGCTGCCGGACTGTTTGGCAAGCGTTGCATTTGCCGGAGACATTGTAGTTGTAGATTCGGGAAGTACTGATAAAACAGTCGAAATAGCAAAAAGATGTGGTTGTCGGGTCTATGTAGAAGACTGGAAAGGGGATGGCATACAAAAAGATAGTGCTGTTTCAAAATGTAAGAATGAGTGGGTGCTCGTCCTTGATGCCGATGAACGGCTTAGTGAGGAAGCAAAAAGTGATGTTCTTAGGATAATAACATCGGCATCGTCGGCCGATGCCTATAGCTTGCCGAGAAAATGTTATTTTCACGGCAAATGGATCAAGCATGGCGGATGGTGGCCTGACAGGGTCGTGAGGCTATTCAGGCAAAAGAAGGGAAAGTACCATGGGATTACCCATGGTGTATTTATTACAACCGGGGAATTGCAAGAACTGGACTCATGGATAGACCATTATTCCTTTACCGATTATGAAGACATGCTCAAGAGGCTCAATACCTATTCCAGCTTCAGAGCAAATGAACTTTTTAATGAAAACGTTGCTTCTAGTTATTTGGGAGCTGTGATGCACGGCGTTTCAATGTTTTTTAGGTCGTTTGTGTTTAAGCTTGCATTCTTGGATGGTCTCGATGGTTTAGTGATTGCCACGACCAAGGCTGGAGGTTCCTTCTTCAAGTATGCCAAACTGGTCGAACTGCATAAAAACCACCGACAAAATAATCGGTAACACTTTTCACCCAGATAGGCAATCGACCCGCAGATACCCGAGAGGAGAGTGTTTGAAGTTTTCGGCCAGTGTCATAGTTTCTACTTATAATTCACCAGAGTTCCTGCGCCAGGTGCTGCATGGGTATCTGACCCAGACCCGCTTCCCAAATGAGTTGATCATCGCCGATGACGGTTCGACCGGTGAGACTGCCGCCCTTGTGAAAGAATTCGCAGAGACGGCGCCTTTCCGGGTGCGCCATGTTTGGCAGGAGGACCAGGGATTCCGCGCCGCCAAGGTCCGGAATGAAGCTGCCAAGGTTTCTTCCACCAACTATCTGATCTTTACTGATGGGGACTGCATTCCACACCCCCGTTTTATCGAGGATCATCTGCACATCGCGGAACCCGGATGGTTTGTACAGGGAAAGAGGATGCTGCTCAGTAGGGATGTTTCGAGGACCTTTTCGTATCCGGGGTTGATCGGCCTTATCACCCTCTGCCTGCGAGGGAAGGTTTCCGGTCGTCACCATCTACTGAGAATCCCTGGATGTACCATACAAAAGAAAGGGCTACGTGGCATCAAGACATGCAATCTTGCGCTGTTTCGCAGCGACTACTTCGCGGTGAATGGATTCAATGAAGATTTCATCGGATGGGGGAGAGAGGATGCCGAATTGGCCAGTCGGCTCTTTAATTACGGTCTCAGGCGCAAGGATCCATTGTTTCTGGCACTTGTCTTTCACCTGTGGCATCCGGAAAATTCTCGTGAAAAACTGGTTCAAAACGACAAAATGCTGGCAGCATCGGTGCGGGTCGGCAACTTTTATTGCGCAAATGGCCTCGTAAAAGATTCGGCCGGCCCAGGGGAACGTAATGCGTGACGATAGTATCGTCAGACTCTCCTCTCTGAGGGACAGCGTCTTCTGCATGGCGTCGTTGCAGCTGGTTAGACAACACATCCCCGATCTGCGAATCACCTGGGTTGCCAAAGCACATGGACTGCGGCCGGTTAACAAAGACTTCTCCATAAACGAGATCCGCGAGAAGGCGGTCTTCGGCCTCGCAAAAGAGCTTCTCCAATGCTAATCCCAGCTCCCAAGAGCATACTCATCGTTAACATCCGCCTGATTGGCGACGTGATTCTCACCACACCGCTCATCGGCGTTTTGAGGGATGCCTACCCTGAGGCGGCGATCGATCTGCTGGTGAATCGGGGGACTGGGGAGTTCCTGGAAAAAGATCCACGGGTGAGATCAATTCTTTATTCCGAGAGGGGAGAGGTCAGGAAGACTCGGCGTTTCGGCGGATATCTGAGCCAGATTTTCCGGAAATACGATCTTGCCATTAATATGAATGCTTCGGATCGTGGCAACCTTGCCGTCCTGCTGGCGGGGAGGCGCTGCCAAGTGGGATTCTATGATGGCACCCATACGGCTAAGGATTTCTGGAAGAAATGGCTCCTCACCTATCCGCTTCTCCTGCCGACAGAAACCCATAAGATACGGGTCTGTGAGTTGGTAGCGTCCAAACTTGGATTACGGGTAGAGCACCTTAAGGCAAAGGTTTATTGGAGCGCGGAAGATGAGGCGAAGGTTTGCGCTCTGCTCGCAGACCGTTTGGTTGTTTACCCACTCTTCGTAGTACATCCCTTTGCACGTTGGAATTACAAATATTGGAAGATCGAACGCTTTGCCGAAGTGAGTGACGCGATTGCCCGCCGCTACGCACTCACCCCAGTCTGGACTTCGTCACCTGCTCCTGATGAAATCGATTTTTTGCATCGTGCTTCAACATTGTGCAATTTCCCCCCGGTCGTTATCCCGGGCGAGTTGAACCTGAACCAGATGACTTATCTCCTTTCTACCTCTTCGCTCTATATTGGTCTCGATACCGCAGTGAGCCATCTCGCGGCAACAGTCGGCACGCCGATGGTTGCCCTGTATGGTCCGACCTTTACCCAGCGTTGGTTCCCTTGGGACAACGACGGGGCGATTGACCAGGGGTGGTGCACCACGGAGCGACTCGGGCGCGGGAAATGCGTTGTGGTTCAGAAAAGTATGGAATGCGTCCCATGCGGTAAGGCAGGGTGCGATGATAGGGGGGATGAGAGTCCATGCCTTACCGCAATAACCGTCAGCGAAGTGCTCGAGGCGGTCTCTTGCCTAATGAAACGCTTGGGCTAGCACCGACAGCAATATGGCAGAGTTCTAGAGGGAGCAACATAGATGAACAATAAACGAACCAAGAACGGGGCTGGCCAGACATGGCTCATCCTCTCCCATGCTTTCAACATGGACGGGAGGGCAGCAAGCCTAACCATTACGGATAAGATCCCTTTTCTTATAGCGCGGGGGGTCATCCCGATCGTGGTCAGTGCGCAGACTGGGGTCAAGGACGCGGTGATCGAGCACTACCAGGTGCCAGCAATCGCTCCTTCTGGGCTTAAGTTTGATATGCGACATGTCCTGAAAAAGCATTTTCACAACCCACTCATCTATAAGACTCTCAAAGGGGGGGTGTCCTTGACGCTGTTGCCGTTTTTTATTCTGGAGCGGGCCTTTATCCACCTGGAAAGCCAGTGGTCCTGGTTTGTCATGGCCTATCTGAAGGGGGCATCCCTCATCAAGACGCGCCACCCAGAACTGATCTATTCAACGGGTGGGGCAAATTCCGCTCATCTGGCGGGGTATCTCTTGTCGCGACGTTTTAGAATACCGTGGATCGCGGAGGTGCACGACCCACTGATCCATGGTGAATGGCGCAAATCGCGTATGGCATACAGGTGGGCTGCCAAACTTGAACAGAAAATATGCCGGCACGCAGCGGCTGCGTGGTGGTTCACCGAAGGTGCCCTGGCGAGTGCCAGGAAGCGCAACCCGGAACTCGGCAGCCGCGGCCACATGATAATACCGGGTGTGGGTGCACCTAACTTCGAGGGCGTTGCCTACCAGAAGAGTGACAAGTTTCACATCGGCCACTTTGGATCCCTTTCGGATAGTAGGAGTCTCAGTATTGTCATAGATGCACTACATACCGTCTTTAAGCAGCGGCCCCAATATTGCGGCAAAGTGCAGATTGACCTTTTCGGCTCCAATCTCGACGGAGTGTCGCGGAAGGCGTTGACACGCTTCCCGCTACCCGGTGTCATCATGGAACACGGGCGCCTTGAAGCGGACTCGTTAACCGGCAAGAGTGGCCGGCAACAGGTGCTGGAGGCGATGCGTCGTTCCGATTTACTACTGCTGCTCCATGGCAGCAACCCATCTTGCGAAGAGTACATCCCGTCTAAGCTATTCGAATACTTATGGACCAAGCGGCCGATTCTCGGCCTGATCTGGAAAAATCCACAACTGGACCGGATTCTTGCCGAGCGGGGACACCACGCTGTAAATGCGTTGAATATAGAGGGTGTGGTGTCAGTGCTGCTCGAGCTTCTTTCCCGCTGGGAAGCGGCGACATTGCAGGACCTTGAAAAGAAGAACCCCTTCACAGTGGAGGATGCCGTTAACCGCATCGTGGCGTTCGCCGAAAGGCTTGGTCCGAAAGCGGGGCGCTAGGTGCGCGGCATGGATCCTTGTTGCCAGTCGTACCGAACGATGTGTTCAGGTGTACTGGGAGCAATACGATGAGAGCCTGTCACACAAAGTGAACGATGAGATGCTCGTCGAAGACTATCTAGGTGTCATCAGGCAGTACAACTAGGATAAGGGACTCGATCCCATTCCGAAGAAAAGGCGGACATGGAAAACCCTCTAGCTGAAACGGCGCTGACGGGGATGCGGGCCAGCATCATCATCGTGAGCTACAACGCGCTCCATGAGACGACAGCCCCATGCCTTGAGAGCATCTTCGAATTGACCGATTATCCCGATTACGAGGTGATTGTCGTTGACAACAGCTCCTCCGACGGGACCCCCGAGTACCTGACGCGGCTCTCGGCCAGGGAACCGAGGCTCAAATGCATCCTGAACAGCACCAACCGCGGCTTTGCCGGAGGGAACAACGACGCCCTCAGTGCCGCCAGCGGCCGGTTTCTTGTCCTTCTCAACAACGATACCCGAGTGACCCGTGGCTGGCTCGGAAAGTTCGTGCGGCTTTTGGAGGGTGACCCAGGCATCGGTCTCGTTGGTCCGGTTTCGAACGCCACCGGCAACGAGCAGGAGATTTTCACGCAGGGTAGCACCCCGGAGGAGATAGCCCAAGAGGGTGGTCTCTGGCTGGAGGCAGGATGCTGTGAACTCGTCCCGATGGAACGAGTGTGTTTTTTTTGCGTTGCCACCAGGCGGGACGTGGTGGCCCGGGTAGGAGGACTGGACGAGGCATATGGCCTCGGATTCTACGAAGATGACGACTACTGTCTCAGGGCCAAGAACGCCGGCTATCGCCTGGTCCTGTGCGAGGATGTCTTCATCTATCACCGAGGGAGTGCATCTTTTGACAAGGTCCCCGACATCACGAAAAAGCTTATGAAGAGGAACAGAAAACTCTTGGAATCCAAGTTCGGGTTGGGCAGGTACCACACCAGACACCCACGGCAGAGGTATCTGGAACTGATTGCTTCCTGTTTAGAGAGACTTAAATCGCTCGGACCTGACCGGGAACTGCAGTACAAAATCGAAAATCGGTTCCGAAAGGTCGAGGGACTGCGGCCGCGAGGTTTTTTCAAGAAGGTCCTGTTCGATCGACAGGTGCACCGGTTAAAGCGGGTGTTTAACGCCTGCATCGGAGGCTAAAAGGATGTACATGAAAGAGGATTATTGCGAATTGGTCCGGCAGAGGCGGCTGAAACTGATACTGGAACTAACCGATTCATGTTTGACGAGGCTTGAGGTTATCGGGCCTGACCAGGAGCTACAGTCCAACATTGAAAACCAGCTTCAAGAGATTGAGGAACTGCGGCCGCGGAGTTTTTTCAAGAGGTTCCTTTTTGATCGACAGGTGCGTCGTTTGAAGCAGGCATTTTCCCGTCTACATTTAGACCTGGAGATATTACCATGAAAGAGGATTATTACGGCCGGCTCCGTCCCGAGATCGTTGGGATGATCCCGCAGGGGTGCCGGTCGGTGCTCGACGTCGGATGCGGCGTGGGCACTCTCGGTGCCTACCTGAAGCAGAAAGGGGTTGCAGAGGTATGCGGCATAGAGCTGTTTCATGATGCCGCAAACGAGGCACGTAAGGTGCTCAACACGGTGATTGAGGGGGATATCGAATCTGTTTTGCTACCCTTTACGAAGGACCAGTTCGACTGCATCATTTGTGCTGACGTACTTGAGCATCTTGTTAACCCGTGGGAAGTGGTAGGGAAGTTGAAGGGGTATCTGCGCCCGGGGGGGTGCATCGTCGCCAGCATCCCGAACGTCGGGTTCCACAGGGTTGTGCGAGCCTTAATGAAGGGGCGCTGGCGCTATGCCGATGCAGGGACACTTGACCGCACACATCTGCGCTTCTTCACTCTGGAAGGGATCGAAGATCTTTTCGCCCAGAACGGATTGAAATTGGAAAAAGTCTACCGAAAGATCGATTCAGGCTACAATATGAAGTTGCTCAACCTGGTGACGTTCAACCGACTCAAGGAGTCGCTGGTGTTTCAGTACGTCATCAGAGTGCGGTGATAGAATCCCTTAGTTGCGGTTACCCTAATAATGGACCAATCGTGGCCGGAAAAGAGTCGTCAATGAGCTGATCCAGCACGAACACCGAGGTCATTGCCTAGAGGAAATCAAGATTCTGCTTTCAGACAAGAACTGCGCGGATCGGATACACGAGTTGTTCGGCCGAATCAGAGTGAAGCACAGCAGTTGCGCTTAGTAGACTAGAGCAACTCGTCCTCAATGATGTTTCACAATAAACTACCCCGTCGCAAGCAGCGAGGTGTCACTGGTTAATGCAGCTGGCGGATGCGCACATCGTCCCAATGAACGGGGAATTGACCCGAAGAGAGTAAAATGAACCATTTCAAACGACTATTAAGCTACAGCCGCCCCTATTGGTGGCGCATAGCCCTGGCAGCTTCGGCATCTCTTGCGGTTGGTGGCATGGACGGGGTATTCGCCTATATGGTGGAACCGGTCTTGAAGAAGATATTTTCAGGCAAGGATCAATTCATCTTTTCGCTCCTGCCGGTTGGCATCATCCTGCTCTTTGTAGTACGGGGGGGCTGCCGTTACACCAATGAGTACTTCATGCGGACCGCCGGGCAACTGGCGGTGCAGGACGTGCGCAACGAAATCTACCGCAAGAACATGCGGCTGAGCCTCGGCTTCTTCATGCGCAATCCGACCGGCATGCTGATGTCGAGGATCACCAACGACGTTCACGCCATGCAAGAAGGTGTGTCAAGCATGACCACCGGGCTCTTCCGCGACAGCGTCTCGGCCCTGTCGCTTCTGGGAGTAATCTTCTACCGCAACTGGGAACTCGCGCTGATCACTTTTTTCGTCATCCCGGTCACCGTCATACCGGCGCGGATCATCGGCAAGAGGATCAAGAGACTTGCCACTCTGGGACAGGGGAAACTCGGGGCCCTGACTAGCATCCTTCAGGAGACCTTTTCCGGCATCAAGGTGATCAAGGCCTTCGGAATGGAAGAGTGCGAGACCGAAAAGTTCCAGCGGTGCAATGCTGAGCTGTACACCACTCTGCGGAAAAGCATCAAGTACGACGGTCTTTCTGCCCCGATCATGGAATTCATCATCTCTATCGGGATCGCGGCGGTCATCTGGGTGGGCGGCATCAGCGTCATGCATGGCAAGATGAGCGCCTCAGAGTTCTTTTCCTTCATCACCGCCATGATCCTGGTGTTCACCCCAGTCAAAAGGATCATCGTCACCTACAATGTGGTCCAGGGGGCACTGGGTGCAGCAGAACGGGTCTTCGAGATTATCGACGAACAGCCGGAAATCGTGGACGCGCCGGATGCGACCGATCTCATTGGCGTTGTGGGCGAGGTCGAATTCCGGGACGTATCCTTCCGTTATGATAATGAATACGTGCTTCGGGAGGTGGACCTGAAGGCCCATAGGGGTGAGGTAGTCGCGCTGGTCGGGCCGTCCGGTGGCGGCAAGACGACGTTGGTGTCTCTCCTCACGCGATTCTACGACCCAACCTACGGAGCCGTGCTGGTGGACGGGTGTGACATCCGGGGGGTGACACTGAAGAGCCTTTTGAACCACGTAGCGCTGGTAGACCAGGAAACCATTCTCTTCAATGACACCATCGCCAACAACATCAGGTACGGCAAGACCTGGGCAAGCGATGACGAGGTAGAGCAGGCGGCACTGGCAGCCTATGCCCATGATTTCATACAGGAGCTCGCCGAAGGCTACCAAACCAATATAGGAGACCGGGGCGTCCGGCTTTCCGGCGGGCAGCGTCAGCGTATTTGCATTGCCCGCGCCATCCTGAAGAACGCACCGATCCTGATACTGGACGAGGCGACCAGCGCGCTCGATACTGAGAGCGAGCAGATGGTGCAGGCGGCACTGGTCAACCTGATGGCGAACCGGACCACCTTCGTAATTGCACACCGCCTTTCCACCATCACCCACGCCGACCGTATTCTAGTGCTCGAGAAGGGGGCCATCGCGGAGGCTGGGAGTCACAAGGATCTGATCGCCCTGGGTGGCATCTACAGCCGCCTGCACGGCAGGCAGTCTATTAATACCAACCACTTGGTGAGAGAGGAAACGGATGTCTAATTGCCCCTAGCTTGGCGTTTATCGCCCCTGTTGAAACTAAATTTACATGCTCGCACTTCTTGCTTGTGCTTCTTCTTTTTCTTCAGCTTGCGTAAATGGGAGTTTGAAGAGTCAGCAATTACAAAATTCCAGTGAACCTGGAGACCTTTACTTGGAGGCAACGTAAGATATGAATTTAGTTATGAAGTTAAAGTATGCAGGGAATAAATTTCATTATTTTGTTGTTGGAGCTGAAATTATAGCTAATCGCTTACTTAGACGTGAGTTTATCGAAGTTGAAAACCGACAAATATCTATTGAAATAAGTAGTATTTGCAATCTTAAATGCAGATTTTGTGCATATGAAAAAAAGGTTGTGCCAAAAACAATAATGTCAAACGAAATGTTTTTTGATAGCGTTAATCAGGCAGCTAATCTTGGCTATGACAAGTTTGATTTAACACCATGCACCGGCGATATTTTTATAGATAAACACATACTCGAAAAACTTCACTTTTTAGATAATCATCCAAAAGTCAGCCAATTTGGTTTTTTTACTAATTTGGTTATCCCATCACATGACCAACTCATTCAATTGATGGGATTTAAAAAACTATCAGGCATGACCGTCAGTATCTATGGCCACGACGAAAAGAGTTTTATTGGCATTACAAAATCTAATTTGACAGCCTATAACCGACTTATTTCAAACCTTAAAATGATGCTCACTCACAAAACTCCATCTTTTCCGCTAAGTTTTGGCTGGCGCTCAACTGGGGATGTGCCAAAGAAGGATTCTAGCGAATTAATGGAATTGCTCGGGAAGTTCAAGAAGGCGGGCGTATACGTTAACTTCCCACATGGAATTTTCAATAATTGGGGTGGGCTTGTTTCTCAAGATGATGTGGCTGATTTAAATATGAAAATTATATCTGGCGATATGAAATACAAATTTGGTGCTTGCATTAAACTTTTTGGCTCAATACAGATAACTGCTTCTGGAGTTGTTAATGCGTGTTCATGCCGTGATGTGAATTCAACGTTGAGGATCGGCGACATTAAAACAACACCGTTAAGTAATATAATAAGCTCTGAAAATAAAGACTACATGCGTATTATAAAAGAACAACAGGCTGGTAAGTTTATGTCCATTTGCAATGACTGCGATTTTTACCGAAGCATTTACCACAAACCGTCATACTACCGTCGTGATAAAATCCCGGCTCAAACTCTTTCTCAATTTATCTCTAATTTAAAAAATAATCGCAGTTAAGGGAACCTCAAAACCTGTCGCTACCGATCCCCCTCCAGTCCCCACTGCAACGGGGGACTGGAGGGGGATTTGCTTGATTTGCTGGTGTCTGCCAAGTCAAATCCCCCCTGCTCCCCTTTGCAAAGGGGGGAGAATTCATCAATAATCGGCAAAACGGAGATGACATGAAAGTTCTGATTCTCGGCGTCAACGGTTTCATCGGCAACGCCCTCACCAAAAGGATCCTCGACACGACGCAGTGGGAGGTTTACGGCCTCGACATGAGCTGCGACAAGCTGGAACATTCCATGGGGCACCCGCGTTTCAATTTCCTGGAGGGTGACATCACCATCAACAAGGAATGGATCGAGTACAACATCAAGAAATGCGATGTGGTCCTGCCGCTGGTGGCGATCGCCACGCCGGTCACCTACGTCAAGGACCCGCTGCGCGTCTTCGAGCTCGACTTCGAGGAGAACCTGAAGATCATCCGCCTCTGCGCCAAGTACAAGAAGAGGGTGATCTTCCCCTCCACCTCCGAGGTGTACGGCATGAGTCCGGACCAGGAATTCGACGAGGAGACCTCGCCGCTCATGCTCGGCCCGATCAACAAGGAACGCTGGATCTACTCCTGCGCCAAGCAGATGCTGGACCGGGTCATCTACGCCTACGGCGAGCACGAGGGGCTCAACTACACCCTTTTCCGCCCCTTCAACTGGATCGGCCCCAAACTCGATTCCATCTCCACCGCCAAGGAGGGGAGTTCCCGCGTGCTGACCCAGTTCCTCTACAACATCCTGGCCGGCGAGCAGATCTCTCTCGTTGACGGCGGCAACCAGCGCCGCTCCTTCACCTTCGTCGAGGACGGCATAGACTGCCTGATGAAGATCATCGAGAACAGGGACGGCTGCGCCGACAGCGGCATCTTCAACATAGGAAACCCGGTGAACGACCTCTCCGTCAAGGAGCTGGCCGTGAAGCTGCGCGACATGGTGAAGGAGTACCCGGGTTACGCCGAAAAGGCCGAGAACTGCGTTATAGCGGAGACCACCTCGGACATATTCTACGGCAAGGGGTACCAGGACATGCTGACCCGGGTGCCGTCGGTGCAAAATGCCAAGAAAAAGCTGGGGTGGGAGGCCGAAGACGGGAATCGACGAAGCGCTCCGGAAGACGCTCGACTTCTACCTCATCGAGCAGCGCGAGAAGATCGAGCATCTGCTTTAGAAGCAATTGAATTGACAATGGACAATGCGACCTCAAAGGCTTCACCACAGAGCGTCACACGCCGCCGTGGCGGCCTCGTGTTGTAATGTTAGTTCGCCCTAATGCAGCAACGGATACGCCAAGGATGCCATCCCTGCCCTGGAAAAATACCAGGCTGTCGACCTTGGAGGAATGATGGCCGCTATGAGACTCCGTGCCCAGCTGAAAAGAGCGGATGGGTTGCTGGAGAAAGTCATCAGCCAAACCACTCAGAGGCGAAGTGAATTCGATCGATCAAGATATTCTCAGTGCGCTTTCTGGCCGCGCTGGAATCTGCAAACAATCAAACTAACGCTGAAATAGATTTGTGATGGCCAAGAAATCCTTGCCAGTGGGCACAGCGAGCAGGCATCGTCTGACGCTTCTGGGCCCACACGCAGTGTCTACCTGCTGCCCTTTTTTCAAAAAACTACACTGGCGGGTTTAGATTTAAAGGCATCTCATCTTTTCTCCTCTTGCTGTCCCGCCCATAGTAAACTATTCCATCAAGTATTGGTTGCAGCTCTCTCGGAAACGAACGTTATCGAGAAGGATCGTGAGACATACCGACGAAGACGAAGAATCAGGCAGTTACAGTTCTTGAAAACGTCTCTTGAAATTTGATTAAAGGTATGCTATTGTCCGACGAGTTTTGAGAAATCCAGGGACCCCGGGTACGAGGTAAATCTATGTTTGTTGGTTACGCCCGAGTTTCAACCCAAGATCAGAACTTGGACATGCAACGTGATGCGCTTACTCTAGCGGGTTGCGAGAGGATTTTTGAGGATCAAGCGAGTGGTGCCTATGCTGAACGGCCAGGGCTAAAGTCGGCAATGGATATTCTGCGGGGTGGCGACACGTTGGTCGTCTGGAAACTCGACAGGCTAGGGCGCAGCGTAAAAGCACTAGTTGACCTAGTCGAAGAGCTATCGGCCAAAAAAATACAGTTTAGGAGCTTAACCGATAGTATCGACACAACTACCCCATCAGGGCGGTTTTTCTTCAATGTTATGGCCTCATTGGCCCAGATGGAGCGAGAGCTTATTGTTGAACGCACCCGTGCGGGCCTGGCAGCCGCAAAAATGCAAGGTCGAACCGGTGGGCGGAAAAGACAAATGACTGATAGCAAGATTGCATCAGCAAAAAAGTTGTTGGCCGGCGGAGCTTCACCTAAAGATGTGGCTAGGGATTTGGGCGTCTCAGTACCTACGCTGTATCGTTGGGTGCCTGCTTCATAAAGCTCTAGCTAATTCGTTGTTCTTCAAATGCTTATATTGAAATGAGGGATACATATGTTTGTGGAAGAGACTCAGCCTCTAATTGATGATTTCATCAAATTTTACAATGATAGAGGCCAATTTAGTGAAGCTACCACCACCAAATGGGCGTTTGTATATTTTATTCGTTTTATGGTAAGCCAAAGGCCATATGTGCGATGTATATCTGATTTACACAGGAAAGATATTGAAACCTTTTTATCTTATCTCTGGGGCGTAGAATATAACGAAAATGGAAACGTAGCGCATCAAAATCGAAATAATTTTGTATATCGGATATTGAGGGCACTACATAAATTTTTTGAGTACTTAGTTATCAATGAAGATGTCGTGGGAGCTAACAACGCTCCTAAACCAGATTTAATTCACAAGGCCGACTTCCCGTCTCCACATAGACGGGGTGTGAAGCATTTTCCAGTTTGGCTTGATAAACTTGTAATAGAAGAAATAAGAAGCATGAGCGAAGCAAAAGCGAAAGACTTGAAGTTTAAAACTATGATGATGTTTCTGTATTTCGTAGGCGCAAGAGCTTTAGATATAGTTACCCTTGAAAGAAACTGTTGTTTTACAAAGCTTGGATTCAACTGGATAAGAATATATTCAAATAAAACTAGGTTGTTTTATGACATCCCAATATCAACTGAATTAAAAACCTGTCTCGATAAATATTTAGATGCTACAGATGGATATACGGGCATCCATCCAGGAACAAATAAATCCACAGTTTTTATGTTTCTGCATGCAGTTGATGCTGATAATTTTAAAATTACGTTTTCGAGAAAAATCAAAATTTTTATGGAAAAGGTGCGTGAGAAGGCTAAGGAAATTGGGCTGCCGGTCATAAACATCGCCGAGCTCGCTTTGACTTCTCATAAATTTCGCCACACCGTCGCTATTAGATTGATTCGTATGGGGGCCGACCCCATGCTGGTTGCTGAATTTTTGGGACATAAAGATCTCTCCATGGCCCAAGCCTATATCCAAGAAAGTGAAGAGGAAATTGACCTGATCATGAGCGAATTGTGGGAAGATGACGCTCTAGGGCTGACTGATGATCTGATCGGTGATATAGAAATTAGCCGCGATGATGTTTTACGTTACAAGGGTGCCGTGAGCAAGACTGAATGCGGCTGGTGTACTCACATTGACGGTAAACCACCATGCGGAGAAGGGGCCTACGACTGTTGGCAGTGTGACTCCTTAAAGCCAGATCTCAAAGATAATGAGTATTTGGACCGTTTACACGTCCACCTCGTGGACCATCAAATGCTCTTGGAGCGGAATATAAAGTTTGGGTACCTTGGGGCTGCAAAGGCAGAAGAAGCGGTCATTAGCCGCATTCATGGCTTTATTGCAGAGGTAAATATGCAGGGGGGTGTCTGAAATGGCGAAAAAAGGATCCAAGGCGAAAACTAGAGTATACGACGAGGATCGTAAAACCGAGACCCTCCAAAAGCTGAAGACCGGGATGGCACAGTTACGGCGGCAAAAAGAGCACCAAGACGGTAAAGCAATAACCGCCTACAAGCTTAGCAAGCAGACCGGTGTGGATCGTAAAACGATTGTAAAATTCCCAGAAATCTTGGACTTGCTGACCAAGGAAAAATTCCCTGGGGTACCCTTGAAGTCGGCAGTGGTTAAGATTGAAAAAATTTATACCCTGGAACAAGCGGTGGGCATCATCACGTCGGTTACGGACCTTTACAACGAAACCAAAGATAAGTATAACGAAGCTATGAAAAAAAATTCGGCCCTCCATCTGCAAATTGTAAAGCTGCAAAGTGAGGTTGCTGAGTTGAATAGGGTTATACAGGTGAGGGATAGGAAATGACTTTTGATGGTCCCACTTTTATATTGGCTCATGGACATATGTGGTTCATAAAAACGGTAATGATCTATGAGTGATAGCATGGTCCCACACGCACAGTTCGTCCACCTCCATCTGCATTCGCAATACTCGCTTCTGGACGGCGCCATCCGCATCGGCGACCTGCTCGCCAAGGTGAAGTCTCTCGGCATGCCCGCGGTCGCCATGACGGACCACGGCAACATGTTCGGCACTATGGAATTCTTCCTCAAATGCAAGGACAAGGGAATCCGCCCCATCATCGGCGCCGAGGTCTATATCGCCCCGCAGTCGCGCCTCCTGAAGCAGGCGGCGACCAGCCAGGACCCGGTCACGAGCTACC
>Ga0209123_1001280_pt1 | contig 25623 bp, 25 predicted proteins | sample BarGraIncu00431A_FD_184500 | JGI IMG/M metagenome (GOLD analysis project Ga0209123, IMG submission 184500) | Arctic peat soil microbial communities from Barrow, Alaska, USA - Barrow Graham LP Incubations 004-31A (SPAdes) (version 2) | ecosystem: Environmental > Terrestrial > Soil > Wetlands >...
TTGATTGTTGGATTATCAGTTGAGGTATCCGGCCAAATCGAGCTGGTTCATATGGTCATGCCACCGTCCACCGAGAACAGCTGGCCGGTAGCAAACACCGATTCGTCGCTGGCCAGGTACACCACGATGGGTGCAATTTCGTGGGCTTGGGCCAAGCGCCCCATGGGCTGGCGCGCGAGGAAATTCTTACGCGCCTCAACCGGATCTGCGTAGCTGTTGATGCTGCCACCTGTAGCCTCCAGCATCTTGGGCAGCGCCGCCTGGATCATCCAGTGCTGTTTTTCCTTTGAGTCTCATGGCTTCTCCCTTGGTTAAAAAAGCGGACGCACACGACCCTTGCTAGGGTTTCTCCGGATGCTCAATATTGCAGATCGTGCAATTATGAATTGGCCTTACCACCCGGCCAATTGAGATTAACCCTAATTCACCTAAGTTATGAGACGAACCATTCTCGTTTGGAGCATGCCCATTGTCATGCGCCTGCTACGCAAGAAGCAGATAACAGAGGTGTATGTCAATGGATGATCTGAAAGGCAAAGTCATTCTTGTTACGGGTGCGTCCACCGGTATCGGTGCAGCCTGTGCAAAAGCCTTCGGCGCACTCGGCTGCAAAGTGGCGGTGCATTACAACAGTTCCAAGGCCGCTGCGAAGGAGGTGGCCGAGGCGGTCGAAAAGGCCGGCGGCGAGGCGCTGGTGGTGCAAGGCGATCTCCGTCGCAGCACCGATTGCGAACGTGTAGTCACGGAAACGGCCAAGCGTTTCAAACGCATAGACGTGTTGATCAACAACGCTGGCGCCTTGGTTAAGCGCGTGCCCATCACCGATGTCAGCGATGAGATTTTCGACGACATCGTGGGTCTGAACGTACGCTCGATGTTGATGTGCACCAAGTACGCCGTACCGCACATGACGAAGGGCAGCAGCATCATCAACCTGACCAGTATCGCCGCGCGCAACGGCGGTGGGCCGGGCGCCAGCCTGTATGCCGGCTCCAAGGGCTTTGTGAGCACTGCGACCAAGAGCCTCGCCAAGGAACTCGCAGGCCAGCAGATTCGTGTCAATGCCGTCGCCCCTGGCGTGATCACCACGCCGTTCCATGACAAATTTTCCACGCCCGCGCAACTCGAAGCGATGCGTCTGACGATTCCGATGGCTCGGCTCGGAACGGCCGACGAATGCGTCGGCGCTTTCATTTACCTCGCCTCGGAAAAGCTGTCCAGCTATGTGACCGGGCAGATCATCGAGGTCAATGGCGGGCAGTACATGCCTTGACGCTGCCCATTCCCACAGCCCAAGCGACGAGAGTTGCTGCAAATTGATCAACCCAATCAGGGCGTGGTAACTGCGCCGCTTCCATGAGGTTTATGCTATGGCCGAACGTAATCAATGCCACTTTTCAGGCGCTCATGCCGGTGTGACCGGCGGCAGGGCAGCCTGCTGATGGGCGCCACTGATCGTTATTCCGCTGAGGCGTTGACGGGCTTCGCAGTCAAGCTGCTGCAGACGGCGGGGGTGGATGGTGCGCCGGCCGAGGCGGTCGCCCGGACGCTGGTCGAGGGCGACCTGATGGGCCACGACACACACGGGCTGGCATTGCTTGCACCTTATGTAAAGGAAATCGAGAACGGCACCATGACCCGCTCGGGCGCCCCGGAGGTGCTTGCCGATCGTGGCGCCTCGCTGCTGTGGGACGGGCGGCGTTTGCCCGGGCCCTGGCTGGTGTTGAGCGGAATTGAAGCGCTGGCGCCGCGCGCCCGCGAGTACGGCAGCGCGACGCTCGTCATCCGGCACAGTCACCATATCGCTTGTCTCGCCACTTACCTGCTGCGCGCGACCGAGGCCGGCTTCATGTTGCTGCTGGCGAGTTCCGACCCGGCCGTGCAAAGCGTTGCACCGCACGGCGGAACGCGGGCCGTCTTCACACCCAACCCGATCGCCGCCGGCATTCCGACTTCGACCACGCCATTCCTGATTGACATTTCTTCCTCAATCACGACCAATGGGATGAGTGCGCGCTTACAGAAAGCGGGCAGGCAGTTCGACCAAGCATGCATGCTGGATGCCGAGGGCAATCCGAGTCGCGACCCGGGCGTGCTCTCCACGAATCCGCCCGGCACCATCATGCCCCTGGGTGGCATGAGCTCAGGGCACAAAGGCTTTGGCCTGGCGTTGCTGGTCGAGGCGCTCACCGGCGGGCTGGCCGGCCACGGTCGCGCTGATCCGGCCGACGGGTGGGGCGCCACGGTGTTCATGTCTCTGTACGATCCGGCGGCGTTCGGCGGTACCACGGACTTTCTGCGCCAGACCGATTGGCTCGGGGACGCGTGCAGAAGCAATCCGCCGCGGCCCGGCTTCGATGCCGTGCGCATGCCTGGCGACAGGGCACTTTCGCGCCGGAAGGAGCAGGAGTGCGATGGCATCATGCTGCATCCGACCATCCCGCCTATGCTCGCCGAATGTGCGCAACGCTACGGTATGCAGTTTCCTGCGCCGCTTGAAAATTAATGGTGTCTGGAAATATGAGAGGGTTCGGCCGGATGCTGCGGAGATGGAGTTCAAGGCCGACTGGCGGCTGCGCAACGACATGAAACCCTGGCACATCCTGGCCGACGATCTGACCGGCGCGCTCGACAGTGCCGCGGCATGGGCCAATGCGGGCGATGTGCCGGTGTTTCTGGATGAGCCTGGCCCATCCGCGCAGGCGGTGCAGGTCGTCGCCACGGGCACACGCGATGTGTCACCCACTCGTCTGCCGGCCTTGCTGGCGCCCAGCCTGGACTGGCTGGGCGCCAGCGGCAGCTCCTTCAAGAAAATCGACAGCCTGCTGCGCGGCAACACTTTTGCCGAACTCGCCTGGCTCATGCGCAGCGGGCGCTTTGCTGGCGTGGTGTTCGCGCCGGCCTTTGCCGCGCAGGGGCGCTTCACGGCGCAGGGACGCCACTGGGTGGCGCCACCGCATCAGCCCTACGGCCCGCGCACGCACGAACACGCCGGCACGCTGGTGCAGGCCTTTGCCAACGTTGGCCTGAGGGCGCACATTCCAATCCGTGTGCAAGATAGCCTGCAAGACGCGGGCAAGGTCGTGATTCCGGACATTTTGAGCGAGCACGACCTGGACCGGCTCGCGAGTCTCGCTGCCCAGCCGCAGGCGCAACGCTGGCTGTGGTGCGGCAGCGCCGGGCTGGCCTGGGCGCTGGCGCGGCAGGCCGCAGCCGCAGCACCGTCAGGCGCAAGCAGCGACGCCTCGACGGCCCCACCAGCCCCTACAGAGGGCTTGACCCTGGTGCTCACCGCCAGCCGCCACCCGGTGCTGCGGGAACAGTGGCGTCACCTGCCACCGCCCGAGGCGCGCACCGAGGTGCTCGATCTGGCCGAGGCGCAGCCTCTCTTCCCCGCCGAGGCGCAGGTCCGGCTTATGCAGCGCATGCACACCGTCATCACTACCCGGCCCCGCCCGACCACGCTGGTGGTGGTGGGCGGCGACACCTTGCTGGCCCTGTGCCGGGCCGCCGACGTGCGCAGCCTGCAGGCCGGCGCCAGTCCGCGCGCGGGCTGGGGCCGTGCCCGTCTGGTCGGTGGGCTGTGGGATGGCCTCACTTGTTATTCTCGTTCGGGCGCCTTCGGCCCGCCCGACGACCTGCGCGCCCTGTTGGACACACTCTCCCTTTCACACCACACCGATTAATTTCCAAGGAACGCATCCCATGAACACACCCATCCGATTGGCCCTGACCATGGGCGACCCGGCGGGCATCGGCCCCGAGATCATTGTCAAGGCCGCGCACCAGATGCGCGATCTCGTCGCGCAGGGCCGCATCGAACTCAAGGTGCTTGGCAGTGCCCAGGCGCTGGAGCAAGCCGCGCGCCTGCTCCAACTCGACACCGCTGCGGTAGTGGACATGATCGATGTCGGGCCGGTAACGCAGCCGCTGACCATCGGCCAAATCAGCGAAGCGGGCGGTCACTGGGCCTACCGTGCCGTGGAACGTGCCGTGCAGCTCTGCCAGAGCGGCGAGGCCGACGCCATCGTGACCGCCCCGCTGTGCAAGGAGGCGCTGCACATGGCGGGCTATCCGTTCGAAGGCCACACCGAAATGCTGGCCCATCTGACCGGCATGCGCGATGGCGTGATGATGCTGGCCCATGGGCCGATGCGCGTGACCCATGTCACCACCCACTGCGCCCTGGCCGAAGTGCCGGCCCGACTCACGCCGCAACGCCTGCGCCGTGTGCTCGACGTGACGCTCGAAGCGCTGCACGCTCTGGGCATCCGCCAGCCGCGCGTGGCCGTGGCCGGGCTCAATCCGCATGCAGGCGAAGGCGGCATTCTGGGCAAGGAAGACGGCGCCGTCATCGCCCCCCTGGTCGCCGAATACGCCGCGGCTGGCCATGCCGTGACCGGGCCCTGGCCCGGCGACACGGTGTTCATCAAGCTGCGCGCCGAGCAGTTCGATGCGGTGGTGGCGATGTACCACGACCAGGGCCACATTCCGGTCAAGCTGCTGGGCTTCAGCATCGACCCGGCCACAGGCGTGTGGCAGTCGGTCAGCGGCGTCAACATCACGCTGGGCCTGCCGATTCTGCGCACGTCGGTAGACCACGGCACGGCATTCGACATCGCGGGCACGGGCCGCGCCAGTGCCGAGAGCATGGTCGATGCCATCCAGTACGCCATGACGCTGGTTCAAGGCCGACGTGCCGCACGTCCTGCAGTCTGACTGCGCTGCCCCAACCCGATCAAGCTCTACACATCACAGGAAAACACAACATGATCAACCCCTCCCAAGCCCTGCAGTTTGCCGGCAAATCTGTTCTGGTCACGGGCGGCGGCTCCGGCATCGGTGCGGCCGTCGCGCAATCCTTCGGCGCGGCTGGCGCGCGAGTCGCGGTGCATTACTCACGCAACCAAGAGGGCGCGCAAGGCGTAGCCAATACCATCCGGCAGGCCGGCGGCCAGGCCATCACGCTGGCGGGTGACATGCTGGATCGCAACGTACCCGACCAATTGGTGGCGCAGACGGTCCAGGCCTTCGGCGGCGTGGATATCCTGATCAACAACGCGGGCGACATGTTTGGCCGCCGAGCGCTGGAGCAGGCCAGCGACCAGGACTTCGACCGCGTGATCGGCCTCAATATCCACGCGGCCTTCGCCATCTGTCGCGCTGCGGCGCCCGTGATGCGCCGCGCCGGTCAGGGCAGCATGATCAACACCACCTCGATTGCCGCGCGCACCGGCGGCAGTGATGGCGCGGGGCTGTACGGTGCGGCCAAGGCTTTTGTCAGCACCATGACCCGCGTATTCGCGCGCGAGATGGCACCGCACGGCGTGCGCGTCAACGGCGTGGCTCCGGGCGTCATCCTGACCGACTTCCACGTACGCAACTCCACGCCCGAGCAGCTCGAAGGCGCACGCCGCGGTATCCCGATGGGACGATTGGGAACAGCCGACGAATGTGTGGGAGCCTATCTTTTCCTGGCCGACGATGTGCTGTCGGGCTACATCACCGGCCAGATCATCGAGGTCAACGGTGGCCAGCTCATGCCCTGAGCGTGCAAGCCCAGACCGCGCGGCGCGGCTTGCGGTTTCAGGAAGGTATTTGAGGCAGTACAGGGTTTAACCGGATGCCCGGCAGATGGAATCATGAGATTATCAATTGGCCTGACCAATTGTCCAATTCTGATCAATCTTTAATAACATTTCAAAAGCGCCCAGCATGCCTCTGCAAACTATCGAACCGCAACGCTTGTACCGTCGGATTGCCGCGCAATTACGCTCTGCTCAGCAAGAGTATTCCTTAGCTTTACGGATCATCTCATCTTCAATTAAAGATGAAATTTCATGATCATGAACGTCCACGGCAATAGAGTTGACCTTCTCGGTGAAACCACCGCCGCGGGGCGCTACACTGCCGGCGCGTCGATTTTTCAGAACCACTGTTGCGCGAGGAGCTGGGGGGGCAGCCGCATGGTGGTGCGCGAGCCGGTCAAGCCGCTGGTCGCCAAGGGCTTGATTGATACCGCCCCGAAAGCGGGTATGCGCGTGCTGTCGGCTGACCGCGCCAACGAGGCCAGCATCGCTGAAACAAAAAAGGCGTACCCGGCATGCCCTGCACCGGTGAAAGCGTTCTGATCCCCACAAAACTTTTTCTCACCCATCAACTACACAAGGAGACTGTCGATGAAATTCAAATTACTTGCCACGGCGACCCTCATGACCACGGCGCTATTGGCCGGCGGCCAGGCTGTCGCCCAGGAAAAACTCACTGTCTGGTGGGTCAAGGGCTATTACAAGGCCGAAGATGACGCCTTGTTTGCAGTCATCAAAAAATACGAACAGAAGCACAAGGGCGTCAAAGTCGAGCTGTCGCAGTATTCGCAAATTGACATAATTCCGAAGACCGTCGCTGCGCTGGACTCCGGCAACCCGCCGGATGTGGCCTATGCCGACCCGTTTGATTTCCAGGTTACCGGTAAATGGGCTTTTGACGGCAAGCTCGAAGATATCAGCAGCGTCATCAACCCGATTCGTGCCCGGTTCGCACCTAACACGGTGGAGACGGCCTTTTTGCTTAACAACCAAACCGGCACACGTGCCTACTATGCGTTTCCCATGAAGCAGCAGACCATGCACATCCAGTATTGGGTGGACATGCTGGCAGAGGCCGGTTTCAAGGAGTCGGATATTCCGACCAAATGGAGCGATTACTGGTCGTTCTGGTGTGACAAGGCGCAGCCGGCCCACCGCCAGAAAACCGGCAAACGTACTTTTGGCATCGGCCAGCCCCTGGGCGTGGGTTCGACCGACTCGTTTTACTCCTTCCTGACGTTCATGGATGCGTACAACGTGTCGCTGGTCAGCGACAGTGGCAAACTCCTGGTGGACGATCCCAAGGTGAAGGCTGGACTGGTTGCTGCCATGACCGACTACACCAACATCTACGCCCGTGGCTGTACGCCGCCGTCGTCAACCAGCTGGGCAGACCCGGACAACAACGTTGCGTTCCATAACAAGACAACGCTGATGACACACAACGCCACCATCTCGATCGTGGCAAAGTGGCTTGACGACATGAACAATGAAGCCCTCAAGCCAGAGGAACGGGCCATCGCCAAGAAGAATTACACCGAGAACATCCGCACGGCAGGCTTTCCGAACAAGCCTGATGGTAGCAAGATGGTTTACCGCGCGGCAGTCAAGACCGGTGTGGTGTTCGCGCAGGCCAAAAACAAGACGCGCGCCAAGGAGTTTGTCAGTTTCCTGATGCAGGACGAGAATCTCACGCCGTATGTGGAAGGCTCGCTCGGACGCTGGTTCCCCGTGATGAAAGCGCCGCAGGAGCGCCCGTTCTGGAAAGCGGATCCGCACCGTACGTCGGTCTACAACCAGTTCAAGGCAGGTACCGTGAATTTCGAGTTCACCAAGAACTACAAGTTCACGATCCTGAACAACGAGAACGTCTGGGCCAAGGCCATGAACCGCATCCTCAATGAAAAAATTCCCGTTGACAAGGCAGTCGATGAAATGATCGCGCGTATCAAGACGGTCGCCAACTAACATCGTCATTTAAAAGAAAGAGTTGCGCGGCCGCCCTGTTGCCGGGACGGTTGTGCACCTTCAAAAGCCATGAGTTCACTTGCTGCTGATCAAGCCAGTTCACCTGTTCGACCCTTGGGCCGAGGTGCGTCATCGTGGCAATTCTGGGGAATGGTCTTCGTTGTTCCCTATCTCCTTATTTTTCTTGTCTTTGTCATCTACCCCGTGGGTTATGGTTTGTGGCTGGCCCGACATCCAGACAGCTATGTGAGGTTGTTTGCGGATCCTATTTTTTCCCGCACGATGATCAATACGGTCATCTTTGTTGTCGTTTCGGTTAATTTGAAAATGATGATTGCCCTGCTGCTTTCGGGCTATTTCCTAAATACGCGCTGGTGGGTCAAGATTTTGGCCGCAGTTTTTATTCTTCCCTGGGCGGTGCCGTCGATACCCACCATTTTGTCGATGCGCTTCATGCTCAACCCCGAGTGGGGCATCATCAATACCCTGATTTTCCGGGTCACGGGAATGGATGGCCCCAATTGGCTTAATGATCCAACGCTGGCATTGAGTTTTTCGATGCTCGCGCACATCTGGAAATCCCTGCCGTTCTGGACGCTGATCTTGTTGGCGGGGCGTATGGCGATTCCGGCTGAGCAATACGAAGCGGCGTCGGTCGATGGGGCGAGTACCTGGCAAAAATTCAAATTCATCACTTGGCCATCAATGCGCAGCTTGTATCTGACCTCCACCATCCTGTCGATGATCTGGACGCTGGGCGACTTCAACAGCGTTTATCTGCTGACCGGCGGCGGCCCGGCAGATTTGACGCATGTACTCGCCACCTTGGGCATCCGTTACCTGCGACTGGATCAGGTGGACCTATCCCTGGCGTCAGTTGTGGTGGCATTGCCTCTGGTATTGCCGCTGTTGTACTTCATGATGAAAAGGCTCTCCAAGTGAAGCGCATCACCTTAAAGAGTGTGACGACCGAAGCCAAACTGTTGCTCATTGGCATCCCCGTGCTGCTGTGGACCATTATCCCGATCTACCACATGGTCTTGTTTGCGATTTCACCAAGAGACCAAGCCACCTCGGGGCGCCTGTGGCCCAAGAACCCGACGCTCGACAATTTCGCCTTTGTGTTCAGGCAAAAGCATTTTTACCTTGAGCACTTCTGGACCCAACTGGGTAACTCGCTGGTAATTGCCTTGTCGGTAGGCATCCTGACGCTGGCCATCTCGACGATGGCGGCCTTTGCCATCAGTCGCCTCAAAGTGCGCGGTGGCCGCACGGTGATGAACCTTGCCTTGTTCACCTACTGCATACCGGCGGCGTTTCTTGCCGTCCCGATGTACAAGACTATGGGTAATTATGGTTTGCTCAACAGCCAGTGGGCCTTGATACTGGCGATGGTGACAATCGCGTCACCGTACTGCATCTGGGTGCTCAAACAAGCTTCTGACAAGTTGCCTTATGAATTGGACGAAGCCGCCAGGATGGATGGCGCCACCGCCCTGCAATTATTCCGACTGGTGTACCTGCCACTGATGGTGCCTTCGCTGGTCGCCGTCGGAACCTACGCCTTGTTGCTGGCCTGGAACGAGTATCTGTATGCGTTCCTGCTGCTGTCCAACGATGCCAGCCTGACGCTGGCGGTGGCTTTGGGCAATTTCCTCTCGGCTGATGATTCCCCGTGGGAATTGCTCATGACAACCGGCCTCATTTACGCAATGCCGCCAGCGGCAATTTATTACACATTCAAGCGTTACATGGTGTCTGGCCTGACGGCTGGCGCCGTGAAGAGCTGACTATCATCCAAAGAGAGCAGGACAGATGGCATCCGTATCGTTCAAGAACATCGAAAAAAGTTTCGGCAAGATCAAGATCATTCATGGAATCAGTTTTGACATTGCCGATGGCGAGTTTGTGGTGCTGGTAGGCCCTTCGGGCTGTGGCAAATCCACCTTGCTGCGCATGCTGGCGGGGCTGGAGGAGATTAGCGACGGCGAAATCGCAATCGATGACCGCGTCATCAATGAGCTTGATTCCAAAGACCGCGATATCGCGATGGTGTTTCAAAGTTATGCGCTGTATCCGCACATGACCGTGCGGGACAACATGGCTTTCAGTCTCAAGCTGCGCAAAGCCGATGCCGAACTCACCAACAAGCGGGTGGGTGATGCCGCGCGCATTCTGAACCTTGATCCTCTTCTGGATCGCTTCCCCCGTGAGCTGTCAGGCGGGCAACGCCAACGGGTCGCAATGGGACGTGCGATCGTCCGCGATCCCAAGGTTTTTCTATTTGACGAGCCGCTCTCCAACCTTGACGCCAAGCTGCGGGTGGCGATGCGCGCCGAAATCAAGGCTCTGCACCAGCGGCTAAAAACAACCACGGTCTACGTCACACATGACCAGATCGAGGCCATGACGATGGCTGATCGCATTGTGGTGATGAATGACGGCATCATTGAGCAGATCGGCACTCCGCTGGAGTTGTTTGATCACCCGGGCAATTTGTTCGTGGCGCAATTTATCGGTTCACCCGCCATGAATGTTTTCAAGGGAACCTTGCGCCAACGCGATGGGCGTGCCTGGGTAGAGGCGCAGGGTCATCAGTGGCCGGCTGGCGCAACTAGCACGGGCGTGGACGGCCAGGCTGTTCACTACGGCGTCCGGCCAGGTGACATTGGCATCACTGCGGCGGGACAAGGGATTGCAGCCAAGGTGTTTGTGGTGGAGCCCACCGGCGCGGAGACGGAGCTTGTGCTGAAGGTGGGCGAAATGACATTCACCGTGGTTCTGCATGGGAGAACAGCGGTCAGTCCCGATGACATCGTGGGGCTGCAAATTGATGCCGCCAAGGTGCACTTATTTGATGAAGACAGCGGTAAGCGTCTTGATTGATGGCGTGCCCGTAAAGGTTGGTTTTTTGACCCTGTGCGCTCCGGTGTTTGTCGTCGTGAGTGTGAGCGACCGCCGCAAGGGCACCACTGGAACCGCCCCGGGCGTCATCTGACCAATTGTCCAATTCTGATCAACCTTTAACAACATTTCAAAAGCGCCCAGCATGCCACTGCAAATCATCCAACCGCAACGCTTGTACCGCCAGATTGCAGAGCAATTACGCTCGCTGATCAGCAAGGGCGAGTTTGCGGCCGGCACACGCCTGCCGGCCGAGCGCGAACTGGCCAAGCAGTTGGGTGTGAGCCGCCCTTCGGTGCGCGAAGCCCTGATTGCGCTGGAGGTGGAGAAAGTGATCGAGGTGCGCACCGGCTCAGGCATTTATGTGCTCAAGCCCAAAGCCCGCCAGCCCTCGCGCAAAAAGACCAGCGACACGGTCGAGTGGGGGCCATTGGAGCTGATGCGGGCGCGCGAGCTGGTGGAAAGCGAGGTGGCGGCACTGGCTGCCCGCAACGCCAAAAAAGCAGATCTGCAACTCATCGGTGACGCCTTGCAACAAATGCGCGACGAAGTTGCCAAGGGCCAGATACCACGTGAGGGCGACGAGGCCTTTCACAATGCGATTGCCCAAGCCTGCGGCAACGAGGTGCTGCGCGACACTATCTGCGGCTACTGGCAAGCCCGACACGGCACGCTGTTCGAGCGAATGGGTGACTATTTTGAAGACCAGAAATCCTGGGATGCCGCCTTGATTGAACACGCCGCGGTGCTGGAAGCGATCCGCGCCCACGATGCGGGCGCTGCACGCAACGCCATGCAACGCCATTTGAAAAAAGCCCATACCCGTTACAGCGCGAGCTGGCGCCGCGCCAAGCCTTCCTGACACCCAGCAATTTCACAACCACCAACCGAGGAGACATCATGAAAAAAACGCGAATTCACAATGGCGATCCTGCCCTGGCTGGTGCCCTTGCTGGGCAGTCTGGCCATCACCTGCTTTCCGAGGCTTGTCCTGTGGCTTCCAAATATGGTTTTTAATCAAATGACACCTTTTATCCGCCTCCACCCCAACGACGATGTGCTGATTGCCCGCCAGCAATTGCTGGGCGGCACCAGCGTCGAAGGGATCCCGGTCAAGGGCCTGATCCCGGCCGGCCACAAAATTGCGACCCATGCCATGGTCCCTGGCGAGCCGGTGCGGCGCTACAACCAGATCATCGGCTTTGCTTCCCGGGCCATCGCACCCGGCGAGCACATTCACACGCACAACCTGGACATGGGCCCGAACAAGGGCGACTTCGAGCGCGACTATGCCTTTGGTGCCGACGTCAAGCTGGAGCCGGCGCGGCGTGAAGCTACGTTCATGGGCATCAAGCGCGCCGACGGCCGCGTCGCCACGCGCAACTACATCGGCGTCCTGTCCAGCGTGAACTGCTCGGCCACAGCGGCGCGTGCCATTGCCGACCATTTTTCGCGCCAAAACAACCCGGCTGTGCTGGCCGCCTTCCCCAATGTGGACGGCGTGGTGGCACTGACCCACGGCACCGGCTGCGGCATGGACAGCGACGGCTTGGGGTTGCAGATTTTGCGGCGCACGCTGACCGGTTACGCGACCCACGCCAACTTCGCCGCCGTGCTGGTGGTGGGGCTCGGCTGCGAGTCGAATCAGATCAATGCCTGGCTGGCCAACAGCAGCTTGCGCGAAGGCGACACACTGCGCGCGTTCAGCATTCAGGACACCGGTGGCACGGCCAAAACCGTCGCCAAGGGCATTGCGCTGATCAAGGACATGCTGCCCCAGGCCAACGCGGTCAAGCGCGAGCCCTGCAGCGCCGCGCACATCACCATCGGCCTGCAATGCGGCGGCTCGGACGGCTACTCCGGCATCAGTGCCAACCCGGCGCTGGGCGCGGCAGTCGACTTGCTGGTGGCGCACGGCGGCTCGGCCATCCTGAGCGAAACCCCGGAAATTTATGGCGCCGAACACCTGCTGACGCGCCGTGCCGTGAAGCGCGAAGTCGGTGAGAAACTGATAGAGCGCATCAAGTGGTGGGAGCACTACACCCAGATCAACGACGGCGAGATGAACAACAACCCGTCACCGGGCAACAAGGCCGGTGGGCTGACCACCATCCTGGAAAAATCGCTGGGTGCTGTCGCCAAAGGCGGCACCACCAACCTGCAGGCTGTCTACGAATATGCGCAAGCCGTGAAGGCTCACGGCTTGGTCTACATGGACACGCCCGGCTACGACCCCGTCAGCGCCACCGGCCAGGTCGCCGGCGGCGCCAATCTGATTTGCTTCACTACCGGGCGCGGCTCGGCCTACGGCTGCGCGCCGACACCCGCCGTCAAGCTCTCCACCAACTCGGCGCTGTGGCGCAAGCAGGAAGATGACATGGACCTCAACTGCGGCGAGATCATCGACGGCAGCAGCACGGTGGCCGCGATGGGGCAGCGCATTTTCGAGCTTGTATTGGCCACAGCTTCAGGGGCAAAGAGCAAAAGCGAGCTGCACGGCTACGGACAAAGCGAGTTTGTACCCTGGCAAGTCGGCGCAGTCATGTAATTTTTATGCAAAAAACCCTTCAAGCCCCCGAATTACGGGCACAAGTAGCTATCGTTTTAATAGCGACAGGCAGTTCCCCCGAAGAGGCCGCAACCGTCGCGGCCAATCTGGTGCTGGCCAATCTGAGCGGCCACGACTCGCACGGCGTGGGCATGCTGCCGCGCTACGTGGAGGCGGTGCTCGAAGGCGGCCTCAAACCGAATACCAGCGTGCAGGTCGTTCTCGACACCGGTTCGCTGCTGACGCTGGACGGGCAGCGCGGTTATGGCCAGATCGTCGGCGAGCAGGCGATGGCACTCGGCATCACCCGCGCCCAAACCCATGGCAGCTGCATCATGACGCTGGCCAATGCACACCATCTGGGCCGCATCGGGCACTTTGCCGAAATGGCCGTGGCGCAGGGTCTGGTGTCCCTGCATTTTGTCAATGTGCTGTCGCGCCCGGTGGTGGCGCCTTTCGGCGGCGCCGACGGGCGCTACGGCACCAACCCCTGCTGCATTGGCGTGCCGCTCAAGGGGCGCGAACCTTTTGTGCTGGACTTCGCCACCAGCCGCGTGGCGCAGGGCAAGATGCGTGTCGCGCACAACGAAGGCCGGCGCGTCGAGCCCGGCACGCTGATCGACGAACACGGCCTCCCCAGCACCGACCCGGGTGTCGTGGTGGTGCCCCAGAGCCATGGTCTGTTTGGTGCGCTGCTGGCTTTTGGCGAACACAAAGGCTACGGTCTGGCGGTAGCCTGCGAGCTGCTGGGTGGCGCTCTGACCGGAGGCGGCACCTGGCACAAGTCGTCCAACCCGGACGTGCGCGCCATCGTCAACGGCATGTTGACCATCCTGATTGACCCCGCCAAGCTGGGCACCCAGTCCACTTTTGAGCAGGAAGCACTGGCTTTCATCGAATGGCTCCAGGCCGGGCCGGTCGCACCCGGCTTTGACGCCGTGCAGATTGCCGGCGACCCGGAGCGCACCCGCCGCGCGCAGCGCCGGGCCAATGGCATCGCGGTGGATGCCCAGACCTGGCAAGAGATTGTTGCGGCCGGCCACAAGGTCGGCGTCACTTTGCCAAACTGAATCCCGCAGCCACGGCGGCCACGATGACCTCAGGCCGACTCGCGACATCAAAGATCTGCGCATTCTCCTGCGGGTCCGGCACTTCCAGCGTGGCCAGCTGGCTGACCAGCAGCGACAGCGGCATGTAATGACCGGTCCGCGCTGCCATGCGCGCTGCCAGCAGGTCGTAGTCGCCCTGCAGGTACAGAAAATGCAGGTCGGGCGCGCCTTGGCGCAGGATGTCACGGTAGGCTCGCTTGAGCGCCGAGCACGACAGCACCAGCCCCGTCCCGGCCAAGCGTGCTGCTCCGATACGCTCGGCCAGCGTTTGCAGCCAGCCCGCACGGTCCGCATCGCTCAAAGCAACACTGGCCGCCATCCGCGCCACGTTGGTGGCCGAATGCAAGGTGTCGCCTTCGAGAAACTCCAGGCCCAGGGCGGCGGCCAGTTGGGCGCCCACGGTGCTTTTACCGCAGCCGCTGACGCCCATGACCACAAAAATAGGGGAACCCTTATCTGATGCATGAACTGGCGCTTGTGCAAGCAGACCAAGTCGCCGTGCAGCAACGAGATCGCCGGGGTCGCCTGATTTATTCATTCAAGATGATTGCTGTGGTGTGTCGAGGTGGTCAATGGGGAACGATCTTGACGTTGTTGAGTTTTTCCTGTGCTTCAAACAGTGACGCAATCAGCTTGTCGCCATAACCGGCATTGACAGCCTGGATCAGGCTTTGATGCGTGGCTTCACCCATGAAGCTGGTGACCGGCAGCATTTCGGCCAGGTGGGTGTAATACCGCAGGTCTTTCTGCGCATTGGCGATGCCGAACTTGAAGCCGGTCAAGTCGCCATTCTTGAGGGTTTTGGTGGCCATCATCTGGAAAATGCCGCAGTTGACGCCGCCTGCGGAAATCACGTCATGGAGCCGGTTCAGGTCCAGCCCGCTTTTGGCCGCGACGGCAAAGGCCTCGGCGATCGACGCCGCAAAGCTCATGGCCATCATGTTGTTGACCAGCTTGAGCACATGACCCTGCCCCGGCGGCCCGACATGGAAGATGTTTTCGCAAAAGGCTCTGAGTACGGGCTCCAGGGTTTTGAAATCCTCGGGTTCGGCGCCTACCATGGTGTTGAGCCGGCCTTCTTCGGCTTCCTTGGGCGTGCGTGTCAGCGGCGCATCAACCAGCTTGATGCCTTTGGCTGCGAGGTCATTGCGGATCTTTGTACTGGAGGCAGGTTCAGCGGTCGAGGTGTCGACCACGATCAATCCGGCGCGACCGCACTCCAGCAGGCCATCCTTGCCATACACGATCTGCTCCACCTGTGGCGAACCCGTGACGCAGATAAACACGATGTCCGAGAGCTGCGCGCACTCTGCATTGGTTTTGGCCTCGCGCGCGCCGGCTGCGATCAGATCAGCCAGGTTGTCGCGATTGCGGTTGACCTTGAAGGTCAGCACAAAACCCTTGGCCAGCAAGTTTTTGGCCATGCCGTGGCCCATCATGCCGATACCGATGAATCCAATTTTCTGTGTCATGCTTTATTGACTCCTTGTTGATCGCCGCGCTAGCCCGTGGTATTGAGATAGACCGCGTACAGGGAACTTGTTGCACACATGAACAACCGGTTTCGCTTCATCCCTCCGAAGCAGACATTGGCGACCGTCTCCGGCAGCAGTATCTTGCCCAGCAGCGTGCCATCGGGGGCATAGGCATGCACGCCGTCGGCCGCGCTGGTCCACAGCCGCCCCTCATGATCAACCCTGAAGCCATCAAACAGTCCATTCGTGCATTGCGCAAAAACACGCGATGTCTCAAGACGACGTCCATCCCCGCTGACACGGAACTGCCGAATGTGACGCGGTCCGTCGGGATCATGGCTGGCGCCGGTATCGGCCACATAGAGGATGGACTCATCCGGAGAAAAAGCCAGGCCATTGGGTTTGACAAAGTCATCGGCAACCAGGTCGACCGCACCCGTTGCGGGGTCAATCCGGTAGACATTGCAGGCGCCAATCTCGCTGTCCGAACGCCGGCCTTCATAGTGGGAAAGAATGCCATAGCTCGGATCGGTGAACCAGACGGCGCCGTCTGAATGAACCACCACATCGTTCGGCGAATTCAACCGCCGGCCCTGCCAGCGGTCGGCCAGGACGGTTTGCTCACCGTTGTGTTCCATGCGCACAAGCCGCCGGGTCAGATGCTCGCAGGTGATGAGCCGGCCTTCACGGTCAACGGTGTTGCCATTGGAATTTTGCGCCGGTTGGCGAAATATTCCCACGGTACCGTTGAGTTCGTCCAGGCGCAGCATGCGATCGTTCGGGATGTCCGACCAGACCAGCGTGCGGTGCGCGGCAAACCAGGCCGGGCCTTCGCACCAGCGCGCTCCCGTCCACAGACGCTCGACGCGCTCGCAATGCAACAAGCAGCCGGAAAATCCGGCCTCCAGCACCTCAAAGCCGGTGCCCTCCAGTGTTCCAAATGGTTTCATGCCATGGGTCTCCTTAAAGTCGGAATTTATCAACGCTTGCCGGGTGAGCTGGCAGCCACAATCACCGCGATGATGATGAGCCCGGTCAGCAAGGTGCGAAGACCCGGCCCTGCACCTGCGGCATTGAGCATGGCCACCAGCAGGAACATGAACATGGCGGCCCCCCAAATGCCAGGCACGCTGGGAGCTCCACCACTAACCGCGGTACCTCCTATGACGACCACAGCAATTGTCAGCAAGAGATACTCTTGCCCCTGGTCGAGCGAATTGCCACCGGCAAATCCGGCAATCAGTGCACCGGTCAGACCGGCCAGGCCCGCACAAATCACATAGGCCCAAAATCTGGTGACCTCAACGCGCAGGCCTGCCAGACGGGCGGCCCGGTCGTTTTGTCCGACAGCCTCAATCGACCGGCCCAGCACGGTTCTCTCCAGCATCACGGCGATCCCGACGGTCACCACCAGGGCCACCACGGCGAGCAGCGGAACGCCGAGCAGTCGCATGGCCATGAAATCGGAAAACAGGGGAGGGGGCTTGATTTTCAGCCCCCGGCCAACATAGATGGCGACCGACATCACAATCAGCGACCCGGCAAGCGTCGCAATGATAGGAGGAATATTCAGAACACGGATCAGTCCAAAATTGAAAACACCCACCATCGCGCCCACCAGCACTGCAGCCAGAATACCCGGCACGATCATCGTGTTGTTGCCATTCATCACGATCATTGCCACCGCGCCTGACAAGGCGATTGACGACGGGATGGAGAGATCGGCATTGCCGGGGCCCACGCTGATCACCAGCATCTGCCCCAAAGAAACCAGGACGGTAAACGCGGAAAAAGTCAATGCCGCTGTCAGCAGGTCGCCCGACCCATGGCCCTGACCTGTGAACACGGTGGCAGCCCAAGCCAGCACGGCGGCCACACATGAGCCGAGCCAGGGACGACCCGCGCCCCAGCGCTGCAAGCTTGTGACGCCAGATAAAGATTTCGTCAGTGTACTCACGCGATTCGCTCCAGTCGGTCAATCGCGGCACGCAAGCCGAGCACCACGATGAGAATCAATCCCTGCATGCCAACCTGCCAGTCCGGCGCGATATCCAGGAAAGTCAGAAAGGAGGCTGCCAGTGTCATCGTCAATGCGCCGATCACCGCACCCACTGGAGAAACATAGCCGCCGACAAATTTGCCGCCCCCCAGGATCACGGCAGCAATGGACACCAGTGTGTAACGGGATGCAATGTTCGGATCGGCTGAGGTCGTTTGTCCCACCAGCATCAATCCGGCAATGACGCCGAACACCCCGGCCAAGGCATAAACACCTGCCCGCACCCGAACCAGCGACCAGCCGACACGCGCCACCGCAGCCGGATTACCCCCCAAGCCGCGCACCAGGGTACCGAATGCACTGCGAGTGATCAGGGCGTGTCCCAGCACGGCGGCGACCAGCGCCATCCAGATCGGCATCGGCAGCCATGGCGTGCGGTAAGCCATCGCACTGCTCAGCCAGCCCGGCGCCAGCCCGCCCGGCGTTGGCAGCAAAAGTACGGCACAGCCAAGCCAGACAAAGGACAGGCCCAGAGTGACAACGATGGAGGGCAGGCGGCGCGACTCGATTACAGCGCCGGCCAGGGCGTAAGCACCAACCGCTGCGGCGAGCGCGAGCATGGCCAAAGCGGGCCGCGTCGGCAACAAGGTGGCGCCGATGCTGGCGACCAGCGAGACGAATGGACCAATGGACAGGTCCAGATCACTCACTGCCAGAATCATCATTTGGGCCAGGGTCGCAAACATCAGGGGAATGGCCAGATCGAGCAGCAGGTTGATGCCGAAGTAGGACATCGCGCGCGGCTGCCGCCAGAATACGGCTCCCAACAGCAAGGTCAATGCCATCGCAGGCAACAGGGTATGCAGCATATGCACCCCTCGCTTCGCAAGAACAGGGCTCATGCGGCAATCTCCTCGAAAGACATGTTCAGCACCCGTTCTTCGTTCAACTCGGCCCGCGACAGTTCGCCGACCACTTCGCCGTTGTTGAAAACATAGACCCGATCGCAGTGAAACAACTCATCGAACTCGGTCGTGTACCAGATAAAGGTCCGTCCGCGCCGGGCCTCATCGGCAATCAGGGCATAGACATCGTGCTTGGTGCCAACGTCCACGCCGCGCATCGGGTCGTCCATCAGGATGATCGGTGCGGTCGACCCCAGTGCCCTGGCGAACAGCACCTTTTGCTGATTGCCGCCGGACAGGGAATAGATCGGCAGATCAAGACCCGGTGTCACAAGACCCAGGCGCTGCCGCCATTGCTCGGCACGATCACGCTCTTTCTTCAGATCAATCAGCAGCCCGCGCCGGAATTGCGACAGACAGCCCACGCTCATGTTGCGCGCGATCGACCACAAGCCAAACACCCCGTCGGTCTGGCGGTCTCCGGCTACAAACGACGTGGCGCCGTCAACCCACACAGCGCAATCAGCTGCGCCGGCAGACGCTGCCTGCAAACGCAACAGCAGCCCGGTTTGACCATGTCCTGCCAATCCAGCCAGACCGATCACTTCACCTGCACCCGCGTTCATCTCCATTCGCGTCCGGGTGGGTGAGGATACTTTCACGACCAGCGGCGCATTCTGCGGCCCGGCTGTCGTCGAAGCTTCACCGGCAAAACCGGTAGCCTGCTCGTCCTGGCCCATTGCGGCGACCAGCCGGTCGCGACTGGTCTGATCCGTGCGCACGGACTCGACAACCTGACCATCGCGCATGACCACCACGCGGTCTGCCACATTGAAGATTTCACGCAGTTTGTGGGAGATCAGAATGCAGCTCTTGCCATGCGCCACGAATTCACGGATATAGGCCAGCAACTGGCCTGCCGCATGGCTGTCCAGCGAGGAGGTGGGCTCATCAAGAATCATCAGTTCCAGAGGCTGCGCCCCGGGGGTGAATGCGCGGGCAATCTCGACCAGCTGACGCTTGCCGATGGACAGATCAGCCACCACCTGGTCCGCACGCAAACCATGGCCGGGAAAGATACGGTCAAGCGAGGCCTCCAATTGAGAACCGGCATTCACACGCCAGTTCCAGCCTTTGAGCTGCGGCTGGGCAATACGCATGTTCTCGGCCAGCGAGAGATTGGCACAAAGGGAAAGCTCCTGATAGACGGACCGGACCCCCAGGCGTTGCGCCTCGCGCACACCCCAGTCGGAGCGCCCCGCTCTGCCAGCGAAATGCAGTTCCCCACGATCAGGCGTCAGGGTGCCGGACAGCACATTCATAAGGGTGGATTTGCCAGCCCCGTTATGTCCGACCAAGCCAATACATTCACCACGCGTGATCTGGAAATCCACGCCGCGAAGCGCCTGCACGGCACCAAAGGCTTTGGCGGCATCCCGGACCTCAAACAGGATTTCAGAAATTGAATTTGTCACTATGTCTCTCTTGTCAGAAATGCCGACCCTATATGAACGCCAAAAACCAAATGCATGCCCGAACAGGCAATATCCATTCCTATGCGATCCGGTCTCGCCTTCTGACAAGAGCAAGACCGGACTATCGAAACCCTACTTCAGCTTGGCCAGGAAATCCATCACTTCTTTTTGCGAGTACTCAACGTTCACCACGCCACCGGGTTCGGTATTCTTGAGAGACTCATCCAGCGTCTGCTGGGTCACAACACTTAATGGCAGCTTCATGTCTTTGGGGACTTTGGCCCCTGCCAGGATCTGCTGGGCAACCCAGAAGGCAAATGTCGAAGCACCCGGAGCAATGCTGGCCGACATGGTCTGGTACTTGCTCGCATCGCGCTGCTCTTTCCACCAGGTCAGTTCATCATGGCGATTGCCGAGAAAGATGACCGGGGTGGGCCGCCCCGCTGCCTTAAACGCTTGGGCAACGCCATAGCCGTCACCCCCTTGGGTGGCAACCGCCGTCACAGCGGGCAGGGTCGAAAGAACAGCCGAAACCTCTTTTTGCGCGACCGTCTGGGTCCAGTTGCCATGAGCCGATCCGACTATTTTGTATTCGGGGTGTTTTTTTACACCCTCAGCAATGCCTTGATGGATTTCATCATCGACAAATACGCCCGCCAGACCACGCACTTCAAGCAGGTTGCCCTTGAGACCGCGGCTAGCAAAGTAGTCGATCTGCATCTCTCCGAGCTTCTTGAAATCCACCGCGATGCGATAAGCGCAGGGCTCAGTGACGATGCCGTCAAATGACACCACCACAATGCCCGCATCACAGGCTTTTTTAACCGCTCCATTGAGCGCTGTCGGAGACGCCGCATTGACGACGATGGCGTCGTAGCCCTGCAAAATCATGTTCTGAATTTGTGCGGCTTGTTCCGTCGCCTGGTTCTCGGCGGTTGTGAAGCTCGGTGCCTGCGCGACGATGTGCTTGGCTACAGCGTCCTTGGTGATTTTGTCCCAGCTCTTGAGCATGGTCTGGCGCCAGGAGTTGCCAGCGAAGTTATTGGACAGTGAGATTTTCTTGGTCGCAGTATCGGCCGCCGTGGCCGGTGCCTGGGCAGCAATGACGAGCAAACAGCTGATAGCTACCGTACGGAGCGTGAATCGACAATTTTTCATATAAGTTCCTTATCCTGAATCCGATTGCCCGGTCTCAGGTGTTTCCTCAAAAAAAGCCAGTCCGACAACCAAACGTATATGCCGGTCATCAGAGGTACTACGTCGGCAGAACGGCGTACCCAGGCAAACGAATGTCAATACTTCAAAGGTCGACATGCACTGAGTCTTCCATCAAAAACAAAGCACCGGCAGACTTACATCGTATTGAAATATCATCATACCAATGGCTGCTTCAAATTGAACACTGGGAGAAACCCTGAGTCGGTGCGTCATTCACAGGCTGTGAAGGACTGCAAAATGGCGTGAACCCTGTTCTTGCGAAGAAATACGCTCAATCCGGCACAGAGGCCCGCACCGTGGCGTCCCCGCGCTTGTGCAGCTCAGGCAGCAGCTCCAGCCCGAGTCCGGGCTTGTCATTGAGGCTGATCATGCCGTTTTTCACGGTAGGCAATTCCGTGACCAACTCCTTGTACCAGCCGCTGTAGAAGGCGCGCACGCTTTCCTGGATCAGTGCGTTGGGCGCATGCAGTGACAGATGGGTAGAAGCCGCCCACACCACCGGGCCGGTGCAATCGTGCGGCGCCACCGGCAGCTGCCAGGCGTCGGCCATGGCGGCGATCTTGCGTGCCTCGGTCAGGCCGCCGCACCAGCTCAAATCCAACATGGCGACGCCAGCCACGCCGGTTTGCAGATAGTCCTTGAAACCCCATTTATAGCTGAGCGTCTCGCTGGCGCAGATCAAGGCCTCGCAGTCCTTCGCATACTGCTTGAGCAGATCGAGGCTGTCCATGCGGATGGCATCCTCGTGCCAGAAGGTATTGAAGGGCTTGAGGGCGCGCGCGATCTTTTGCGCCATGGGCAGGCGCCACAGGCTGTGAAATTCGACCATGATGTCCATTTTTTCGCCCACGGCCTGACGAATTTTGCGGAAGGGTTCCAGCGCCTGATCGAGGTCGGCGTTGCTGATGTACTGGCCATCGCTCTTCTCTGCCGCCGGGTCGAAGGGCCAGATTTTCATGGCGCTGATGCCTTCGCTCAGCAATGACTCAGCCACTTCGTCGGCACGGTGCAGGAAGCCTTCCAGGTCCTCGTAAGGGCCCGCATGCTGCCCCAGACCCCAGTTGGCCGTGCTCTGGTTGACGGTGTTGCGCACATACTGGTAGCCGGCACAGGTGTTGTAGATGCGGATGGCGTCACGGCTTTTGCCCCCCAGCGCGGTATGCACGGGCATGTTGGCGGCCTTGCCAAAGATGTCCCACAGGGCAATGTCCACGGCCGAGTTGCCGCGTGTCTCGACGCCAGAGCCGCGCCAGCCCAGATACCCCATCACGTCCTTGTTGCGCGCCTCAATGGCCAGCGGGTCTTTCCCCAACAGTTTGGGGGCTACCCACTCATGGAGATAGGCTTCCACCGCCTGCGCGCCCATGAAGGTTTCACCTAGCCCCACCAGTCCTTCATCGGTATGAACGCGAACCCAGATGATGTTGGGGAACTCGCCCAGCCGCAGGGTTTCAAATTTGGTGATCTTCAATTCAGACTCCAAAAAAAAAGGCCGCGAGGGATGCCCCTGGCGGCCTTGCCTCAGATCATGCGACGGTTCGTACTAACCGCCGCGGGCTTTTTTCAGGGCATCCAGCACGACGGTGACGGCTTCCGCGCCGATTGTTGGCACGTTTTTGTCGTACACCGGTTTGACCTTGTCAAACATGCGGCGCTGCTCAGCCGAGGTAATCTCGTTGACCTGCATGCCTTTGGCTTTCAGGCTGGTCAGCGATTTCTCGGACTGCGCACGGATAGCGGTGCGCTGCACTTTCTGACCCTCTAGAGCGGCTTCGCGCATCACAGCTTGCTCCTGCGCGTTGAGCTGGTCCCAAAGTTTTTTGCTGTAAAGAATCAGAAAAGGCGTGTACGCATGCCGGGTCACACTCAGGTACTTCTGTACTTCATTGAACTTGGACGTTTCAATCGTGACGAAGGGATTTTCCTGGCCGTCGATGGTTTTGGTTTCCAGCGCGGTGAACACCTCGCCGAAGTTCATCGGAACAGCGTTGGTTCCCAGCGTCTTGAAGGTGTCCAGAAAAATGTTGTTCTGCATGACGCGAACCTTAATGCCCTCGAAGTCTTCCGCTTTGGTCACCGCGCGCTTGTTGTTGGTCAGGTTGCGAAAACCGTTTTCCCAGTAAGCGAGATTGACGAGACCGGCTTCTTCAAGCTTCTTGTTGAAGTAGGCTCCCGCCGGGCCGTCCAGCACCGCGTCCGCTTCTTTTTCATTGGCAAACAGGAACGGCAGATCGAACACGCCCAGTTCCTTGATGATGCCCACCAGCGGCGAGCTGGAGGTACAGACCATCTCCTGCGTGCCGGCACGCAAGGCTTGCGTGGCCTGCAGGTCGCCACCGGCGGCGTTGTTCCAGAAGGCATTGATCTTGATCTTGCCGCCGGTCTTGGCATTGAGCACTTCCTGCATTTTTTTGACACCGAGTCCGACCGGATGATCTTCGGCCACGCCGTTGGTGAACTTGATGGTGCGCTCGGCAAACTGGGCGAAGGCTGAAGTCGCCAGCAGCAGGGCGGCACCGGCAATGACCGATGCAATGGTTCTGCGCTTAAACATGGTTGTCTCCTTAAAAATGAACGACAGGGGTCGGGAAAAATGTCATCGCATCCACCAATGAAGTGGCACGGTAACGATCTGGGGAAAAAGAACCAGCAGGAACAGAACAGCCAGCTGGGCCAGCAGGAAAGGCAGTACGCCCTTGAACGCATCGTCCATGGTGATCTTGGCGACACCGCACACAACGTTGAGCACGGTGCCCACCGGGGGCGTGATCAGGCCGATGGCGTTGTTCATGATGAACAACACGCCAAAGTACACCGGATCAATGCCAGCCTTGAGCACCACGGGCATCAGCACCGGCGTGAGGATCAGCACCGTCGGCGTGAAATCAAGGGCCGTGCCGACCACCACGATCAGCACCATCATGACAAACATCAGCAGCATCTTGCTGCCCATGAAAGGCTCCAACATGTTGGCAACTTCCGTTGGAATGTTGGCCACCGTGATGAGCCAGGCACTGACCATGGCTGCGGCCACCAGAAACATCACCACTGCCGTCGTCTTGCCTGCGGTCAGCACCAGTTGGTACAGATCAGACCATTTGAGTTCACGGTAAACAAACATGCCTACCGCAAAACTGTAGACCGCCGCCACCACAGCCGCCTCGGTCGGCGTGAACACGCCGAATTTCATGCCGCCAATGATGACGACGGGCAGGGCCAGCGCCAAGCTTCCTTCGGCAGTGATTTTCAGGCGTTGCGGCATCGCAAGTCTGGGTGCTGGCAACACTTTTTCTTTTTTCGCCACCCACCACCATGTGAGACCAACGGCCGCACCCATCAGCACCCCGGGGACAATGCCGGCCAGAAACAGCTTGGTGATCGAGACGTTGCCCGCCACCCCGAAAATAATCATCCCGATGGAAGGCGGAATAACCGGGGCGATGATGCCGCCCGATGCAATCAGTCCGGCCGAGCGGTTGATACCGTAGCCCGCGGCCCGCATCATGGGAATAAGCAGGGCCGCAAGCGCTGCGGTATCGGCCACGGCAGAGCCCGAGAGCGACGCCATGATGACGGCGGCCACCACAGTGACATAGCCCAAGCCGCCGCGGAAATGGCCGACCCAGGCCATGGCCAGGTTGACAATGCGCCGGCTCAAACCGCCTGCGTTCATGAACTCTCCGGCGAGCATGAAAAATGGCACCGCCAGCAGCGGGAAGTTGTCAGCCCCGTCGACAAAACGTTGCGCCAGGATCTGGCTGTCAAACGTAACCAGGCCGCTGGTTGCCGCCAGGAACCCCATAAGCGTCAAGCCACAAACGAGTAAGGCATAGGCGATGGGCATGCCAATGGCCATGGCGGCCAGCAGGCTGACAATAAACACTGTGACCGTCATGCTTTGACTTCCTTTAGTTGTTTTTCGACATCCGCCAGTCCTTCGGTTTCAATCACCTGAATCAGTTCATCCTCGCGCAGCCGGCCGCTCAGCAGGCGGTACAGCACATTGAGGTTCATGATGCCCATGACACCACCAACGACGTAACCAATGCCATAGATCCAGATCATTGAAAGGCCAACGACTGGTGACACATTGCTGACTTGGAGCTGATGCATCTCCCAGGTGCCGACAAAAAACAGCACATTGCAGCCCAGCATCAGCGCTTCGCTGAGGAACAGGCATAGCTTCTTGCCGCCCACCCCCAGATGCTTGACCACCGTATCCACGCCCAGATGCCCTTTTTCGCGCATGGTGACCATGGCGCCAATGTAGGTAAGCCAGATAAAACTGTAGCGGGACATTTCGTCAGAAATATCAATGCCTGAGTTGAAGCCGTAGCGCAACACCACATTGCCGAACACCATGAACACCATGGCCACCATGCACACGACCACCAGAAATTCGAGCAACTTGAAGAACAGATTTATTGTTTTTTG
>Ga0209123_1001282_pt1 | contig 25611 bp, 22 predicted proteins | sample BarGraIncu00431A_FD_184500 | JGI IMG/M metagenome (GOLD analysis project Ga0209123, IMG submission 184500) | Arctic peat soil microbial communities from Barrow, Alaska, USA - Barrow Graham LP Incubations 004-31A (SPAdes) (version 2) | ecosystem: Environmental > Terrestrial > Soil > Wetlands >...
ACTTTCAATATAATCATATTTATCCAGTGTGATCACCCCTACATCTTATGCATTTCATGTAAATAAAACCTTGTTAACTGCAGCATACATATCGTAAATTATAACACTAATAATTAATAGCTACAATAACCCGAAAATTGGTTCCTTCAAAATTGTCGATATCAACATTATCATTAAACATAGCCTAAAGTTTATATAAAATCCACCTACAGGTACTTAACTCATATTTAAGTTCATACACCCTTTCGGCTCCCTTGATTATGCTTTGACATGTATAAACTCTCATAAAATTACCAGCCAACTTTTCATTTAACACACTAATAATCTTATCTACCTTTATAACTGATATACTTTCATCTTTATTAGAAATCTTAAATCTTATAGGTTTTATATTCCCTTGCTCATCCGTCCATGCAACCATTTCTATTGACTTTGCTAACACTTTCATACTATCCCCTCCAAACTTATGTTCGTATGTATTATTATTATATAACATTTTACTGAAATTGTAAGGGGTAATGTTTTCCTTTAGGAAAAAAACTAATTAGGAATATATGCTCGATTAATTTTAAATATAAAAGTGAATAAAATTACCAAAACAGTCTATACTTTAAATACCGATCTCCTTTTTGACGAATGATATTCTAATATACATAAAAAATACTGCGTAGGCTATAACCTAATGCAGTATTTTTTATTTTTTGCTTAGTCAACTATTAGTTATAATAACAAACAGTAAATAACTTAAGTTATGGTTAAATTAATAAAAAAAGTGAGTTGTTAAAAATGGCTGTAGCTCAGTGGACAATTTATATTTGCTATGGTTTGTTCATATCCCCCTGGGAATTTTTTGAAGGAGCCTGCGACTTAAATTGCTAAGATGATAAATTCTCGATTGCGTTTTTTCTGTTTTTCGTAATATTCTTGGTAATCATCTTTGACCAAACCATTGTTGCCACGAACCCAATTATAAGGACAATAATAACGCCTATGAAGTAATATCTATAACCAGTAACACCACCATAAGTGTCAAGTGTTTTTCCAGCAAGATATGGTACAAAAACTTCTGGCAAATAGCCAATTGTTGAAATAACACCTATTGCCGTTCCGGAAAGAGCTAAAGGAATGCCCCCCTCTTCCATTAGAGAGAAAATAACACCATAATTGCTATACATAGCTACATAGATAATTATGCAACCAATTATTAATATAGGTATCAGGTTTGTTTGCCCAGGTGTAAATATAACTAGTGCTGTACCAATTGTCATTGCAGAAAACCCAAACAGAAGTATTTTTGAACAGCCAATCTTATCTCCTATGATACCAGCGGCTGAAGAAGCAAATGGGCGCACATATTGAGCCAACATAGTTAATATAGCACCAAATAGTGCTGTTGCACCAAACACACCTGTTGCGTAAGGAGTAAAGTAATAAAACGACATATTCATTGTATATGATGCACAAAGAATAATTGTAAGAATCCAGACTGCAGGCATTTTTAAGACTTTGCCTATATTTGAAAGTTCAAACTTCTCTGAAGCCTCGTTTTCACCATCTTTTATAAATAAAAATGTTAAAATGCCAAGGCATATAACTACTACTGAGTAGAATAATACAACACCATTAATACCAGCTGAATCATTAGCCGCTTTTGTAGCAAATCCAAATATTGCAAGGGCAATTGCAAGATGAAGTGCATTTACAACACCTCGCCCACCCTCCATAAGACCAAAAGCTTTACCTTGCTCGTTAGAATTTGCAAGTAACCTAATACCTTTTACAAATGCAGGCCAGAATGTTAGAAGAGATGTTATGCCCCACCATGCATATATTAAAACCAAAACAGTGTAGGATGGTTTTGTAAGGTGTATTAGTCCTCCTAAACCAGTTCCTATAAGTGAAAAGGCAACAAGTATTTTCACTGGAATCCTATCAGCTAAAACACCACCCAATAGATAGGATATCATACCAAAAATGCCATATATACTTCCTAAAGTACCAATTTGAGTGTTTGTTAGCTTAAATATTGTAAGGTAAGCATCATAGTAGTAGAGCCTAAAATAAGGTAACCCATAGATTAGTGATGCACTTATAATTAATAGGATAAACCTAAATTTATTTTTCATTAGCTTTGATTCAGATTTTGTCCCTTCCATTATTAATTCCTCCTTCTTCTTATAATAGAATAATTAAATACCGTTTCTCTTAATCTTCCGATCCCATTTCCTGTTGAAAACATGTTCCTGATTTTCATTAACATCCATTTCACCAGTCAGGTAGAAGTACTCCTTGTCAGCAGACTGTCTTACTACAATATCAGCATCAATCCACCAGCCCTCACGACCAACTCTCATCTTTTGATAAATTGTGTAGTGAGCAGAGAGAGGATCCTTGTTGGAAAGCGTCAGTACGCGTTTCAGATTATGCTCAACTGTAACGTCAATTTCATCGAACCGATACACACCTTCACCAAATACACCACCAACACCATCAGTAATACAAGTCCATGTATCAGTTAGAATATCATAGGAAATTGAATGGTCAACGTGCCCTTCAGACAGCACTGTAGTAGGAGTTAAAGCTGCACACTTAGGTTCCATATTAGGACCTTTGCAGTTTTCACCTACAAATATAGGCAGAATGAATTTTGCAGTAGAAAGATTCATTGCAAGTGTAGCATCCTCCGGCATATTCCAAAACATTGGCCAGAATGTAGTAGCTAGGGATAATCGTACACGATGCCCTGGTGCAAACTTATGACCGCAGCAGTCCAAGGTAACAAATGCATTAACTTTTTTGCCAGGTTCCAAAAGTTTAACCTTGTCGTGACCTTCCAAATGCGTCAGGTTCATGACACCATAGGATACTCTTGTTACTGAACCCTCAGGAAAAACATCACAAACGGACGCATAAAGCATAGCATTAGGCTTGTCACTGGATAGCTCAACCTCAAAGCGTGGGTAACCGAAAATCTCCAGTGGTTCAACCAGAATATCCCCTTCAAATACCATAGACATACCATTGTCAACTCTTTGATCGCATGGGCTTTCGCCAGGTACACCTGCACCCATCCACTCACCTGCCAACAAACCATGGTTTTGTGGTGTTTTTAGCATAACGGTTTCTTCCTTATTCACAGGAGTTGTCTGCAACTTGCCATATGTCATAAACATTACCTTAGGCTCAACATCATCAGTAGGCCATGAATTTACACCTATCCAGTGACCTTCACTTACAGGCATATTGCACGATGGAGGCATGCTGTCTTCCATCCACGCCTGAACCATTGGGCCATCCATTACACCGTTATCTATATCCTTTAGCCAATGATCCCACCAGCGTACTCCTTCCTCTAGGAAGTTCATTGCTGGTCCAGGCACTCCATCATGAGCATAAACATGTGCCCAAGGTCCAAGAATACCTTTGCGTGGAACATCTAGTCCATCCATAAGTGTAAGTACAGTATTTTTGTAAGCATCAGCCCATCCATCAATTGCAAGTACCGGAACTTGAATAGCTGAATAATCTTCACAAACTGATCCATGCTTCCAATAGTCATCACGAGTCTGGTGTTCCATCCAATTTTCCATCCATAGTGGCATTGCCTCTAGACGTTTTAGCCACATTTCACGCCATGCATCACCCACTATCTTTGGGTCGATAGGACGACACTGGTAAGCCAGCATGATTGCTCCCCACCAGAAGTTATCATTAAGCAGACAACCACCTTTGTAGTGGATATCTTGATTGTAACGATCGTCAGTAAACCCAACTGTGATAATTGCTTTAAGTGCAGGTGGACGACGTGCAGCTACTTGTAAGGAGTTAAATCCACCCCATGATTTTCCCATCATACCAACATTTCCATCGCACCATACCTGACGGCTGATCCAATCGATTACCTCAACCGCATCATCTTGCTCTTGCTTTATATATTCATCAAGAAGTAACCCGTCGGATTCGCCTGAACCCCTCATATCCACTCTAACTACTACATATCCATGTCCGGAAAAGAAACCATGCATAGGTTCATCACGTGCCCTTGTACCATCAGTCTTACGATAAGGAATATACTCAAGGATAACAGGTAGTGGTTTATCATCTTTAACAACTGGAAACCATATACGGCTTGATAGCTTAGTTCCATCGGCCAATGTAATCCATTCATTCTCCACCTTTCTAACTTGATATGGGAACTCGGTTATAATTTGCTTTGTTTTACATTCAATTGTCATTTATACAACCCCCTTCTTCGTATAATGTAGTTGTAAGCATTGATAATAAATCAGTCACAATACACCTGAATGACATTATTAATATCTTATCTAATGTTCTCAACTCATAATTTAATTCTAATTATTCTTATCTTAATTTTGATCCTTGTAGTAAGCATCGATGTTGCTTCTGACTAGTGTAATTCGATTTCAGTTTAAGAAATTCCTTTATTTGTGGAAAATTTATACTGTACTTGCTTTTTACACAAAGATACTCTACCAAAAGCCTTTTGGCTTTATCTTGCAGCATAAAATTAATTTTTTGAAATTAATCAAAAAATTCATAATTTTTACACTTAGTTGACATTATCTATGGGCATAACTAAAACATAGAAATGATAATAATAAACGAAAGAGGAGAGATTATATGAAAAATACATCTTTAAAAACCAAAATACTAACAGGATTACTAACAGGAGGCATAATTTTATCAGCGGTTAGTACAACTTTTGCAGCAACTGCTACACCGAATGCCACAGATGTAAAGGCCAACTTAAAAAATGAGTGTAAACAAAAAGTATTAGAAGGCAACAGAAATTTGATGCAAATTTTAAAAAACTTGTTGTAGATAAAACTTTAACTCAAGATCAATCAAATAAAATCAATGCTTCAATGACTAAAGCTAGAGCTACAAGAAAAGCAAATTTCGAAAAGACAAAAGGTATGACTAAGGAGAAACGCAGAGCATATATGATAAAGAATAATATCAAACGTGTAAGTCCTTTAAAGTCACTTGTAGATAATGGAACTATAACTCAGGCTCAAGCGGACAAAGTAGGAATGGGTGGTCATCATGGACATGGAGCAAAAGGAGCTAAGTCAGGCCCAAAGGTTAATTAGGTCATAGTGAAATGGAGCCTATAGAATAAACACTTAAAAGTGTTTATTCTATAGGCTCCATTTTTATATACCATAAAGGGGTATCTCTGCCATTTCAACAACATTGGACCAAGAACAATTAATCTTGCTGCACTTGAAATATTATCAATTAATGAAATGAGAAAAACAAATGATGGTGAAAGCCTTTTAGACAGCGTTATGGATTTATAAAATATAAAAAATAAAAATAAAGAAAGCCCTTTAATGGATAAACATAATAAATTAATGTATAATTGGTAGATTTGACTTATCTTTGAAATTGAATTATAATTTTAGTAATATAATAAAAAAAATACAAACTCAATATTATTAATAGTTTCATAAATTAATATTTATATTTGAGGCGTGTTATTGAGTAATGTCAAGCAAAATCCAAAGGAGTAATCTTTACTCTTTTGGCTTTTTATTTTGGAATATTTTTACATAAATAATTTCCATAAGGGTACTTAAGAGGGGGTTTTATATGCAAAATAAAAGTATTTCACCATAGTAATTACAAAATTACTTTGCAAAAGATATTTGGCCATAATAAATAGACTAAATATTGAAAAAATACTTAAAGGAAGAGGTGTTATAAATGCAAATGAAAAGAAAACTAGTCTCACTAATTACAATTCTAGCTATGTTATTATCAATTGTTCCCATTGGCTCAGTTTTTGCAGCGCCAAGTACAACACAACTCATTGTCCACTATTATAGGATAGATGGAAAATATAAAGCAAATATAAAAGCAACTTCTTTAGATGGTAAAATCAAAGGAAAAGTGTCAGAAAAAACTACTGATGAATATGGACTTAAAATGACTTTCAACTTAAAAAATATAATTGAAAACGACTACATAAACCTTGAAGTAAAAGAAGACAGTGTTTTTCCAAAAGACAAAAGAAGTGTAAGGGCCAAAAATGGTGTGGCAGAAGTATGGCTCATTGATGGTGATCCTCGCATATACAGCAAACCCCTATCTATAGATTCAAGGATTGTTACTAAGAAGGACAATAAAGAGTACGTTGCTGTTGAAGATTTAACAAATTTATTTGATTTGACTTTTGAATACGGAAAAAACGGGTACATATTTGATGGTGCTGCAGCAGGTACAGTTGATATCTTGACTATTCATCATGATAGAGACTATTTTGAAATCAATGTTAACAGTAATAAAATAGGTTCTAATGTCACCTCAAATATGTTAAAAGAATTTACGGATTTGGTTTTTTATGATGTAGATGGATTTAAGCAAGATAACAAATACTATTTGTCACTGGGATATATTGAGAGGCTATTTCAAGTAGCTACTTTAAGTGTTAAAAACAAGGATTACCTACTCAAAAAACAGGACGTGGCCTATGATAAAGTCACCTATGCCGAGACTCCAGAACAGGTTGGTTTTTCCTCTGAAAAACTAGACAAAATTGATGATTATATCAATCAGCAAATAAAGGATGGTTTCCCAGCAACTGCAATGATTGTAGTCAAGGATGGCAAAATTGTCAAAGAATCCGCATATGGCTATTTAAAAAAATATGATACTCCATATGTGAATGGAAAATACGAACCTGCAGAGCTATTACCTCAATCTAAATGGGAACCAGCTACAGTGGATTCATTATTTGACATGGCTTCAAATACTAAGATGTATGCCACAAACTACGCAATTCAAAAATTGGTTTCTGAAGGAAAATTGAATCTTGATCAAACCATTAATTCTTTCCCAGGATGGGGAAATTTCAAAGATAGTTATGTAACATACACAGGGAAATGGACGCTTGGTGGTACCGGTGGCCTTCCCGAAGATAAGATTATAGGTAAAGAAACGGTTACAGTACGTGATTTACTTCACCATAGTGGTGGAAATATTCCCGACCCTGAATACCCTAATAAGACTTCAGCAGGTGATTTATGGTATCAAACCGATGACTATACTAATCGTGATGGGATTATAGATGCTATTTGCAAGACACCTTTAAAATATACACCTAGGACAAGTATTGCTTATAGCGACGTTGATTTTATGATGTTAGGCTTACTGGTTGAAAAGATTACAGGTATGCCGCTTGACAAATATGTGGAAGAAAATATTTATAATAAGCTTGGAATATCTAATACGGTTTTTAATCCACTTAGTAAAGGTTTTAAACAATCAGAAATTGCTGCCACTGAATTAAATGGAAATACTCGTGATGGAAATATTGATTTCGGAATTATGGAGGATGGTTCCCCTGTTAATATAAGAAAATACACATTACAAGGTGAAGTCCATGACGAGAAAGCTTGGTATTCTATGGGGGGAGTAGCTGGTCATGCAGGACTTTTCTCTACCGTAGGCGACATGGGTGTCTTAACACAGCTTATGCTAAATGGCGGTGTTTATAACGGAAAACAGATTTTCACTAAAGAGGTTGCTAATGAGTTTACTACACCTTATAGTGTTGATCCAAGTGCTGTGGATGCATCTACTTACGGACTAGGATGGAGATTACATTCAAAAAGTTCCTCTGCTTACTACTACTTTAATTGGGGTCCTAGCAGAAGTACATATGGACATGAGGGTTGGACTGGAACTCTAACAATTATCGACCCGGTTTATAATATGACTATTACTATTCTTACCAACTTAAGACATTCAGAAGTAGTTGCACCTCCTAATGGATTTGACGGAAACAACTATCCAATTGGTAGTCTTGCACCTATATCCGGAATGGTTTATGGTTCGCTTATAAGTGAGAAAACTCCTGTGAATAATGCAAATATAAGCACAGGCTCTGTAAGAAAGAATTCTATTAAATATGGAAATTAGTAATATAAATTAAGGAGGATAACACAATATGCAAAAGAAAATCAAAGTAATTATATCAGCCATATTAACTACAACTATATGTCTATCATTAGTAGCACTAAATAACAATAAATCAGCTAAGGCGGTAACTAATCCAAAAGTTACAGTAGGTATAGACAATATAGATAGTTATAAATACTTATTTAAAGATAAAAAAGTAGGTTTAATAACTAATCCATCAGGTATGAATAGTAATTTCGAAAGTTCCATAGATGTATTGAATTCAAAGACTAATTTGACAACATTATTTGCGGCTGAACATGGAATAAGAGGAAATAGCCAAGATGGTGGAACCATAGGCAATGAAATAGATGTTAAAACAGGACTTCCTGTTTACAGTTTATATGGAAAAACTAAAAAACCTACTGCAGATATGCTAAAAGATGTAGATGTACTTGTTTATGATATGCAAGATGTGGGAGCTAGATTCTATACGTTTATAAATACCATGGCATATGCAATGCAAGCTTGTGCAGAAAATAATAAAACTTTTGTTATTTTGGACAGGCCTAATCCAATAGGTGGAAATGTAGAAGGTACAATTTTAAATGATATAGATACTGATGCAAATGGCAAGCAAAAATATGTATCATTTGTAGGTATGTATCCAATACCACAAAGATATGGTATGACTATAGGTGAATATGCTAAATACCTAAATAAAACCCAAAAAATTAATTGCGACTTAGAAGTTGTACCAATGATTGGATGGACAAGAGATATGTACTATGATGATACAGGTTTAAAGACTTGGGTAATGCCATCACCAAATATGCCAACTTTAGACACAGCCACAGTATATGCAGGGACTTGCGTATTTGAAGGAACAAACGTTTCAGAAGGAAGAGGAACTACAAGACCATTTGAGCTTATAGGAGCCCCATGGATTAATTCTATTGAATTAGCTGATAAATTAAATAGTTTAAATATTCCAGGGGCTAAATTTAGACCAGCTTCCTTTGCACCAACTTTTTCAAAATACTCTGCTGCTGATACCACATATAACACTACAGGAAAAGTACAGACTTGTGGAGGAGTTCAAGTTTATGTAATAGACAGAATTAAATACAATTCTATAAAAACAGGACTTGCAATGCTTTATACTATAAGAGATATGTACCCTAATGATTTTAAATATAGAGCTGATAATTATTTAGATCTTCTTACTGGAGATAGTTACGTAAGAGAAGGCACATACACTCTCGAACAATTATTTAATAGAGTAGATAAAGAATCAAAAAAATTCAAAAAAGCGACCCAAAAATACTATATCTATTAGACCGCTGAATATCTGTGTAATTAAAAATCACCGATGTCAATTTAAATTTCTAAACATACACAGTTAACTATAAATGGAGGGATATATAATGAAAAAATGTAGGCTAAACAAAAGGTTATTATCAACAGCACTTACTTTATTATTGATAGCCACCATGTCTATCACGCCAACTATTCAAACAAAAGCATTAACTCCTGAGGACCAAGCAACAAAAATAGTTTCAGAAATGACTATAGAAGAAAAAGTTGGACAAATGTTAATGCCTGACTTTAGAAATTGGAATAGCAGTGGATTTACTGTTATGAATGATGAAGTTAAGGGTGTCATTGAGAAATATCACTTAGGAGGAGTTATTCTCTTTGCTGAAAACGTTAAAGGAACTGAACAAACCGCAAGACTTGTAGATGGGCTTCAAAAGGCTTCACCAGAAATTCCATTACTTATAACTATTGATCAGGAAGGTGGAATAGTCAGAAGACTTCAAACTGGGACAGGCATGCCTGGAAACATGGCTTTAGGGGCTACTCGTTCTACAGACTTATCCTATAAAGTAGGAAATGTAATAGGTAGAGAGTTAAACTCACTAGGAATAAATGTTAACTTTGGACCAGACCTAGATGTAAACATAAACCCAGCTAATCCAGTCATTGGTGTCAGATCCTTTGGTTCAGATCCTAAGATGGTTTCTGACTTAGGTGTAGCTTATATTAAGGGTGTTCAAGATGCAGGTGTTGCTGCAACCGGCAAGCATTTCCCAGGGCATGGAGATACAGCAACTGATTCGCATTTAGGGCTTCCAGTTGTTACTCATGATATTGATACTTTAAATAAAGTTGATTTAGTACCATTTAAGGCAGCTATTGCCAATGGTGTAGATATGATAATGACAGCTCACGTTGCTTTTCCAGCTGTTGATAATACACAGGTAATTTCAAAGAAAGATGGTACGCTGGTTAATCTTCCAGCAACACTTTCAAAGAAAGTTTTAACCGGCCTTTTGAGAACTGAGCTAGGCTTTAAGGGAGTTATTTCTACAGATGCTCTTAATATGCAAGCTATAGCAGAACACTTTGGGCCAGAAGAATCTGTTATAATGGCTATAAACGCTGGTACAGATATAGCTTTAATGCCAGCATTAGTCCAAAATAAAGATCAAATTGCCAATCTTGATAAGGTATATAATGCAGTAGTTAATGCTGTAAAAACTGATGTAATCCCTGAATCAAGAACCACTGAATCTGCAACTAGGATAATAGCTCTTAAAATAAAAAGAGGTATATATGATCCTTCAGGAATCAGCACTAAACCTTCCATAGATGAAAGAGTAGCTATAGCTAAGACTGTAGTTGGAAGTGCTGAAAATAAAGCAGTAGAAAAAGAAGCTTCTGAAAAAGCAGTAACTCTTCTTAGAAATAAAGGAAATAAACTGCCCTTCAGCCTTAAAGACGGGAAGAAAATAGTATTGGTTTCTTTAAGTACTGCAAGAAATACTTCCATGATAGATACAATAAATTCTATCGTTGCTAAAGATAATCTTGCAAATGTAGATATAAAAGCATTTACGTACTCATCAACAGCTAAATTATTAACATCTGAGCAAAAGACTGCTATAGAAGCTGCAGATTATGTAATAACTAATAGCGTAAATTTGACTCCAGATGCTTCAGGTAGCTACTATGATATAGACTATATAAAAAGTGTAGCCGATTATACCAACAGCAAGGATATACCAATGGTGAATATATCCATAAGAAATCCCTATGATATAATGTACACTCCAAATGTTAAAGCTAATATTGCTGTTTATGGTAACTTAGGAAATGATCCAGCTAATCCACCAGCTGCACCAAATATTCCAGCGGGAATCAATGCTGTATTTGGGAAAATAAATCCAACTGGCAAATTGCCTGTTTTCATTCCAAATGCAACAGATAAGACTGTAAATATGTTTGATTTCGGTTTTGGGCTGATATATAATGCAACCAAAATTGAGGCTAATGATCTCATTACTAAAGCTAAGAAAAGCTTAAGCCAGAAAGATCTAGATTCCGCTAAGACTTTTGTTTACGCTTTGCCTGACAACCCCGATAAAACTAAACTTATAAATAAAATTGCTAAAGTTCAAGAGAAATTTAATACTAAGCATATAAAGTAAATAGGCTTCTTTCAGCCTATTGGCTCAGTATACATACTGGACGTACAATAAAAGAAGTGCTATCCTGCTTTTCTTAGTATCTCATCCTTCATTTTATCACGCTCTAATTGCACTTTATTATTAGAAACGCTCATAAAAGACTTATTAGCTTATCTTAAACAGATAAGTTAATAAGTCTTTTATGCACAGTATCATATTTTTCTCTCACAAACATAGAATATGATTTCCGTAAAGTTATACTCTGCGAATTACTATGCTATTTAATGTCCATTCATAAGTTTTCCAACTCAAAATCAAACCCGTTAAATATATTTCCAGTAGTTCTCATCATTTCACTTTTCTATCCAACTTTACCTATCATAAATAAATTAGATGTGCCATTACAACTTAGATTTCGAGTATATTCCTTTTTTTAGGTGGCTGTCCAGACCCCATAGGAGGTAACTGGAAGTTAACTTCTTTCTAATATATTTTTCAATTATATCTAAGGTTCATGTTGCTTACAAAGTTTAGAAGTAAAGCAGCTAATCCTGTTGCTAGATTCTCTATTTAAGTTGTTGATCACCATCTTTTAATTTTTTTTGTTCTTCTTTTTCAATTGCTTTTACGCTCTTATTAGGTATTGGTAAATTTTCTGGCATTGTTCCTCCTAATTCTTTAATTGTCTTTCTTACCTTAGCTCCTACTTCATAATGAGTATTGTTTGCATTTTCTTTTCCTTTTATATTATCTCTTTTAAGCTTTTCTTCAGTTTGGGTCGCTCTAAAAAGATTTGCTGCAAGTTCTGTACTTCCCATATGATCTAAAATTTGTTGACTTTTCTTCAAGTTTTTTTTCACATGTATATCTCTAGCTTTCAATCCTCCATAAAGTCCCATATATCCGTGATTTTGAAAAACTGCATATTCCAAGTTAGTTTCTACACCAGCACTTTTAGCCGCATCAACTAAATTTTTATTATGCTCTTTAAGCTCATTTCTTATTGATAATCTTTTCCTATCTTCAGATAATTGCTCGAAATTTTCTAAAAGTTCTTGCTTTCTTGTTTGAACTGCAAAGTAAGTTTGCCCTAATGCAACAACCTTTTTTCTAGAATCAGCATTTTGCACTATGATATAACAAGCATATCTTGAAAGCATTATATCCTCTATTTCCCTTTCAGAACCTGACCCTAATTGAACCATTATGCTGATGTCGGCATAATGGTCTAAGACATCAATACCACTATTATTACAAGTTTCTTTTGCTTTATCTATAACCTTCTTAAAATTTCCCCATTTTGCATATTCAAGTATTTTTGCTAGCTCTCTTGCATACCAAAATTCTTCTCCATAATCATTTATATTTTTAATTTTTTCAAAAATTTCATTATTATATTGTTCTATATTTGACATATTACCCTCCATCTCTACCTTTAGCTGTCTTAATAGTATATATTTGTTATGTTCAGGTTGTAATAGATATTTTAACCCTTAAATTCGGACTAGTTATATTTTTTATAGTTTGCTTATTTTATATTTAACTATTATAATAATTAAGTTTCAACCAACTTTATTATATCCTCTTTTCTTACCTTATGCACTATTTACCTAACCCTATAATTAATGTTATATAAATACCTTGGGTTAATTCCTTAATGATGAAAAAACGAGTTAATAATATAAACACTGTGTAGCTTTGGTTGGCTATGACAGTGCGTCTTATCCTTTCTCCTAGTCTTATTGCAAATATTAATGCAAATTATTATAGGTTTAACTACTTTGACACTTGACGCCAAATAAGTTACTAACGGATGTCCTAATCCAAACCACCCATCCCAATCCCCGTTTCAGTTAAAGCACTTACCCTTTTTAGCTCTTGTCACAATCTATATTATTTTTATATACTATGGCATCACTGCAGATATGCATAGTATTTATATCTTCTTCCTTAGGTCCTATGCCACCATAACTATTCTGGTACTCAATAGATGTATCTATCTTATACTTTGCGTAAAATACAAACTCATAAGCTTTATCACTACCGTGTTTATCTATTGATAATACATTATCAGGCTTTTGCGTTATTGTTTTGCTACCTTCACTTTTAGAACCTAATTTACTAGATTTGCGTGATTTGCGTGATTTAATAGAGTTATAACTGACCTTGAAAGTTTCTTTTGTATTTGGGTTTTCATATACCAATGTAGAGGTTACACCTTTTTTTAGTGAAACAAATATTCCCGCTTTATTAACAGTTATAAAGTCTGTACTTATTAGCTTATACCTCTTTCTAAGTAAGGAGTTTATTTTTATAAAACACCAATATTCATATAACAAACTAAGTTCCTTCATTGATAAGGAAAATATATTACTATTAATACTTAGTCCCTTTTGTAGCATCAGATAGTACTTATAAATTTCTCTATAGCCACTTGCCATATTAAACACTAAGGATATAGATGTAATCCTATAATCACTATCTACATCCTTTAAAAATGAGGTCTTTAGTTTGTTGTTTATTGCTTTTTTCATGCTGCTTAATTTATTTATAATGTCCTCATTCTTTTTTCAAGGCGTGGCCGTATAAGTTCTTATGAAACCATCTATCTTTTGAATTATTGTTAATAACATAAACTTTAGAAATCTATTTTCCTTAGTGTCTAATGTTACCTTTTTAGTTACCTGTAAAGCCTGGGTATGAATGAGCCTGCCATCAATATTTTCTAATAAATGTGGCCTTTTCTCTAGCCATTTTATAGTATTCATACTTGTGTTTTTTAGGCTTTGGTATTTACAAACTCTACTATCTTTTATAAGCTCATGATGGGGTTTTGATAATACTATATTAATAGATTTCATTAAGTTCTCATAAATATAGTTTAAAATGCTATAAAACTCAGTATGACTATTGGATCTTTTGTTATTTATTTCTGCAGGTAGATATGTTCTACTTAGAAATCCATAAGCTAGATTATATATTTCTTCATTTACATCCCTTAGTATTGCTTCATAATCTTCTTTGTAATCAATTTTACTAGGCAATACCTCTATAATTATTTTCATATGAGTATTTCCATTTACCTTTACATAAAGATCTGAGTAACCTATATCTCCTCTGAAATTAATTATTCCACTTAAGATATTGCCACCTCTACCTGTGGGTGTTACTTTATTTCTTATGTTAGGATTTTCATGATAAAACTCTATTGTAGTATTATTTTTTCTTTCAATTACTATTTCATAATTTGTGTATTCCTTAAAGTATAGACACCTATTAATGTCATCTACGCACTCTTTTCAATCTACTATAACAGTAAGTGATTTTGACTCGCCATATCCAGCAGCAGCATTATTTCCCTTGATAGAAAAATATACTTCTTTCGACTCTATAAATAATAGCTCAGAATTATTGCCAGAAGGTTGTGAATCCATCTCTGAGGTACCTCCTGATTATATACGTGATTTTTTGTTATCATTAATTTAATTTATATTTGAACGAGAAAAAACTACCAGAATATATTTCCAGTAGTTCTCATCGCTGGGCTTTTGGCCTTCCCTAATTTTTTTAATTTCTTTTATTTTCACTTTTCTACCCAACTTTACTTAGTCTAAATATTATAAACGAATTTCAGTTTTTTTAACGGCTCCCTCCTTACCTTTTGCATCTTTTATTTCCGTTTGAAAGCTCAAATATCTATAACTAAAAGTCTTCTCCGATAAATTAAACCAACTTATAAAATCATTCCACATCGGCACCGTCCAAGGGGCATCTACCTCAGCTGTTGTATATTTTTTTTCATCTAATCTTTCAAAACCAAATATATCTCTTACATGTGATTTTTCTGCTTCTTCTACACATGTCTCAGCTAAATGAGGTGGTATAAATAGAACTCCAGAAATAGTTCCAAGTACTACATCTCCCGGTAGACAAATTGCTTTACCTATTCTACAAGGACTATTCATTCCAACTAAAGTAACATCTGCAATTCCTGTGGGATCATTTCCGCGAAAATATGTCTGAATATTCGGTATCTGGATAATTTGTTCGAGGTCTCTTATTCCTCCCCAAATTACAGACCCTCCCCTTTTAGTTCGAGTAGCAATTGCAGTTGATAAATTACCTCCAACAAAGGTACCCTGGAAAATTTTATCAAACATGTCTACCACAACAACATCATCTTCTTGTAGTGTATCGATAATCCATTGATTAAAAAATCCATGTCTACCTTCCTTTTCTTGCCCGTAATCTAATAACGCATTATTTAGGTCAGGACGTTGTGGTACCATAACTCCAGTAACTGCTCTACCCACTAACACATTATTGTCATGACTAATTTTGAACTCACCTTCAAATTGATACTTATATCCATTATTCCACAAACATCCCCAAGCTTCTTCCAATGTAATTTTCCTTAACCTTCTAAGGATATCATCATGAACTTTAGGTCTGCCATCTTCAAAACGTTCACCTTTCCATAAAGACGTAATCTGAACTATATCATCATAATTACTAAATTTCATTTATTTTTTCCTCCTATTATTGCTCCTTCAATACATCTACAACAATATATAATCAATTATCTTTAACTCCACAACCTGTCATGTGAGTAATCATTATTCCAACTATCTGTAGATTCCCACATGCCTAAAAAATCTGGATGTATGTGTTCTGCAATTACTTCATCATTTAAAGATTCAATACCTAATCCAGGTTTATCAGGTACGTCTATGAATCCATCTTTAATTAATGGTTTTGGTAAACCATTAATTAAATCATTCCACCAAGGAACATCAACGGAATGAAACTCCAGTGCAAGAAAATTTTCTGTTGCTGCAATTGAATGAACTGCGGCTAAACACCCGATTGGGCTCTCTGCCATATGAACTGCCATTGCAACACCATACTCCTGAGCGAGGTCCCCGATTTTTTTATTTTCAAGTATACCTCCAGAAGTTAAAATATCCGGATGAATAATAGACACCCCACCTCTTTGTAGTAAAGGTAAAAAGTTTTCTTTTAAATAAATATCTTCGCCAGTACAAATAGGAGTTGTGGTCGAATTTCTTAACCTAACATACTGATCTGTAAGCTGCCAAGGTATCATATCTTCTGCCCATGCTAAATTATATTTTTCAATGCGCTTTGATAGTTTTATACTATCTTCTAAACAAATATGTCCTAAATGATCAACAGCAAGTGGTACTTCATAACCAATTATATCCCTTACTTGTGAAACGTACTCTTCTAATCTATCTAATCCTTTTTCTGTAAGATGAATGCCAGTAAAAGGATGAGCAACATTTTCTTTATCATAATTACGATTTCTTTCAGAATACCATGATAATACATCATTCGATTTATTTTTTTCAGTATTAAATAAAGTATTATTATCGGAATTTAATTCTCTAAGATAATCAAGCGGAGCTGAAAGTGTGCCAGGTTCATTAAATAATTGACCTATACCTAAATCCATTTTTAAAAAGGTAAATCCTTTTTCTATTCTGCCTTTAAGAGCATTACCCATATCCTTTCCTGTATGTTTCCCTTCAACATCAGTGTCACAATACATACGTATTTTATCCCTGAATTTTCCACCAAGCATTTGATAAATTGGTACTCCGTATGCCTTCCCTGCAAGATCCCAGAGTGCAACTTCTATACCACATACCCCACCAGCTTGTCTTGAATGATTACCAAACTGTTTTATTCTTCTAAATATTTTATCAACATTGCATGGGTTTTCACCTAAAATTAAACGTTTTAGTGAAAGTGCATATGTTTTACTAGCGGCATCCCTAACCTCACCATAACCTACTAATCCTTGATTAGTATATATTTTAATTAAGGTGCAATGCATAGGAGCACCTGTAATATCTACAAATCTTACATCTGTTATTCTTAATTCTGAGGGAATTGAATAAGTATTAACAAAATTTAGAGTAGACTTAAAATCCTCACTCTTCTCATTCATTTTTTTATCTCCTTCCAGCTATAAAAACTGTTTTCTTATAAAGTTAAAATAATATTTTTATTGCTTTACTCCACCTGCTGATAAATCGCCAACCATAAATCTCTGTGCTAATAAATATAAAATTAATGAAGGAATAGAAGCAATAACTGAAGAACTCATTAAAAGCCCCCAAATATATTGGTCTGAATACTTAAAACTTGCTATTCCAATGGTTACAGTTTGTTGACTTGGACTGGTTGTAAGAACTAATGCATAGAGATATTCATTCCAGGCCATTGTAAATGCAAAAGTTGCTACTACTGCAATACTTGGTAACGCAATTGGAAGTATTATCTTAAATAAAGATTGTAAACTTGTACACCCATCTATTAACGCAGCTTCTTCAAGGGATACTGGTATTGCCTTAAAATAACTTATGAGCATATAACAGCAATAAGGAACTATTAAAGTTGGATACACAAGCAAAAGACTATTCTTATTATCAGCCAAGCCAAGTCTGCTCGCAAATACATACATTGGTATAAATAGAACAGCAACAGGCAATAAATAGGACAGGATTATAGTTTTTGTAAAAAACATTCTTCCTCTATATCTTAATCGAGTTAAACTATAAGATCCCAAAATACTAATTATAATCGAAATTAAAGTACTAAATGTCGCAACATATAAACTATTTATAAAGTAAGTTGTAAACTTTGTAGTAGTAAATAAATCAATATAATGTTGAAATGTAAATTTTGATGGTATTAAGGTAGGATTAACTTTATACATAATGTCATTCGGTGTAAAGGATGAAACTAACATCCAATAGAATGGAAAGAGTGTAAATATTAATGCTACAATAGAAACAGTATAAATAAACAGATATTTTTTAAATTTTCTAATTGACATTTTTTACTCCTCCCATCTATTTTTCTTCCTTATTAAGTTTTCTCAAAGGTATAAGAATCATCATAAGAATTATAGGAATAACTGATGCTGCTACACTCATAGCCTTTCCCATCTCGTTTTGTAAGAAAGCCATCTCATAAGTATAGGTAGAAATTATTGATGATGCGTGTAATGGTCCTCCACCAGTAATCAAAAATACATTTTCAAAATCATTAAATGTCCAAATTGTTGAAAGTACAGTAGTAATCATAATCACCGACTTTAATGAAGGAAGAGTTATACAAAAAAACTTTTTAATAACTCCTGCACCGTCAATATCTGCGGCTTCATACATTTGCGAATCTATTGTCTGAAGTCCACCCAAAACACTAAAGAAAAAGAACGGAACACCTCTCCATACATTTACAATTATACAAGAAATTAATGCTAGTCTGGCATCACTTAACCATAGTACAGGTACATGAACAATATGAGCCTTCATGAGCAAAGCATTGATGATACCATAAGTATCGTTATACATCCATTTCCAAGACATAGCCGCTACCATACCTGATAGCGCCCATGGAAGTAATAGTAATGTACGAATTATGGATCTTCCAAAGAATTTTTGATTTAATACTACAGCTAAAAATATTCCAATCATCAATTTAAATCCAATACTTGTAAAAGTATATACAAAGGTATTTTTTAAAACAATTATATAGTCGGGGTCAGAAAAAAGATTAATGTAGTTTTTAAATCCTATAAATTTGGGAACGCTTCCTGCCACCTTATCCGTAAAACTTAGATATATGGCATTTACAAAAGGAACTCCAATAACTATAAATATTAAAATTACTACAGGCGTTATTAGTAGATACCCTAATAACACATCATACTTTCTACCTAAACCTTTCATATTTCCACCACTTTCATTATTTTCTTTTGATATTATTTACCATAAACTTTTTTTAAGTCTTGCTCTAACGTATCTAAAGATTTCTGTGGATCCATCCCATTTACAATTATTCTTTGAATTGACTTTACACATAACTGAGAACTAATTGCCTTAGAATTAAAATCATTTGCCTCTTCAGGATAACTGTTTGCAACTAATACTTTACTATTTGCAAGCCACCCTGAATTTTCAGCTTTCTTCCAGAAATCTGTATTGTCAACTCCATTAATAACTGGTTGCCACATACCGTTCATATTTTCAACGATTTTTTGATATGAATCTTTTTCAAAGAATGATATAACATATTTTTTTGCAGCTTCTGTACCTTTGCCGTTTTTAAATATCGCAAATACATTCCCACCACCAAGCGAAAATGCACCGTTTGAACCCTTCGGATATGGTAAAATGATAGTATTAGCATTTATATCTGGTTTATTTGTCTTTATATCATTCATTATACTTCCCGAATTAAATACAACCCCAACCGTTCCAGCAGAATATGCGGTGTTATTACCTGCATCATCCCAAGTTACAGCACTTGGTGGACAAAGTTTTTCTATATATAGTGAAGAAATAAATTTTAATGCCTCAAGAGTTTGTGGTGAATTTGCTTTTATATTAGAGTCTTTATCCACTAAAACACCACCGAAAGATGAAATTACACTTCTACAGAATCCTTCAGCATCGCCACCGCCAGATGCTCCCATTGGAAGTCCTAGTGCGTAAAAATTATTTTTAGGATCATTAACTATTTTTGCTTGTTCTTTAAGTTCCTGCCAGGTTTCTGGATATTTTAAACCCTTTGCATCCCATTTATCTTTTCTTAAATAAAAACCTGGTGCTAAAAGTGCTTGTGGAACCATAAAATTTTCACCTTTTGTCATCGCTAAACGTTTTGCATAATCAGCAAAATCAATCTGTTTTAGAATATCATCTGTTGCCACAAGTTGTCCCATTCCTGCAAATTGACCTGCGACAAATTCATCAGTAACTACCAAATCTGGTGGGTTTTTAGCCTCAATAGCCGCAGTTAACTTCTGTTTTAAATCACTTGGTGGAATGATAACATATTCAGTATCAACATTATTTTTCTCCCCGAATTCTTTTATTTTTTGCTGTTGAGTATCATTGTAGGCCTTAACATATTCGGATTTATCCCAAAAAACGAACTTCTCTTTTACTGGGGTATTTGTTGCCACATCTGCTTTTTTAACACCACAACCAGAAGTTATACTTGCAATAGATGTAATTACTAGTACTGACATCATCAATGCTATACTCTTTTTTAACATTTAATAATTCCCCCCTTATTTTTACCATTCATAATGTTAACCTTTACACTGTTTTGATTATTAAATTTATTAGTTTTAATGCATACTGTTCCCCCCCTCTCTAGTTTTTTATATTAATAAATCAATTTCTGATTTATGTAATAACATTATTTTCAACAACCACAAGTGCTCCCTATAACTAGCTCTATTGGTAATAATTCTTCGCTACTACTCATAAAATTTTTACTATTAATTATATCTATTAATTTAACTACCCCTTTAAATCCAACTTCATATACCGGTGCTTTTATATAAGTATAATTTATATCATTATTTAAATAACTCGGAAAGAATTCATTTAATATTATTGCAAAATCTTCAGGTACTTTTTTCCCTTTATCAGAAATACATTTTAATAATTCTCTAACATGTGAATGTGGAATATAAAATGCTGTTGGCGGATTTTTTGATTCTATTAATTGTGCACATGAATTATATATATCTTCACTTCCAGTCTTTGCATGTATAACTAGCTTCTCATCAAAAGAAATATTATTCTCTTTTAATGCTTTTGAATATCCATTTATTTTTTGTTTTGCAACTATTGATTCTTTTTCATAATCAATTATTGAAATTCTTTTATGACCATGAAAAATAAAATGATTGGTAGCAATATTTGCTCCATTTTCATGATCTGTAGCTACATATTTAGGTGAATCATTTTGATACTTGCCAAAGCAGATAAAAGGTAACCCTGCTTCTTCTAATTTTTCAACATATATATCATGTTCCTTTACATCAAAAATCAAAAATCCATCTACTAAATTATGACCCAATCCTTGTAAATACTGAATATCGTCTTTTATATTCCCTCCTTGAGAGGTGAATAATATAGTACGATATCCTAATTCATCTACTGAATCAGCTATTCCCTTCATTACTTCAGCAAAGAAAGGAGTAGAAAAAACGTATTTTATATTTCTAGGAATTATAATACATATAGTTTTAGATTTGCTTTTTTGCGATAATCTTCTAGCACCTAAGCTTGGTGAATATTTTGTTTTTTCAATTATTGATCTTATATTTTCTTTTGTTTGAGACGACATATTCTCAAATCTTTCATTTAAATAATTAGACACCGTTGAAATAGATACATTTGCTTCCTTAGCGATGTCGGATATTTTAATTTTGCCCAATTGATCATCTCCCAAAAATACGAATAAAATATTAGATTTAATGTAAAGCGCTTTACTAAACCAATTTACTAAAGCGCTTTACAAAACATTTTGATTTATTATACTCATTAATTTATATAAGTACTTTGTAGCAAAAATTATAATTATATTAATAATCAAATGAAATCGATTTCAATTTATTGTATCATTCGATTTTTCCTTTGTCAATACATGTTTAACATAATATTGTAAATTAAGGTAATATTATTTCAAATAGTCATGATTGTTTCATATACCATTATTTAGAAAATATTATAGATATCGATATTGAGTAAATTCTGCTCAGCTACTATATACTTAGGCTTAAAAGATTGTTTTCCATAAACTATATGATAAAAAATATTGTTTAAGAACAGATTAGTTATATTAAAAAATCATCTATATCGATTTATAGGTGATTTTTGGTACCTTGAAGTTAACTCTTTACTAAAAACTACCAATAATATTTCATTAATTATTTCCACATATTTCTACAAGTTCACGTGCCTTATTAGCTTGCAATGCTTGTAGTTCACTTTTAATTTGATATATTTCATAACTACCTGCATCTAAATTTAAACTATAACAGCATCCAGGAACTAATACATAAACCTTATAAAATTGTCTTACCTTACTTAGTTGTCTTTGTTGCATATCTTTAATAGCATTCATTATCATTTTTTCAACTGCATAAATATTTGAAAATATAAATAAATAATTTTGCTTGAGGATTCTATAGTTATTTCCATTCAATTTATTTAGTTTATTGTCAAAAGCTTCTAAAATTAAATCAAATGAATCCGTACCAGGTTTTCCAGACAAAATACCACCTTCTAACTTGTAACCACACTTTACAATTTCTTCGGATGCTTTTTCTACATTATGACTCCTTTTATAGGATATGTCTGTATATAAACTTTCTGCCTTCAATTGGTCTTTATCTATTGCAATAGTAACCTCTACCCCATAGTTTCCATCAATTGATTGTAAATCTGGTTTATCTGCAATTTCTAAATTATCGAACTCATTTGGATAGAGTTCTTCAAGTACTATTTTTGAATAACATTCATAATAATCGACTTTTGTATGTTTCGGAAGTGGTTCACTCCAATTATACAATTCTAATCCCTCCCCAATGATTTAAATTAATGCTTAAATTTTAAATCTAATCTATTCTTTAAATATATTCCTGAAATCAAGTGTTATTATTTTGTTTAAATCATATTTGCCACCCCTTTTTATATTCTTAGTAAGAAAAAACTGTTTCCAGTTTATTTACGCAGTCGGGCCCTGTTACATAAATCGGTAACACAGTGGTCAATTTATGTTTGCTAAAATATATTGAGTATAATTAAAATGTTAACTAGCATAAACTGAAAGTTTGAGTTTGCTCCTGTTGCTACTCCTGAACAAAATATCTTATAGTAACAGTTGAGCCCATCCCACTAGGTGTATCACTTAAAATGATATCTTTTTCATTTTTTAATATCTTCATTGTTCGACATATGTTGGAAAAAGATTTTTTAAACCCCGTCTGTTTTCCAATGTCACCGGCCTTAATATCTACATAAGACATCCCCTTAACTTTCGCCTCCTCAATTAATTCTAATATAGCTTTAGATATTATATCTTTTTGAAGTACCATTTTTTTCTCTTTAATAGGAATATCTTTCTTTTCCTCTTCTACATAACCACCTAGACTTTTAAATAATTCCTTGTCTAAATCTCTTATCTCAACAATTTCGACTTTAGCACTATTTTCTTTGTAATACTCAGATACAGTTTTATATCTATCTTTGAAAACATTATAAAAATTTCTTCTTGTAGTTTCATTCTTGCTAAGAACACTTTCTAGTGCCCTATTATTATTAAAGAATTTCAATACAACATTCTTGTCCAAAACATATAAATATTTTTTCTTATCTGTTTCGTATACGTCAAGTTCAAAGAAATCTTTAAATACACTATTTTGTCTTATTGTATCTTGCTTTCCTGACCAATTAATAAACTTAAACTCAGCTATTCGCTTGTTAGTTACTAGATCAAAATGTCTATTTGTATTTCCGGCACCTATAGACAACTCTTCGATGACTTCATTATCATCTAATATATATTTAAGCAAATTGATGATTCCTAAAGCGTGAATTATTACATTAATTTGACCTAAGCTATTCTTTAGTACACATGCTGATTGTAGAACACCCGTATCCAATTCATTTTCAGACAGATATGTACTTACATAGTTATTATTTTGATTTGATAAATCCTTTTCTATCTTTGAGATGGTACTTGTTAACTCTGTGTTTCTACTAAAACTTAGCAACCTTTCAATCGCACTGTATAAATCATCATTCTCCATATTAGCGCCCCCAAATTATAGTCAGATTTTTAGAAGTAATAAATTTTTTCCCCTTACAAATATTCAACATTAAATTTTTTTCGTATTATTATTTATATCATCAATACTAGAATTCACATTGATATTTATTACTCTCAATATTCCTCGTTCATTCAAACAAATTTCTGCCCACTTCAATATCCCACTTATTGGTGATATTCTTCTAAACACTGTATCCCAAGTTTTTTGCCATATACTTTATATGATATGTATCCTTCAACGGAATCAATTGGAAGTTTGCTATCACCAAGTTTTCCACTCATTGCATCACCTTTTGAAGCCTTACCTCCATTTTGCTTTAACAACTCAACAACCTCGTAAAATACTTCCCAAGATAAAATACTTTGACTTCCTAAATTGGAAACTTGTACACCTTCATTATTATATGTAGCAGTAAATGTACCATCACCTTTCATCAACGGAATAACAGCTCTTCCTTCTGTTTCATTAAACTTTTTAACGATAATTTCCTTAACTGATAGTTCGTCCATACTTTTCCCTCCTTTTTTTATTTTAAAATAACTTCTTAGCCATTTATTATTTTCAATATTTCTTCTCCATATTTTTCAACCTTCTTCTCTCCAAAACCTTTAACATTATGTAATTCATTCTTTGATTTAGGATTAGCTTTAATAAGTGTTTCCATCTCTGCATTACTAAAAACCATATAAGGCTTGATTCCCTCATCTCTTGAGGTTTTTAATCTATATTCTTTTAAAATATTGTAAACATCCATAACTGCAACCACTACTTCAGGTTTCAGGTTTCACTTCTTCCTTAGTAAGAACTTTTTCTTCAAATTGTATTTCCTTAGCTATTATTTTAATAATGTCTACATCTTTTATCTCATCAGGCATTTGACTTACAAGACTTTCCTTAGTTGGTGTACTTTTGCTTGAATCAAAATCATCATCAGTTAATGAATATTTTGCATTATAATCAAATTTTATAGGTTTATTATTTGCTACTAGATAATCAGCTATCTCGTACATTTGCTTTTCTCGTATTACCAAATCATTCTTGTTATTTAATTCCTTGTTTAATAGATTTGTTAATTGATCATATCTATATATAAGATTCTGTATTGCCTTAGGGCATTTAATTTTCTTTATTATTGTTTTAGGGTTAGCAATAATAACGGCTGATTTTATTGGTATAGCTCTCATTATTTTATCCCTAACTAAAATATCTTCTAATATTTTCACATGTCTTTGATTTTGCGTAATAGGACTATATATACCCTCTTTCTTAATTGTTTTCCCAGCATAACTTTTTATAGTTCTTATAAAATCCCCATCAGAATTAATCTCTATGTCCCCATTAAGTTTTTTAGTTTCCAAAACACAAATGAATTTACTAGTGATTAAGACAAAATCAAGTTGTGCAATATAGTCCTCCGATTGTAATCTAATATCATGAAGACACAGCATTGGGATAAATGAATTCTTAAGCTCATAACTAACATTATTTTCTCCATCTAGGCCATACTTTAATAACACGATATCTCTATCAATCAACTTTTTTTTA
>Ga0209123_1001283_pt1 | contig 25595 bp, 27 predicted proteins | sample BarGraIncu00431A_FD_184500 | JGI IMG/M metagenome (GOLD analysis project Ga0209123, IMG submission 184500) | Arctic peat soil microbial communities from Barrow, Alaska, USA - Barrow Graham LP Incubations 004-31A (SPAdes) (version 2) | ecosystem: Environmental > Terrestrial > Soil > Wetlands >...
TAGTGTAATAATAAGAATGGATTTTATTCAATATAATCCTATATATATATTAAAATTCTATATATATATTAATATTCTATATTTGAAAAATATTGATTTTATTGTAAAAACCTTTTTTGATTAATAGCAAACTTATCGAAAGGTAAGGACGCAAAGCTATAGGGCCTTTCATTTGAATGGCAGCCAGCCGCCGAACTAGAGTTTTTTTGTCGTTCCCAGGTCTTAGGCTTATTGATAAAAAATAGTTCAGTTTTAATTAAAATCATATTTTTTAAATGTAAGCTAAGGAGGTAGTTGTTAGTTTTAATTAACTTAAAAAGTTATAATTTTAAAAACAATTAGGGGGTTCATTATGAAAAACAAATCATTTAAAAATTTATTATCATTACTTTTAACTATAGGAATGGTATTATTTTCGTTTAGTTCAGTATTCGCTTCTGCAAGCACTGTAACAGTTCTTTCAGCACCAACAAATTTAGTTGCGACTGCAGGAGAATCACAAATCAATTTAAATTGGTCACCAGTTCAAGGAGCTACTTATTATAATGTTTATAAATCATTAGACGGTTTAAATTATAATTTAATTAGTGTTCCTGCTACAGTAACTACAGTAGCATATGATGTAACTAATCTAACAAATGGTAAGATGTATTATTTTAAAATAACTGCATCCAGCGAGGATTCGCAAAGTACTTACTCTAATGTTTCTTCCGAAACACCATCAGTAAGGACCTCTCCAGTAGAAATTGGTATGGCTGGTAATTATGCAGTTTTATCAAAAACGGGAATTTCATCTGTACCTAATTCCGTTATCACTGGAAATATAGGAGTTAGCCCAATCGATTCTACTGGGATTACTGGATTTTCCCTGACTATGGATGCAACTAATGAATTTTCAGGTTCTGCTCAAATTAATGGAAAGGCTTACGCATCAGATTATGCTTCTCCAACTCCTAGTAAGCTTACTACAGCTATAAGTGATATGGAAACAGCATACACTGATGCTGCAGGGAGAGCTACTAATTATACAGAACTGTATACCGGAGACATAAGCAGTAAAACACTTACATCTGGTGTTTACAAGTGGGGTACTGGTATATTAATAAATAAAGATGTAACACTTCATGGAGGACCAAATGATGTTTTTATCTTCCAAGTTGCTAAAGGAATTACTCAGGCTAGTGGCACCAAGATTATTTTATCAGGTGGAGTACAAGCCAAGAACATATTCTGGCAGGTAGCTCAAACTGTTAAAGTGGGATCAGATTCACATTTTGAAGGAATCATATTAGGAAAGACAAATGTTGCTTTTGGAGCTAATGCATCTATAAATGGAAGATTACTAGCACAAACTGCAGTGACTTTAATTAAAAGTACAGTTGTAGCTCCATCTGAGTCTGAACCTACCTTAGCATCTGTATCTACAATGGCTCAATTGCAAGCAGCAATAGCTGCTGGTGTACGCGATATTACAATTGGGAGTTCAATTCCTACAGGCATGAGCACGGTCATAATCCCTGCAGGAACAGTGATTAGAGATTATTATAAAATTGGTTTTGGTAACACAATTGTAGTAAATGCAGGTGGTAGTTTAAGAAGGGGTGCTGGAGAAGTAGATAACTTATTGGTTGGTGATGCAAGTAGCAGTGCAAACCTAAAATTAGCGACTGGTTCGACTTTAACTATAAATGGTGATATAAATGATAGAATTGCATCATATGTAATTGATGGTACAGGAACTATGCAGCAACAAAATAATAATCCGTTTTTAGTGGCAACAAACCAAAAATTTATAATCGGAGTTGGATCAACGCTTAATGTGGCATCAGCTACAGATACAGACATTGCTAATGTACAACCAGTGTTAAGTGTGGATGCTTTAGGTGGCGAACTTGTAGTAAATGGAACATTAAACTTATTACCTGGATCACGTATTGTTCTAGGTAATGGTCTTAGTAGTCTAATAAATACAGGTAATATAATCAATAATGCAGGAACCTATGATGGTTCTGTAATAACTGGTATAGTTGGAATACTAGATGTAAATCATAATGTTATTTATTAACAATTCCAGTTTAGTTAATCAAATATAACTGCAATAACGTATAAGGCAATCTCTGTAGAGGTTGCCTTTTACGTTATTTTAAGGATAAATAAACTTTATATACTTGTTTTAAAGTATCTTCGATATTTTTATTCATTATAGTTTTAAAGGTTACTTAAAAAAGTGACATTAAAAAAGGATTATATTCGTCAATTGAGAATTAATTAGAAATGCAAGTAAATGAGAGATTTAGGTATAAAAGAAAATATGATTACCGTTTACTAAGCTATAATTTTAGATGGTTCGTTTTTGACCTCTAGATAAAAAAATGGTATACCTAATATGATTAGTTATTTTACTTTATAATAGAAAAACTAATTAATGCTATACTTTATTTAATATTTATTATTCAAACAATAAGTAAGGAGTGATATATTGTGGTTGCAGATAAATTATTTTATAAAACTTTGTTAAAAGGTATGTTTTCCGATCCATTTGAAATTAAATTTTGGGATGGTAGTGAGGAAAAGCACGGTGAAGGTGAGAGTAAATTTAAAATTATACTTAATGAGCAGATACCCAAAAGTGATATTATAAATAATCCTTCAATAGCACTTGGAGAAGGATATATGAGTAAAGATTTGGACGTAGAAGGCAGTGTACAGTCTGTTATTGAATCTTTATATAATAATAAGGAAAGTTTTTTAAAAAAGAGTGCAAAATATCAGAAGTTAATAAAAAAGATGAAAAGCAGTATAAAAAGAAGTAAAGACAATATAGAATTTCATTATGATATTGGTAATGATTTTTATAAACTTTGGTTAGATGACACTATGAGTTATTCTTGTGGATACTTTAAGAATGATACAGAATCTTTATATCAGGCACAAATCAATAAAATAGACCATATTTTGAAAAAATTAAATTTAAAAGAAGGGCAAATATTACTTGATATAGGTTGTGGGTGGGGAGAACTCATAATTACAGCTGCCAAACAATATAAGGTGAAGGCCGTTGGAATAACATTAAGTGAAGAGCAGTTTGAAAAGACTAATGAAAGAATCAAAGCAGAAGGGCTAGAAGACTTGGTTGAAGTTAAACTAGAAGATTACAGGGAGTTAAAAAATTTAAGTTTCGATAGAATTGTAAGTATAGGAATGCTTGAGCATGTAGGATTAGATAACTTGTCTGAATATTTTCATGTAGTAAATAGTTTATTAAAGGAAAAAGGCTTGTCTCTAGTACATTGTATAACAGGAATAAATGAAGGCGGTACAAATACATGGATAGACAAATATATTTTTCCAGGTGGACATGTGCCAGCAATTAAAACTATTATCTCAGATATAGCAGAGCAAGATTTCGAATTAATTGATATAGAAAGTCTTAGAAGGCATTATGGTAAAACGCTGGAACTTTGGGCTGAAAATTTTGAAAATGCTCTACCTATAATTAATAAGAGTAAGGATGAAACATTTATAAGAATGTGGAGATTATATCTTAACTCTTGTGCTGCGTCCTTTAATTGTGGTAATATTAATCTTCATCAGATATTATTTGCTAAAGGAGTAAATAATGATTTACCGTTGACTAGAGAATATTTATATGAATAAGTCAACATTTAGCAAAAACACACATTAATGAAATTTTGATTTCCGGGCATTACTATATTTTATAGCGAGTAGGTGAAAGAGTGAGGTATTTAAGACAATTAATGATTGTTTTGATTCCATATATTATAGGTACTATATTACAACTAACATTAAACTTGCCAATTCCAGGATCTGTTATTGGTCTTATTTTACTGTTTTTAGCACTGCAGATAGGAATAGTTAAAGTAGAAATGATAGAAGAACTTTGTGAGTTTCTTTTATCAAATATGTCGTTTTTCTTTATTCCTGCTGGAGTAGGGTTAATGACTGCCTTTGGTGTATTAAAAGGTAAATGGGTACCATTTACGATTATAGTTATTTTATCCACATTTATGGTGTGGATTGTAACAGCGTTAGTAGTTAAAACTTTAAGGAAAGGACGCTTACATGAATGATTTAATTAGTTCACCAGTCTTTGGAGTAATAATATCGCTTATTGCTTTTGAAATAGGGATTTATATAAAGAAAAAAGGAAGACTTCCAATTTTCAATCCACTTATGATAGCAATTATTATATTAATATTTTTCCTTACAAAATTCCATATTAAATATGAGGACTATAATAACGGGGGTAGAATTATTTCGTTTTTCTTATTCCCTGCAACGGTTGCATTAGCATTGCCGATGTATAAAAAATTTGCTTTATTTAAACAAAATGCTATTCCTATACTTATAGGTATTTTTAGCGGAGCCATTGCGGGTTTCATAAGTGTAGTATTTCTTTCAAAATTATTTGGGTTTACAGATGTACTTATTGAATCTTTAATACCTAAGTCTATAACAACGCCTATAGGAATAGTATTGTCTAAGCAATTAGGTGGTCTTCCATCAATTACAGTTGTAGCTATAATCATTACAGGAATCATAGGGTCAATAAGTGGTCCATTTATGTACAAAATTTTTAGAATTAAAGATAAAGTTGCTTTAGGAATTGCTATGGGAGCATCATCTCATGCATTGGGAACAGCAAGAGCTATGGAAATGGGAGAAACTGAGGGAGCAATGAGTGGACTAACTATGGCTATTTCAGGAGTTGCGATTGTTCTTTTATATCCTCTTTTATGGAAAATATTTATTGAACTATTCTAAGATCTCCACAGAAGATAACTTGTAGCTTCGAAGAAGATAACTTGTAGCTTCGAAGAAGATAACTAAGGAGGCACTATAGTATGAAAAATGATGAAGAGAAAGGCCCACTAAAAAAATTATTTAATTCAATAGACAACTTGTTCTCTGATGAGAAAGAACAAAATCTTAGAAGTAAATTAGCCAAAGAAATACGCAAATGTATTTTTACAGATGACATACTTGAGAGACTTAATGAAAATGATTTTTCAGGTTTGGTCGAGGAAGAAGAAGAGCCAATGGTACTTTTTTCTATGATATTCCCTATTTTCGTCGAGAAAAATGGTGTTATCTTTAGGTTATACAAGCATAAAATTGAAGTCGATTTATCAGATGAAATGAGTGACAGATATATTTACATATTCTCAGATGGAAGACTTACATCAGGCCTATTTCAATGTTTTAAACTTTATGATGACGAATATATGTATGGAGTAAATAAGATAATAGATATGATTCCAAGATTTAAGGATACCGTAAAAGAAGCACTTGTAACTTTAAATAATAATGAAGTATTCACTAAAGAGAAAATGGGGACATTTAAGGAAAGAGAAGTAATAGCTAAAGATAATTTCAATAAACTATTTGAAAGCTTAGACGTGTATAAGTAAGTGCATGTATAATATGAAAATAGTAAAGGAGGGGCCTAGGCTTCTCCTTTACTTGTTGCTTATTTACAACCTTTTTTAAGTTAGAATATAAAATATTTAACACATAACAATAATTTTATAAGGAGTTGTTTGTGCTGGGATACTCTTTGTAGTAGCGCCATAGACAACAATTAGATCTCGGTTTGTTGGGCTATTGTTAAAAGATTGCCCGTTTTCAAGTATTATCTGCGTCCATGGGGAAATATTCAATTTTAAATTATTATCGCTACTAATAAGATTATTGTTAAAATAGTCTACTTTCACGTTTTGATAAAGTGAATCTTTTGCTATAACGATTGCTCTAAATTGTGGTGGGAAAATGAGGACAGTAGCTGCATTTGCATCATAAAATCCAGTGACGATATCTCCGAGTGTTACCACTACATGGTCCACAAAGTAAGTAGTTGGTTCCACTACGAAATTCACTAAATTTCCATATCCATTTTCTACAGACATTAATTTATAACAACCTGTGCTTTTTCCAGTTTCATCTATCCAAAAATCATTGATCATTGTAATTACTCCATGGAAATGTTGATAATTTTTTATATTAATTCCTCGATTCCTTTATTACTAATTTAAAAGCATTGGAAACTACTAATTTCTCTAAGATCCATTCCAAAATATCTCCAAGTATTTCTATCCCAGCGAAAACCCGATATAGATCTAGGACCCACAAATGTAAGCCATGCCCAGAATCCTCTGCCTCGTCTTGGCCATATATAAATAAATCTACGAAGGCAAGGCCTAATAGCGCCTTGGTCTATGGCTAGAGGGGTAGCACCGAATTGTTGCACCTTAGGTTCAGGTGGCGTAAAGTTTGGAGCTGAAGAAGGCGGTCTACCTGAAGGACCTGAAGGTGGTCTACCTTGAGGTCCACCTTGTGGTCCTTGTGGGAATGGTGGAAAAGGATTCATTTGTCTGTATGGACAAGCTAATGGAAGATCTTGAGCTTCTTGTTCATAAGTATTATTTAAATTAAATGAGTTGATAGTATCTTCATCAATATACATTAATTAACTCCTTAAAGTATTTACAATATAATATATGGTTAAATTAATGATTTTGTTATTTAAAATTAAAATTTATTTAAATATACAATTTAAGGGATATGTATATTGCTTTTGTTAGGCCATAAAAAATGTAAGTTAATGCTTATATATTACAATTTCATAGATTTTAATTGTATGTATTTACGTTTAATGGTAATATTGTATTTATAAAAAAGGGCACTGTTAAATATATATGTAAAATAAATTTGCTAAAAGAAATAATTATTATTGAATAGGAGTATTCTCATGAATGATGTAAGTATAAGAGAAAAGATTAAAGTACTTCTAGAAAAAGCTAGTTCACTAAAATATAGTGAGCCTCAGCGGACAATAGAATTCTCAAAGCATGCATTACTCTTATCTGAAAAGATAGGATATATACTTGGTGAAAAAGTTGCCAAATCATATATGGCTTATTCTTACCATAGTATTGGTAATGATGAAAAAGCTTTAGACTTAATATATGTTTCACTTCATTATTTTATTAAAGAAGGATTTTGTGATCTTATATGGTGGGGATATAATTTAGTAGGCATTATATTTACTGAGCTAGGTGATATTGAAAAAAGTATGGATTTTTACGATAAAGCGCAAATAGTTGCCGTAGAAATAGATTTAGGTAAAAAATATGATGAAAATGCTAATTCCAAAAGATCGATAATGCTTACTTTTAATAATATCGCAGAAAATTACAAATCACTTAATGCATATAAGGAAGCATTAAGCTATAGTGAAAGAGCTTATAATATAGATGCTTTATACAATTATAGCTTATCTAATGGATTATCTATCCTTAGCTTAGGCGAGATTTATTACTTATTAGAGGAATATGAAAAGGCGAATATTTTCGCATATAAGGCTTTAAAGTATTTAAAACATTATAATTATGCAATAGCCGATGGAGATATTTATAAACTATTAGCGCTTACTTCATGGAAAAAAGGTGATTACGTAAAAGCTGATGAATATTTTTATATTGCAATAGATTTGAATGAAAAAGAATCAATTCCTAGTTATAAAATTGATGCATTACTTAGTTATTATGAATATATGATGGAAAGGGAAAAAACTAGTAAGGCAATTGATATTTTAATAAATGCCTGTAATATATCAATAAAATATAATCAACATGAAAAAGTATCTAAAATATCAATGATGTTATCCATATTTTATGAAGACTTACGGGATTATGAAACCTCTTTTAAATATGTAAAATTGCATTATCAATATGAAGAAAAACAAATAGAGTCCTATAATAAGAATATTGTTCAGAGTTTAAATATGAAAAAACAGATGCAAGAAATTGAAAAAGACAATAACAGAATTATAGAGAAAAATAAGAATTTAAAAATAAAATCACAATCACTACAAATGCTTGTTGAAAAAATATCTATTATTAGTGAACTAGGACAAAAAATAACTTCAACTTTAAATGAACATTTGATATTAGATATACTTTATTCAAGTATTAAGGATTTCATGGATTTGTCTTATTTTTGTATTGGTCTATATGATGAGGATAATTCTATGTTAAATTATTTAGATGCAATTATTAATGGTAAAAAGGAAAATATACCTGCTCTTTCACTTTCCAATAAACCAAGTTTTACAAGAAAATGTATTGAGAGTGGTGAGTTGATTATAATTAATGATGTTAGTAAAGAGTTTCCAAGATATATTAATGAGGGTGCATTTAATAATCAACTAAAATTGAATTACAACGCTGAAATAAATTCACTTATGTTTTGTCCTCTTATAGTAAATGCGAAGATTATAGGAGTAATGTCAATACAAAGTAAAGGTAAAAACGCCTTTACACCATATCATATTGAGATGGTTAAAGCATTATCAGCTTATGCAGCTATTGCAATTAATAATTCAATAAAATCGATGGAGCTAGAAACGGAAGTTACAAAAACAAAAGGAATACAATTTGAATTAGAAAAACTGAATAAAATATTATTATCTTTGTCTGAAAATGATAGTTTAACAGGAATTGCTAATAGGAGAAAATTTGATATCTACATAAACGATGTTTGGGACATTAGTATAAAGGAAAAAAGTAGTTTAGCGCTACTTATCATTGATATAGATTATTTTAAAGAGTATAACGATAACTTTGGTCATTTAGAAGGAGATAAGTGTTTAGCTAGAGTTGCGAGCATTTTGGCGAATTTAAATAAAGGATCATATTTTGTTGCAAGGTATGGTGGTGATGAATTTGTAATTTTATTGCCCAAAAATTCAATTGATTATGCAAATAAATTTGGAGAAAATTTAAGAAGTAAAATGGAAGAATTGAATATTTCACATAAATTCTCAAAAATTTCAGATAGAATTACACTATCAATTGGGGTAGGGGCTGTTTTTCCTAATAAAAGCATAGCAATAGATGAATTTGTAAGAAAAGTTGATAATCAGCTATATATTGCTAAAAAAAGTGGAAGAAATCAAATATCATCTGATGTATACTGATTTGATTGTATATTAATCCTTGAAATAAAAGCAGGCTACGCTTTCTAAATTCAATAAAAACATTTCCGAAATACAAAAGTTTAAAAAAGTAGCAATATAAGATAAATATTTATCTTATATTGCTACTTTTTTAAAATTTATATTACCATCTTATTGCTCCATTTGCCACATCTGTCACCAAAGCAACCCACGGTTTTTTCACCATCTTTTATTGCTATTACTTCGCAATTATTACCACAACCATTGCACTCAATATTTCTAGGTACAAAATTATTAAAGGCTATTTCGAACCCTTTAAAATTTGTGTGTCCTGTCCTCATGGTTTTTTCCTTTGAAAGTATCGCAGCTCCTATAGCTCCCATTACATTATAATGATCTGGAACATAAATTTCAGTATCTAAGGCTATCTCAAAAGCTGCTTTAATGCCAATATTCGCGGCAACACCACCTTGGAAAAATATTTTTGAACGGATTTGTTTTCCTTTTCCTACATTGCTTAAATAATTTCTTACCATTGCTTCGCAAAGACCACCTATTATGTCTTCTTCATTATATCCAAGCTGTTGCTTATGTATCATATCAGACTCTGCAAAAACAGCACATCTTCCAGCTATTCTAACAGGTGCTTTTGACCTTAATGCATATTCTCCAAAATTTTCAATAGGTATCTCCAATCTTTCAGCTTGCCTATCAAGAAAAGACCCTGTACCTGCTGCGCATACTGTATTCATTGCGAAGTCTGTTACTATGCCATTTTTTAATAATATTATCTTTGAATCTTGGCCACCTATTTCTAATATAGTATTTACATTCTTGTCAATTTCAAGGGATGCAACTGCATGTGCGGTAATTTCATTTTTCACAATGTCTGCACCAATTATAAAAGATGCCATTTGTCTTCCGCTACCAGTAGTTCCAACTGATTTTATTTGCTTAGTATCATATTTATCGCTTAATATCTTTAATCCATCTTGAATTGCTTTTATAGGCTTACCTTTCGTTCTTAAATATAATTTTTCTATAACATTTAGTGTATTATCTAATAGCACAATGTTAGTACTTACAGAGCCTACATCAACTCCCATATAGTACATTGTTTTTCCTCCTCTCTAACATATCTATAAATGCTTCTATCCTAGTAATATATCCTGCTTCCCCAGTCATTTCGTCTACTATTAGGGTCATTATAGGGAAACTTTTATCGCTTGAAATTTTAGTTAAGATTGCTTTTGATACAATTTCCGGCATACATCCCATAGGAAAAATTTGAATCGCTCCATCAAAATTTTCTTTTTCTGCAAGGAGCACTTCTCCTACACATTCTCTAGCGTGACCACCTATATAATATGGAAGATATTCTTTAGAAGCTTTTCTTATCTTAAGTGAGTTAAGTTTAAAAGGACTTAGTAATGCATCTTTAATCCACCAACTAGGGGTGAGCATTCTTTTGGTAGCTACACCATAATCCATAAGTTTATCTTCTATATAAAGATTAGAGAAGGGTTCAATTATAGTATAAATTTCACCGATAATTGCAATCTTAATAGGTGTATTATGTTTATTAATAGGAACCATATCTAATTTATTCATATACTTTTTTAAAATAGTTACCATCTGTGCTGGTGAAATTGCCTTGGCAGCATTAATAGTACATTCTTTTAAAAGCCTTTTAAATTCACCTTTGTTAACTTCAAATCCTGTTAAATAATGTACTCTACTCTCGATTTTATCTATTAGTTCATTTACCGTATAGGCTATTTTTAAAGCTTTAATTTTTTGTACTTTATCTTTTGTACTGTTACATGATATCATAGATAGTCTATTTAGAAATTCCCTTTTGCCAATGTCAAAAGGACTATCAATTACAATAAAAGTTAAGTCGTGCCCCATTTTCTTAAGTGCATTTATTTGTAATTCACAGTACTCACCAAATCTACAAGGACCAGAACTTCCAGGAAGTAATATGGTATCAGCCCCAAGCTTTATACTCTGCAAATAATTACCCATCATAATTTTATAAGGCAGGCACATTTCTTCAGGAGAAAACTTCGAGCCTAGCTCCATTGCTTCGCTACTACTAAACGGTGGTATTATGCATTCTATACCTAGCCCATCAAATAATGCTTTAGCTGCAAGATGTGTGTTGCCGAAATGTGGAAATGTTATCTTCATTATTATTTTTCCTTTCAATCATATCAATAAAGGCCTCGATTCTTGTATCTACACCACCTTCACCAGTATGTTCATCAACTTTTAAGACTAATAGTGGAAAATCGAGAATTTTATCTTTAATTAGTTCAATTACAACGGAGTCTATTCCGCAGGCAAAGGAGGATATATATATAGCACCATCTATTTCTTTGTTTTTAGCTATACTAGTTGTAAATCCATAAGAATTTGATGCGAAAGTCCAAAAGGGACGTTTAAAAAGAGCATTTACTTCTAATCTAATTTGTTCTTCCTTTACGTATTCCTCTGTTATAACTCCCACACCCAATTTATTTAATTTCTTTACTATATCCATATTAATAAAAGTATCGTAGAGATTGTATGGATGTCCAACTAAAGCGACAGTTATTTTATATCCTTCATCTTTAATGCCGAATTTGGTTCTTCTTTGTTCCTCTAGAGCGCTTGCAAATGCAATCTTTATTTTGTGCTTGTCTTTTGTAATCATTTTAGCTAGTTTTTTGCACCAATTATATAATTCCCTATCACTGGTTGCATATATAGGTTCCGTTATTACTTTTGGCATATTGGGTATGCTAGACAAAATCATTTCTGGAAGTCCACAAAATTTTGGACATATAAACTCTCGCGGGCGTACTCTCATAAATCTTGGTATTATTAATAAATCACATTTGTCTTTTATATCTAACACATGTCCATGAAATATCTTTATAGGGAGACATGCCTCATCTACACAATATTTAATTCCTTGATTTAATATATTTTTATTTGTATCAGTAGATGTAATTATTTCAACACCTAGTTCATTTAAAAACTTTTTTATAAAGGGAAAGTATTTATAATACAATAATCCTTTAGGAATACCAACTTTCATAATTTCCTCCTTGATGTGTAACTCCTACTACTTTTTATTCTGAACTATTTAGAGGAAAAGTATTCTTATTTAGATTACAATATTTTAATTTAATATAACTTTAAAAAAGGGTAAAGGTATTTTATAATGCAATGTCAGTATGATTATGATTTTATGGGGTAGGTTTTGTAAATAAATATACACCCATATTATCCAGAGGGATATTATGGGCGTATATTGTGGTGCTAATAAGTTAATTAAAATGATTTTATTTAACATTACCTGTATATTATAATAAAAAATTTATAATTCAATAACATCTAAATCATCAGGAACAATAATATTTCCTGAAAAGAATTTTTTACCCTCATCAGTATACAGTTTCCTTCTATTTAATATATTTTTATCCTCAGTATGAAACATTACTATGGTTTTTACGTTTAATTTAGAGGCATTTTCACAGGCATCTTTTACTGTAGCATGGTGTTTTTCATAAGGTTTAAAGATATCTTTTTGGGAATATAAACAAAAGGCCTCATGAAAAAGATAATCCACATTATTAGCATAATAAAATAATGCATCATTATAAGGTTCATCTCCGAAAAAAGCCAACCTTTTCCCGCTTTTGAGGGTTGTAGCAAAACCGAATTGAAGTTCTTTAGTACTTTTTATATCGAAAAACTCTACATTTAAGTCTAGTATAGTAGCCGTGTATTTATCATAAATTTCATTAAATAGTATTCTGGTTCCAATGTATTTTGTAAACTTTTTATCTAAAAGTAAGCTGCTTATTGTGTTTATTATGTCAATATTATTTTTGTGGCAATAAATTGTTAGATTGCCGTCATAATTTCCATTCATAATTTGCTGAGCTACAGCCCTAATGACCCAAACAATGCCAGAAATATGATCGTTATGTCTATGAGATATAAAAACGTGGTGGATATTGCCTATATCTATGTTTGATTTTTCTAGGTTTGAAAGTATGGTATTACCACCACCTGTATCTACTAAAAAATGTTCTTTACCGCTAGAAATGGTAAAACAAGTGTTATAACATTTTGTTACCATAGCACTTCCTGTACCTAAAATATTAACTAATTCCATATATTTACCTCCAATGATAGTTTAATGCTAATAGAATTTCTTATTATAATATATATTATAACTTAGTTTATGCTAATTATTGCAGCAAAAAACATATTTATCAATAGCTTATTTTTCGCTGTAATTACAAGAAAAGAAAATAGATAACAAGATAATTAATGATAAGTAATAAATAGATATATAAATAGTGGGCAATATAATAAAAATAGAATAGAAAAAGAGGCGAATTTGAGTGGGCGTTTGGCTTAAGAAGATTAACTTAATTATTAACAATAAAGAAATTATTTGCTTGAAAAAGGTGGAGTCTAAACCACGATATAATACAGTTATAATTCTTACTGGAGCAGCCACGTATGCGTCAAATTACGCTATATTTGCAAAACAGTTTAAAGAAACCGAAGTTATTATAATTAATACACCGGGACATGGATTTGGAAAATCCTCAACTAAGGGAGAACCTTTAACTGATGGAAATGATTTGATTGATTTTCAAGTGAATGTAATAAAACAGTTAATCAAAGAAAATTATTGCTCGACAAAAGTTACATTGCTTGGTTATTCAATTGGTGGAATGACACTTTTAAATATTGTTAATAGAAAGCTATTGAATGAGAATATAGACCTCTATATTTTATTTGCTAGTGCTAGATTCACAAGGTATGATAAGGCGGTTATTAAAGGATTATATAATAAAGAAACTAAAACATTTAATATAAAAGCATTAATGGATAAGAATTGCACTGGTAAGACGCCTTGGTATATTAAATATCTAAATCCTAATTTAATATGTACTTTGTCAGCTACTTGCCATTCTGATTTTCTAGAGTGTGATAGCATGAATGAAATTTCTAAAAATGAATTAATGATAGACAATGATAAGTCTGTTATTGCGTTTTTAGGTAAAGATGATTGTTTCTTTAGTGAAGAAGAGATGCTTAAAACAGTAAAAAGTTTTAGATACAGAACTGTTATATCACTTAAGGAATATGGACATTTATTTATACTAGAAAGGCCGATTAAGGCAGGAAAACTTGTATTTAAGGCTATAAAAGAAGTTACTTTAAAAGGGTAACATTTTTATAGCTTTAATTTGTTTAGTAGAGTTTTAAAATTGTACTTACCTGGATTAAATTAAAAGAGTATACTATAATTATATTTGTAATTATTTAAAGAAGTGTTTATTTAGATAAGCATATGCGTAAAATTGATTATTTTAAGTTTAAATGGAGGGAATACATATGGAAGAGAATAAATTAAAAACAAAAGTTATAAGACCTAAATTTGATACCGATTTAGATATCATAGAGTTATCTAAAGAAAATATTGAGGATGAGAGTGTATTCTCCTTTGGAACAGTTAGTGATTGCTCTTTAGAAAATCATGAAGCTGACAGAGTGAATTTTAAACAAGTTATATTTACAAAAGTTATCTTTAATAAAATAACTTTTAGACGTATAGAGATGACAGATGTAAGATTTGAAAATTGTGATTTATCAAATGTAGATTTTAATGAAGCTTCATTACATAGAGTGGAATTTGTAAATTGTAAAATCATTGGCATTAATTTAAGTGAGACGACTTTTAGAGATGTAATTTTTGATAACTGCAATGGTGAATTTGCTTTTTTTAGTTATTCTGATTGTAAGCAAGTTGCGTTTCTTGAGTGTCAATTACGTTCTTCAGATTTTCAAAATTCAAAGTTTTTAAAAGTTGAATTTAGGGAATCTAATATGCTTGCGGCTCAAATGAATTACACAAGTCTTAAGGGAATTGATTTTACTAGTTGTAACATTGATGGTATGGGAGTAAATATTGCTGATGTTAAAGGTGCACGTGTTACATCGACCCAAGCAATCTCATTATCAAGTATACTTGGTCTCATTATTAAATAATTTATATTATTTTTACAAAAAAATGAATGTAACATTATAAAGTTACATTCAAAAAGGGTGTTTATTAAATTATTTTTTACCATTTAATTGTTCTGCAAATATTCTTGATAGATACATACCAGTATTGTTTACCTGTGCTATAGTATTATTATTATTTCCTACCTCAACAAGTAATGCATTATTACTTCTATTTTGATTATAGAAATTTATTCCCCAGTCAGCATAATAGATTTCTCTTGGGTCTAAAAGGTTAGGAAACAATTTATTAGATATCCCCACCATTGAGTCTACGAGCTTCTTCTGCTTAGCATATCTAGGATTTTTACGTGTAACTACAAATAGAAATTTAGCAACATCTTCACCATTTATTTTAGTTTTTAGTACGGTACTACTAGAGCTTGGAACACCGTCTCTATGTAAATCTATAATTAAATCAAAATCACCATATTTTTTTAAATACTTATCTAAGTTAACTCCAGAATTTTTATAGGCTGAATTATAATCTGGTACATTGTTTACAGTCTTATCATGTATAACGGAAATTCCATATTTTGTTTCTAATTGTGAGGTTATTACATCGCCTACAGAGACTACATTTAGTGATTCATTGGCATTAAATGCAGATTTAGTTGTATCACTGTCTGAAGCTTTATAAGACTCTGTGGTATGTGAATGATATATTAGTACTCGTGGCTTTGATTTATTTAGAGTTTGTTTCAAATCGTTATTAATGAGGTTTGCTACAACACTTGGGTCTTTAGATGTATTTATCTGATTTTCAACCAATTTGAAGGGTACAATTGAGTTAATATCATCCCCTTCATTATTTACATTAGTACTAATCTCATTTTTATCCAAATATGAAATTTCTTTTGTTATTATAGATATAGGATTGGAAGTATCTATTCCTAAAAATGATAAAATTGAATATTTAATTTCACTGTTAGTATCCTGTTCACCATTTTTTTGAGAATTAAATAAAGCTAATGTATTACCAATAGCCTTAACGAAAAAGTAATTTTGAGATTTTCCTTCACTAGTCGCATTAGCATTTTTAGGTAAAACTAAGCCTAATAAAAAAATAAAAAGGAATGTCAAAATACTTAAAAGCATTCTACTATTATTATTTTTTTTAACACCCTTACGCCACATATTAATCCTCCACACATTTTCGTTTGATAAGTTGGTCTAGTATGTATTTTAATTTCTTTTATTTAATTTAGATAGTTCGCCAATTGAATGAAGGTTAAAAACATGGATTTAATAGAACGATTAAATACTTTATTAATAAAAAAAACTTTCTAATTTTATAATATATTCTTTGAGATATTAATTATTACAGTTATTTAAATAAAGTAAATGATAGATTAGATTCATGTTGAAATTGGTTTTTTTATATACGCTTATTGATAAACAACAAATCTATATTGTAAAAAGAAAATTAATGTGATAATATTATTTTAAAGTATATACAAGTTATGGAGGAAATCTTTATGAAGTATTATGGAAAAACTTCTTTATCATCTTTATTAAAGTTAATGTTAGATATTTTAATAATTACCGGTTTTATTGTATATTTGTTTATACTTATAAAAACCTTGAGAATTGAGCAAATAAATTTACTTAATCCTAAAAACATTATTACTTGTACTCTATTTGTCCTAGGTGGTTTTGCATTACTTTGTATAATGTATTATCTTAAATGTATTATGAATTCATTAGTTAAAGCGACACCATTTATATGGGAAAATGTTAAAAGTTTAAGAAATGTTGCGATTGCTTGTTTTACAGTTTCAGCTTGTTATGTGTTAAATTTTTTTATTAATAATCAATTTATGAATTTTAAGTTAATAGAAATCGACGCTAATGGCATACATACAGATATTGAGTTTATAATTTTTTTCTTTGCAGGTTGTTTTACAGCGATTCTTTCTAAGGTTTTTAAACAGGCGATTGAAGTTAAAGAAGAAAATGATTTAACTATATAGATATTCACGATATATGAATAAATTGAGGTGAAATACATGGCAATAATAGTGAATCTAGATGTAATGATGGCAAAAAGGAAGATTAATTTATCTGACCTTGCAATTAGAGTGGGAATCACAAATTCAAATTTATCTATACTAAAGACCAATAAGGCGAAAGCAATAAGATTTTCAACCCTTGAGGCTATATGCAGTGAACTTAAATGTCAACCAGGGGACATTTTAGAATTCAGCAACGACAAATATATTAAACCAAATAAATAAAGTACCCAGTAGAGTTTTACACTTTTTTTAGTGTCTATTCTATAGGTACCAAAATATTAATATCTGTCTGCTAATATGTCCTTACTTACTGTGCGTAGTCTTCCTTTGATAGGTGTATTTTGAAGCGCTTTAAACACCAACTCACCTTTATTATTTAATATTTCTACAAAAGTAGATATATCGATTATATTGATGATTCCTATATCGTCCTTAGTCATTCCTTTGATACTACAAAGGGTGCCTACGATATCCGTTGCTCTCATCTTTGTCTTTTTACCTGCATTAATATGTAATTTCATAATTTCTTTACTAAGCTCTGCTCCTTTTGATTCTTTAACAACAGGTCTTGTATCCATTTTAGTAATAAATTCTTCTTTTGAATTATTTACTATTTCAATTGTTGGTTTCTCCTTCAGAGGAATTTTTTTACCAATATATTGCTCAATATCATACAAAAACCTATCATCACGATTTGTTACAAATGTAATAGCGTGGCCCATCTTACCTATACGACCTGTTCTTCCTATTCGATGTACATAACTCTCCTTGTCCTCTGGAATATCATAATTAATTACAAGCGTAATATTATCGATATCTATACCACGAGCAGCAACATCTGTAGCTACAAGGTATCTAAAATAACCCTTCTTAAAATCATTCATTACTCTTAATCTATCACTTTGTTCCATCCCACCATGTATCTTTTTACAGGTATACTCAAGATCTAGTAAGTCATTGTAAACTGAATCTACCTTCACTTTAGTATTGCAAAATATAATACAACTATCTGGGTTTTCAACAGTAGTTAAATCGCTTAAAAGATCTATTTTATCAAATTCATGTACGTTATATTGTTCTTGACATATATTATCAGATGATTTATTTTCATCCTCAATTTCTATATATGTAGGATCTTTCATGTATTTATTACATAAACTATGTATGTCTTTTGGCATTGTAGCTGATAATAGCATAGTTACACGGTCTTTTGACAAGCCACTTAGTATCGATTCTATTTGATCTACAAATCCCATATTAAGCATTTCATCTGCTTCATCTATTACAAGATATTTTATATCCGATGTATCAAATGTACCCTTTTCTATATGATCCATAATACGACCAGGGGTACCAACAACTACATGTGTTTTTTGCTTAAGTTCTTTTTTCTGATCGTTAAAAGGGGACTTCCCATAAACAGCACATACTTTAAGTCTTTTAAATCTACCTATATTAAAAATATCTTCTTTAACTTGGATAGCAAGCTCTCTTGTTGGTGTTATTACTAATGCTTGAGGTTTATTTTCCTCCCAATCCACTAACTGACAAATAGGAATACCATATGCTGCTGTTTTTCCACTTCCGGTTTTAGATTTTACTACCACATCTTTTTGTGCCAACACTTTAGGTATAACCTGTTTTTGAACCTTTGTAAAATCCTTGAAATTTAACAAAGTAATTGCTTTTAATAACTCACTACTTAAATTATAATCGTTAATGTTTTCTTTTATCATTCAATCATCTCCCAATACATATACTAACCTTTTTATTATATCACACACATGAAATTAACATAAATAAAACCACAAGCAATAATATAGTATACCTAATATGCATCTTAAGAATAAAAGGTATTTAGAATACTCAAAGAAAAAACGCAGAGCTTTGTCTGCGTTTCCTATTTAAATATATTATGTGAGATTGATACTATTATTTCATTGTGAATAGACGAGGTTCTTGTAAGTAATCTTGAACGATTCTAAGAGATTCACCAAACCTTTGATAATGAACAACTTCTCTTTCACGTAGAAACTTTAAAGGGTCTAATACATCAGGGTCATCAGCCATATTTATAAGATATTCATAAGTAGCCCGTGCCTTTTGCTCGGCAGCTAAGTTTTCTGTAAGATCTACAATAGGGTCACCTTTTGATTGAAGATATGCAGCAGTAAAGGGAACTCCAGCAGCACTTGCGGGGTATACACCTCTGCCATGGTCTACATAATAACCAGCCATGCCACCTTTTTCGATTTCTTCAAGACTAGCACCTTTCATAAGTTGCCTAACCATAGCACCGACCATTTCTAAATGAGCCAATTCCTCCGTTCCAATATCATTGCATGTTGATATTGCTTGAGGAGTGATCATGGAAAACCGCTGACTTAGATATCTTAATGAGGCACCCAATTCACCATCAGGTCCACCATATTGAGTAATAATGATTTTTGCCATTGCAGGATTTGGAGTTTTAATTTTCACTGGATATTGTAAGAACTTATCGTATGTCCACATAAATTACATATCCCCCTTATCAAATTTAAAATTAGCATCAGCTTCCCAAGGCCATGGGTTATTTAACCACTGCCAAGGATAAGGACTCAATGAGTTAGTTTCTGATAACATTCCATAATTCATTTCATATTTTTCTCTTAATCCTCTTGATTCAATTACAAAATAATTATATTTTGAAATAGCTTCCTTATCCATGGGGTGGGTATTAAGAAATAGATGTAGGTCTTGTTTCATAAACTCTGATGCAACGATTTGTTTTAAAAGTTCCATTTTACTCTTCATAAGTTCTCTCCTTTTTACTTGATTCTAGCTTATAACATTTATCTTCTCCATCATAAGGGCTATAAAGCTCGGGAAAAGCAGTTCCTCTTTTAAGAGCTTCTAAGGGTGTAAAAAGTGTGCAGAGTTTTTGGTAAGGAACGTAAGCAGCAGCCAATCTAACATCTTTTATTACAGTCTCTTGTGGTACACAATTATTTGATGCCGAACATTTAGCCATTTTACTTCTATTTTCATATTCCATTTTTAGCCTCCATATAACATAGTACATAATAATATATTCAATGATAATGATTAGGTTCATAAGAAATAATAATAAATCAAGTGGGTTTACTAATAATGTTATTATTCTTTCGTGAAATATAATTAAAGAGATAGTTGTAATTCTACAGGATTTATATCTTTTTTATATACAGTAATTAGAAAGGGTAGACATATAATCTAAGGTGAATACAGTGCTAAGGGACATTAGGCCTGATGTTGACAATATAAATATATAGTGTTAACATACTAGCTATACAAACTAAAGTAATTTAGAATAAAGGAAAATTTATTATGAAAATTGAACTATTAGAGAAAAACTCTTATGAGACTATAAAAAATTATACTTATAGGGTGTTGAGAGGTAATATTATTGATCTTAATCTTAAACCAGGAGAAAGTATTTCTGAAAATGAAATTGCAAATAATCTTAATGTGAGTAGGACACCAGTTAGGGAAGCCTTTTCATTACTTGTTTCTGAGCAATTGTTAGAAATTTATCCTCAAAAGGGTACCCAAGTTTCTTATATTGATTTGAAACGTGTTGAGGATGCTAGATTTATGAGGTTAAAACTTGAGCAAGCAGTTATAGAATTGGCTTGTGAGGATTTCCCAGAGAATTATTTGTTTGATTTAGAATCTAATATTAATCAACAGCAGTTTTGTATATTAAAAAAGAACTATACCGCTGCATTTAATTTAGACAATTCATTTCATGAACTTATTTTTAAGGGATGCAAAAAAGAACGAATTTTCAATGCGATTCATTTTATGAATGGTGATTTTGATCGTATAAGGGCGCTTAATTTAATGACCAGTATGAACATGGATGTTGTTGTATCTCAACATAAAGAAATTATTGATTCAATAAAGGCTAAAGATAGTGAGCTTGGTATAAAAATAGTTGGTAAGCATTTATCAAAAGTAAATGACGACAAAATGATATTGTTAAGAGAATATCCTAAGTATTTTAAAGAGTGATATAATAATAAACTGCCCCACGTCTAATAGGCGAGGGGCAGTTTATTATCTATTTATAATCTTTTAAAAAGTTAAACATTTTTATGCTTAGCATAGAATTCGGAGTAGTTTTTAAGTTCTCTTTTTAAAAGGTTTGGAGTATCAAGCTTATAAGGGCAGTGATTTTTACAGTGACCACACTCTATACAATTATTTATAAGCTCCATCTTTTCTTTAAAGCTATCCTCTAAGAATCCTTGAAAAGGAGCTCTTTTAAGAAGAAGTGATATTCTAGCAGAGGTAGGAATTTCAATTCCGGCAGGGCAGGGAAGACAATAGCCACAACCACGACAGAAATCTCCTGAAAGTTCACTACGATCTTTATTAATAATTGACCACATGGCCTTATCTAATAATGGTGGATTATTTTCAAGTGTTATAAATTCATCTAACTCAGTTTCTCTTTGCATTCCCCAAATTGGTACAACATTATCAAATTGCCTTAGAAATGCAAAGGCCGAGGCTGCATTAGTTATTAGACCTCCTGAGAGGGCCTTCATAGCAATTAGTCCAATATTTCTTTTTTTGCATTCTTTAATTAACAATAAATCATCCTCAGAAGATAAAGAACATAAAGGAAATTGTATAGTATCATATAGTCCTGATGCCGCAGCATTCATGGCATTTTTCAATTTATGATTTGTAATTCCGATAAAACGCACGAGGCCCTTCTTTTTAGCCTCAATAAGTCCAGCATAAAGACCTTCGCGGTCCTCGGGGTCAGGAAGTATATCAGGATTATGTAATTGATATATATCTATATAATCTGTTTTTAAATTCTTTAAGCTTGTTTGCAAATGCTCAAGTAAAGTTTTTCTGTCCTTAGCATGGGTTTTAGTAGCAATTATAATATTTTCCCTAACATCAGTAAGGGAATATCCGATTTTTTCTTCACTATCAGAGTATGCTCTTGCCGTATCAAAGAAGTTTATTCCATTGTCATAAGCTTTTCGTAGAATATTCTTTGCCTCATCGAAAGATACCCGCTGAACTGGTAATGCGCCAAAGCCACTTCTAGTAACCATTAAATTTGTTCTTCCGAGTTTTATTTTATCCATATATATGTACACCTCCACAATTTTATGTATAAAAACTCAGCAACAAAAATCAGTACGCTTTTGTTGCTAGATATTTGGTTATAAGGATAAAGTTATTAAGTATTATGTATTAATTAAACTTTTTCATAAGTGGTTCTTCGACATTTAGGGCATATAGGTAAATAACTAGAATCTAGCTCTAAATGAATTATTTCGCCACAAGTAGTACATTTGTAATCACCTTTTCCAGGTTTTTGTCCTGCAGTATACATTATTATCACTCCCTTTATATATAAGTATTCAATATTGTTCTATAGAATCCTTTTATAATTAATTTACTTAATACAAAGTATTTTTCAACAAAAGAAATCTAAAAAAGTCATAGGCTTTTGTGATATAATACCACAGCATATGACTTTTACAAAAAGCAAAAAGGCTAGTAAATAGTTTCCTATTTACTAGCCTAATATCACTACTATAAAACAGTAATATTTTCTGCTTGTGGGCCTTTAGGTCCTTTAACTATGTCAAAAGAAACCTTTTGACCTTCATCAAGTGATTTGTAACCATCTGAATTTATTTGAGAGAAATGTGCGAAAACATCTACTCCGTCTTCTCCTGTAATAAAACCAAATCCTTTTTCACCATTAAACCATTTAACTGTACCATTCATATAATGTATACCTCCGAAATTTTATTTCTTAAACTACTTGAAATAACAAACCAATAAAATTTTGATAACAAAATACTATATTTTAAAAATTATATTTGAAATATATCTGCGCTTCATTATTCACCATTCATTTAAGTACTTCTTTATATTAACACACGTTATTACAAAAAGCAAGTTATATTGTATATTACTCTAATTAAGTGCTTAAAATTTATAGATTAAGAGTTAAAATTGACACAATATAGAAGCTTTTAAATTTGATTTGTTTTTTAAAATAACTATTTACTTGCTAATATTTGTTCTATATGTTCTAGTTCATCGGAACTAAAATCTAAATTATTAAGTGCACCTACGTTATCTTCGATTTGACTTACCTTACTTGCACCTATTAGTGCAGAAGTAACGTGTCCGCTCCTTAATACCCATGCTAAAGCTAGTTGAGGTAAAGTTTGAGAACGTTCCATTGCTAAAATATTCAATTTGGAAACTTTTTCTAATTGAAGTTTTGTAATATCTTCAGAATGTAAGAAAACTGATTTGCCTGCTGCTCTAGAATCTTTAGGAATCCCGTTTAAATATTTGGTAGTAAGTAAACCTTGCTGTAGTGGCTTAAAGGCTATACATCCAATACCTTCCTCCTCTAAAACATCTTGAAGACCATCTTCTATCCATCTGTTAAACATTGAATAAGAGGGTTGGTGAATTAAACAAGGAGTGCCTAATTTCTTAAGTATTTCAGAAGCTTTTTTTGTTTCAGCTGGTTTATAGTTTGATAAGCCTACATAAAGAGCTTTGCCTTGTTTTACTATTAAATCTAAAGCTGACATAGTTTCTTCTAAAGGGGTATTAGGATCAGGTCTATGATGATAAAAGATATCTACATAATCTAATCCAGTTCTTTTTAGACTCTGGTCAAGACTTGAAACTAAATATTTTTTTGAACCCCAATCACCATAAGGACCAGGCCACATGGTGTAACCTGCTTTTGTAGAGATAACAAGTTCATCTCTATGACCTAAAAGATCTTGTTTTAAAATTCTGCCGAAGTTTTCTTCTGCAGAACCAGCAGGGGGTCCATAGTTATTGGCAAGATCGAAATGAGTAATTCCAAGGTCGAAAGCCTTATGAATTAGATTTCTTGAGTTTTCAAACGAATCTGAATAACCAAAGTTTTGCCATAATCCAAGAGATATTGCAGAGAGTTTTAAACCGCTATTACCGCATTTATTATATTTCATTGTTAAGTATTTTTTACTATTAGATATATATGACATTATCTCACCTTCTTATATTAATATTATCATATATCATATATATGTAAACCATTTAACGTAAATAAAGAATGCTGTGATGTTTTAATAATGTTAGTTTTTACAGTAACAATCTGTATAGTACAAATTTTAAACAAAAAATTTACATAAATTAGAAGTAAAATTATATTAACATATCGTCTTTATATTATTATGGTATAATATGACGATATTTCAAATAAAGTAGCGAAAATAAAGTAGCTAAAATTTAATTTTGGAGTAAAACTTTATAAATTTATGTGCCTATTCCATTATTTTCAAACTAAACAGGAAGGCATTAGGAGGACACTACAATGAACAAATTTAAAAGTCTTAAATCCATTTTCTTAGCATCGGCCTTAACAATTGGCGTTGCAACAATTACATCACAAAATGTGTTGGCAACTTCACTAATAACTAAAACATATACAGTAAAAAGTGGAGATTGCTTATCTGTGATAGCTAAAAAGTACGGACAGCCATTAAATGACTTAAGGAAAGCTAATAACCTATTGAATGATTCTATTTTTCCAAGGCAAGTTCTTAAAGTGGCAGTAGCAACTAGTACTACTGTTAAACCAGCAAAGCAAGCATATAACAATTCAATGAAAACTTATATTGTGAAAAGTGGAGATTGCTTATCTGTGATAGCTAAAAAGTATGGACAATCATTAAATGACTTAAAGAAAGCTAATAACAAATTGAATGATTCTATTTTTCCGGGACAAGTTCTTAACATTTCACTAGCGACTAGTTTTACTACATCGAAAGCTAAACCGGTAGTGCAGGCAAAACATATAGCAATAAAATATACAGAAAGTGATTTGAATTTGTTATCTAGACTAATAACTGCAGAAGCGCAAGGAGAATCGTATAGTGCTCAGGTAGCGGTAGGCGCAGTAGTTGTAAACAGAGTTAAAAGTGGTTATTTTCCAAATTCAATTAGTGCTGTTATAAATGAGCGTACAAATGGAGCCTATCAATTTACACCAGTGTTAAATGGTAATATCAATAGACCAGCAAAGGCAAGTGCTATGAAGGCTGCATGTGAAGCACTTAGAGGAGCTGACCCAACAAATAATGCATTGTTTTTTTATGATGGCATTGTTCCCAAAGAACTAACATCACCACAACCAGTATCCATAGTAATAGGTCATATTACATTTGTATATTTATTGAAATAATGTTTGCAAAATAATTTTAAGAATTTATTTGCGTGAGTTTAATTATTTATAAGTATTTAAATTGAATATTATTGTGAAAAGTGTAAATACAAAAAACAAAACAGCTGAGATATCTCGGCTGTTTTACTAATTATACTAAATGTTATTATTATTATTATTATTATTATTATTATTATTATTATTATTATTATTATTATTATTATTAGAAATTTGTTTAGAATCTATAATTAATTTTATACAAAGAAGAACTGCTATTATACCTGAGGCT
>Ga0209123_1001284_pt1 | contig 25590 bp, 32 predicted proteins | sample BarGraIncu00431A_FD_184500 | JGI IMG/M metagenome (GOLD analysis project Ga0209123, IMG submission 184500) | Arctic peat soil microbial communities from Barrow, Alaska, USA - Barrow Graham LP Incubations 004-31A (SPAdes) (version 2) | ecosystem: Environmental > Terrestrial > Soil > Wetlands >...
CGTCTTAGATAAATGTATTTTCCTGCTTTAATCCTTAGCGTACGGTTTGCTGGTAAGAACCCATTATACATAAAAATACCCTATAGGGCAGACTTTTTCAAGTGCCTACTCTATAGGGTACATTTTATAAAAACGATGCCAGCTTTTTTTCATTATTAGCCACGACCGCGCAAATAGCCGGCCTCACGTAAGAATCTCATAATTTCAGCAATCACATATTGTGGTGAGTTACTGTTAGTATCAATACTAAAATCAGCTTTTTGATATAATTCCTCCCGCTCATGGAGCAATCGATTGACAACTTGCTCTCGAAGAGAAAAATCTAATAACAGTGGTCTCGTCGTACGCCTGCCTGTCCGCTCCAAAATAGTTTCAACAGAGGCTGTTAAGGCAATGAGCACTCCATTTCTTTTCAGGCGTCTCATACTGGCATCCGACAGAGCCACACCACCACCCGTAGCAATGACTGCGTTATGATAACGGGACAATTTAGCAATCACATCTTCCTCTTTCTCTCGGAAAAAACCTTCCCCATAATGCTCAAATATTTCCCGTACGGTCATACCACTTTCATATTCCACTTTCTTATCGCAATCTACAAAAGGCCGTCCTAAACGACTGGCCAGTAACCGACCAATGGTTGTTTTTCCCGTACCCATAAATCCTATCAATACAATATTTTTCATAATGCCTACTCACAAGCACACTGGCGATGGTAATGAACTGCCCTAATAAACCCAAACATACACTCACCCCACTAAGAAAATTGGTAAAATCATATCTAAAAAATAATAACACAAGCGGTGAGGTTAGTACGACCATCACCGCTTGTACCATTACTTAAAATTCACTCTATAATATCTTACTATATAATGAAAAAAATCTAAAGATATTTTTCACTATTTCTTACTATTTTGTCACAGTTGAAACTTTCCCATTGGCGGCGGGTGCAACCGGTGAACCAAAGCTGTAAATTTTTGCTGATAATTTACTCGTTAAGCCATTTTTCCTTAATTGCATGGCAATATTGGTAATATTTATAAAGCGAGATCCATTTTCAGTTTTACTCAAAAAATCCATAATTTGCGGAAAATTGCCCGTAAGGGAAATTTCCACTCCTATTTCCTGATAGCCCTCTTTATTGATGTTCTTGGTAGGCTTAAGATAGTTAAGTTGTACACCACATTCCCTTGATAATTGTTCCATCTGCAATAAAAAGCTACTAATCCCTAGATTATCTGGTAACATATTATTTAATTGCATTATTTTACTATCAAGTGCAAGTAGATGTTGCTCTGGAATGGGATGAGCTTGACTAAAAGCTTCAATAGTTTTCACCCGTTGTCGCTCTATGTTATATTGAGCTGTTAAGGCATCTAAACGCGTCCATTGAGGTAACAATAAAAAAGTATATATCAAATATGTAATAAGGACTGCGCCCAGCGCAAATAAGCTGACTTTATATTTACTCTGAACTTTATGTCTGAAAAACAAATCCATACTATAACCCCTTAGGTTTTAGCAAGATTTCAAACTTTGTAGCTCTGGTGGCAACGTCGTACTCCACATTAGTCAACACGGATTCAATCAACAATTGATCATTTTCCAATGTATGCATAAATTCAATTACGAGGGGATAAGAAGCTGTCCATCCTTTAATATTAATGACATTTCTATCAGATTTGATCATCTCTGTAAAAAAGACTTGTGGTGAAGTAATCAAGGTAAGATGGTGTATCATACCATACCAGGATTGACGTTCTTTGGTCAAAGCTGCCAATATATCATTTTTCTTATCAATGAGTTGTTGTTTGTTCCTGACACTCGTCATGATGGCTTGAGTTGACTGCAGTAATTGGTATTGATTCCGAGTGTTTTGTAGCTGCTTTTCAATTTTCCACACAGCAAATAAGCTGTAACTATAGATACTGCTACAGATCATAATAACCAAAACGCCTGCAACCAGTAATAAGCCATCAACCGGCCACTTAGATGGACGCTCGTCAAGGGGTAAGAGATTGATTTGAATCATAACTCACCTCTGCGTAATGCCAGGCCAATGGATTTCCATCGGTTTTTAAGTCCCAACGCATTCACTTTCCTTAATTATTCCAAATAACCATAACGGCATAACCCTCACCTGTGATTGCTGACAGGGTTATGTGTGCAACGACTTGACGGTGTGCCTGATTGACCATCCCTGTTGCGATAATCAGCCGTTTATTCGTATTAGCAACGAACTGTGGGTCTGGTCCTGTTTGTGCCGTATAACTGCCAGCAATGGGCCTGGGGGCAAGGGACTGAGATGTGGTGGTATAATTCTTAGTTTCCGTCTGACTTACGAATTGATGATCGATTTGCAACTTGGCAACCGCATCTTGAACGCCAGCTTCCGCTAAATATTGGGCCGCAGTACCATCTCGATGATTGCCTGCTATTTGGAGCTCTGTTTGGCAGAGCTCCAGTAATGTCGCCCCTATTGACAGGAGTAGCATCATCATCATGAGTCCAAATAGTGCGGCTGAGCCGCGTTGATTATCCATTTAGCGTCGATTCCAAGGATAACAAACCGTATCGATCCTCTGGTGCTGTCCAGTATTTTGATCAGTTACTTCAAGGGTTATGCCCATTGCCTGGATATTAGTACTCTCCGGATAAGGGGTAAATACTAAGTTTGTCACAACGTTTTCCGTAATGGGATTAGTCGAAAAACCACCAGCAGGTATTGTCCTTGTTTTGTCGATAATCATATATAATGTGCTCCCATGTAGCCCCCCTCCTAACTGAAAGGTATTGATTTCACCACTGAGTTTGGTAATTCTCAGGCCTTGTGCAGTAGTAAGACTGACATCTTGGGCATATCGTATTTCTCTCACTACCTTATCAACGGCCATACGTGCTACCTGCTGCATACTCGTGCGACTTTTTTCTACTGTCCAAATGTTTAAGGATGTGGAGAATAGACTGAGCATACCTGATAATAATAGGACGGTCACTGTCATACCAACAATTAATTCTATATGAGTAAATCCCCCCTCTGACGTAAGGTGTTTACTCATAATGCACGGTACAAGGTAACAAATTGTATTGTGCGCTCTACTCCTCGCCCTTCCCAAGAGACTGTAACCGTTACCTGAGCAAGATTATCACGATTAGTTGCCACCGCATTTGTTAATACGGTATACCGTGAATTTGGAGGTTGTCCTTGATCACTCCAGGCTATAACAGCTGGTAGTGTAAGATCAGCCCAATATTCAGGCGGATGAGTTTTTAATAATTCCAACTGTCTTTGTGCTAAATTAGTAGCTACTGTATAATCTTTCGCCATAAGGTCAACCTGAATAACGTGTGTAAACATCCCGGCAATCGCTGTTAAAGCAACACTCATAATAAAAATAGCCAACAAAACTTCCGCTAAAATAAAGCCCTTGTTGCTCTTCAATCCATGGACAATCACTATTTTTTTCATCGTCTACTCCTCAGTCTGCCCAGGTACAGCATCACTAATCCGTACCCGTCCCGTAACGGGTGCCAAAACAACATATTTCCAAATCTTAAGTTTAGTACTCTGCAAGCTGATGGTTTGTGCTCCAGTTGGTGCTCCAGACAGACCAAAATCAATTGGGACATAATTACCAGCCAATCGAATGGACACTGGCAAGGTAATTTTTTTAATAACCTGGGTGTTGGCGATCACATAATAACCATAAGGTACACTATTGTTAAACAGCAAGCGATAAATGACTGTCCCACCACCCGAATTAATGGATAATTGCTGCAACCAGCGAATGTCGGCTACCAATTGTCGGCTCGCGCTGTCAAGCTCTTGCTTTGCTAAAGATTGACCTAAGGTAAGCACAGCCATACTGGCAATCATACTAATGAGTCCAATGCAAATCACCAATTCAATCAGCGTCACGCCACGTTGCCTCATACCATCACCTCATTGTATTACCAGAAAAGAAAGACTAAAATGAATACAAGAACTTAGGAACCAAGGTAGCATGGCTACCTTGGTTCCTATCATTGGAAATCAAGGATTTGTTGCAGCGGCAACCTCACTGCCTGAAGATGTGACTGTTGAACCATCAGCCTTTTTTCCTGTCAGTGTATAACCTGTTGTTGTTTTTGCATATACAATCGCCGTACCATCGGCATTGGTGGGGATTGCGTTTAAATAGGTAGGAGAGACAGCCGTTCTAAACGTAGCGTCGCTAGTTGGATATGCATTAGGACTAGCATTCGCATAGATCTGTACAGCAATCCCATCCAGAGTCCGCAAATCAGCTGTCAATTTAGCGTCTTTCGCTGTATTTGCAGAAGCTATAAATTTTGGTATGGCTATGGCTGCCAAAAGGCCAATTATGGCAATAACAACCATTAACTCTACCAAGGTAAAACCTTTCTGATCTGTCAGCTTTTTTCTTAACTTAACGAACAACACAATTACCCCTTTTCTTTTTTTCTAAGACAACACTTGTTATAATCCCTGATAATAACTTCACCTCCTCATTACATTGTGCCAATGTTTGTTATGACATCAAAGAGTGGTAACATAATGGCAACGATAATTAAGCCTATGCCCACTCCTAATACCCCAATAATAAAAGGCTCAATACTGCTACTCAAACGAGTGACAACATCATCCACATCACTTTCATAAAAATCGGCAATCTTTTCTAACATCTTAGGGAGGGCACCACTCTCTTCCCCAATGGACACCATTTGAATGACCATGGGATTGAATACTTTGCTGTGGGCAAGAGTAGTGGCAAGACTCCGGCCTTCTTTAATACCAATCTGAGCTTTCTCTAAGGCTTGTTGCATAACCAAATTCCCAAGGGTTTTTCCCACGACCTCCAAAGCAGTAATGATGGGTACACCACCATTTAGCAGGGTACTTAAGGTACGGCTAAACCGAGCAATACCAATTTTACGGGATAGCATACCCACAACAGGAATGCCTAGTGTAAAACCATCAATGAATTTTCCATATTGTCCGCTGCCATAGGTAATCTTTAGTCCATAACCTCCGCTAATAAGCGCAATAATAATATGAAGAGCATAATCTCGTAGAAAGCCACTGATTGCCAGCAACATGCGGGTCAGCAAGGGCAATTCCATCTTCATGTTTGCAAAGATTTGAACAAAATTCGGCACCACAAAGGTCAAGATAAATATCAGGGATAAAACAGTCATCACACTCACCACTACAGGATAGATCATAGCTGATTTAATTTTTTCGTTCATCTTGTGCTCTTTTTCAAAGTGACTGGCTAAACGTCCCAATACATCATCCAGCACTCCCCCCACTTCCCCAGCTTCCACTAGATTAACCAGAAGTCTCGGAAACACGCGGGGATGATCACCAAGGGAACAGGCAAGAGTTTCCCCTTCATTGACCTTTTTGTAAACATCCTGAAGTGCTTTCTTCATTCGTGGACTATCTGTTTGCTCTATGAGTACGGCAAGACATGATAAAAGGGGCAAAGCGGCATTCATCATGGTGGAAAATAACCGACACAAAATGGCTAGGTCTTTCAAACTACAACTTCTACATTGATCAAAATAATCATTGATAGAGAGGCTCCCGCTTTCTTCCCGAATGTGAGTAATAAAATAACCTTTTTCCCCAAGGAAAAGAGCCACGCCATTTTCATTCTCGGCCAAAATACTACCGGTCAGCATCTGTCCCCCACGGTCCTTGGCTTTATAGATAAAGGTTTTAGCCATGTTGATCGCCCACTTTTCTCAGAATGGAACAATTTTTGCCGTTAAAAAGATGACAACTTCTGTTTCATTTTTATAATTATGTTGACTCTTAAACAAAGCTCCGATGAAGGGAATTTCACTAAGAAAAGGTACTTTGTTATTAGTTTTTGATTCTTCACAGCCAATGAGTCCTGCAATGACCATGGTTTCCCCATCTTTCATGGAAACTGTACTTTCTGCTTCTCGGGTTGTTACCTTATAGTTTTTAATATCAGAGACTAATGTTGGAGTACTTACTTCAGTGCGTACTTGTGTGGTAATCCTACCGTCAGCCGTAATGCATGGCGTATAGATGAGTTTAATGCCGGCATCAATATAGGTAGTCGTCGTAGCACTTTTGCCATTTGTTATGGTCTCAGTGAGTACTGGAATATGGTCACCAATAAAAACATGAGCTTCTTTACCGTTAATTGTTGTTACTTTAGGATTGGCTAATATTTTAGCATTCCCATTGCTGACAAGAGCACTGATTTTAGCTTGATAGTAAAATTCATAAGGAAGTCCTTCCGGATTGTGACCAAATTGAATCACTCCCTTATTGTCTTTGCGCGTTACGCTACCTGCTGAGGTAGCCGTTGTTTTTGTTATACCGGTAGAAGGGTCAGTCGTCGTCGTTGTCGTAGGTGGTGTATATTCAGTATATTGGGGCACTACTTCCCAGGACCAATCCATGCCCAAATCCATCATGTTGTTTTTATTAATGGCAACAATTTTAGCTTCCAGGGTTACTTGCTGTTGGAGAATATCAAGAGCCTCTACTAAAGTTTGAATCCGCGCACAGCCTGTCGGGGAACCAGTAATCAATAAAGCATTGGATATATCATCAATCTCCATTTTTATTTTGAGATGAGTTCCAATGGGCTCTAAGGTTTTTTTGATGTCAACGGCCCTGGTATAATGTAGCTTTGTGATTTTTGTTATCCCCATATCAACAGGTTCGATAATAATGGAATCGCCGATTTTTCGATAAGATAATTCCTTTCCAGCTGTAACCAGGGTGAGGGCTGTATTAAAAGTAGCATGATCAAATTTCACGGTCACACTTCCTTTAACAGCATCATCAATCACCATGTCAACATCACTAATCTTTGCCAAGGTAAGGAGCACGACACGAATATCTTCATCCATAAAATTAAAGCTATAGGTTTTCTCTTGTGCCAGTCCAACTGAAGATAGTAACATGGATAGTAATAGTAGGAGCAATAGGAAATGTTGCTTTTTTTGCACTAAAATTTTCCTCCACTATGTCCCGCTGCTTCTAAATGCAATACTAGGTTCTGATTGTTTTTTTCTAACATTACAGAATCATGATGGATGCTAATGAGCTTATAAGTATCGATCAAATCATTCAAACTATATAGTTTACTTTTGTTCCCGGACATAATCACAGCCATCTGTTGATTTTCGGCACTCACAATTCCTGTTAGTTTTAGGTTGTTTATAGTCGATGTCATATTTTTAGAGTCCCCTACTAACCTAATTTCTGGCAACTGATTTTTGATTTTAGGTGGTACATTATTTTGTTCTCCATTTATCTCCGGTAGCAGGGCAAAAGGATTAGGAAGGACTTGCTCCCCCTGATCAACGGGTATGGATTGTCCCTCATTCAGCATGCCTGTCGTAGGTAGTGTGACTATTTCTTGGGTTTTCTCCTGAGGTGAAAGGGGCTCCACGACTACTGTTGATGTCGTAAAATGAATAGCAATCAAAATTCCTATGATGCCAATCACTATAAGTGATACGATTCCTTCGATTGCTGAAAGTCGAACCAAATTTCTCGTTAATTTTATAAATGGTGATGATAAATACAAGACTGATTCCTCCTATATGTAATGCCATCAATCTACAATAGTTATATTGAATTTCCCTACTATTTGTTTGAACTTTCAGATTTCATTAGCAACAATTCTTTTTTCTATATTATTTTTACTATTTTTACCATAATATATATATTTATACTATTTTGCATTATTTAAATAAAAAAAATAGTTGCCCGAAAGATCAATCAACAAATTGATCTTTCGGGCAACTATAGATTAAAATAAAGTCATTTTTTTTACTATTTGTTAGGTTCTGGTGGTTTAGGATTAGCAGGTGTTGCTGCGGCAGGCACATTGTGGCTGTAAATTTTTGCTGATAGTTTGCTGGTTAGGCCATCTTTGCCCACTTGCATAGCAATGTTGGTAACATTGATAAACCGGGAGCCATTTTCCAATCTGTTTAAAAAATCCATAATGTGAAGGTAGTCCCCCACAACAGCAAGCTCGACATCCAGTTGCTGATAACCTGTTTTATTATCAATTTTCCCAGCTTTCAGGTAACCAAGCTGTACACCACCGTCTTGGGCTAGTTGTTGAATTTCTACGAGAAAACTACTCATATCAGGATTCTCAGGAAATGCTTTCTCTATTTGTATCATTTTATTATCTAACTCAACCAAATATTGCTCTGGATTAGGATGGGTCAAGACAAAACTTTCAACAACTTTCACTTTTTGGAGCTCCGTATTCTGTTGCATTGCTAATTCATCCATACGTGCCCATTGGGGTGACAAAACAACATCATACAGCAGATACGTCACAAGGGCCACGGAAACGACAAAGACAGTGACCTTATGCTTAACCGGCAATTTATCCCAGTTACTAAAGTTCATCATTATATCCCCCTAGCTTTTACCACTATTTCAAACTTAGTGGCCTGGGTCATTGTATCTTTCTCAACATTCGTTAAGACTGGTTCCATAAAAAACTGATCATTTTCCATAGTCTGCATAAATTCAGCGACAAGGGGATAAGTAGTTGACCACCCTTTAATTTGGATCAAACCTTTATCCGATTTCACAATATCTGTAAACCAAACTTGTGGCGACGTGACAGCCGTCAAATGCTGTACCATCCCATACAAGGGTAAACGTTCTTTCGTCAAACCAACCAAGATATTATTTTTGTTATTAAATAATTGTTGCTTGTTCGTAGCGGTCGTCATGAGCACTTGGGTTGGTTGCAACAATTGGTACTGATTACGGGTATTTTGTAGCTCTTTCTCCATATTCCACAGTTCAAAAACGGTATAACTATAAAAGGCGCTAAAGAACATGGACAGCAGACACCCAGCAACCACTAACAAACGATTAATGGGCCACTTGGAAGGGCGTTCGACCAGTGGTAAGAGATTGATGCGAATCATGACTCACCTCCCCGTAATGCTAGGCCAATGGCTGTTCCCAGCTGAGGCGCTACTTGTTGTAAATGCTTTTTATCAAAAGTGGCTGGAATTTTAAGTTTAGCCAGAGGATCATGGCGGACAAGGGGAATGTCCAGTTGCAGTGCTAAATAGTCCACCAAATTGTTTAATTTGGCGCCACCGCCCGTAATCAGTACTTTATCAATCATGGCCGAGCGATTTTGCTGTTGATAATATTCGGCAGTACGACGAATATCCCGGGCGAACTCGGTAACAAGCAGTTCCAATTGTTTCTGTACCTCAACATACTGTGGTGCAATATCGATCCGAGATAAAATTCCTTCCTGTTGTTTAATTTGCTCAGCTTCCGCCCATTCCAGATGCAGTGTGTCCATGATGATCTGGGTGAAATTATTCCCGCCAATGGGAATGTTACGAATAACGGCGGGACTGCCATTTTGAAAGACAGTGACTTGGGACAGCAGAGCTCCAATATCAATGACCATGGCTTTTTCTGCATCCGTAAAGATGCGATATAAGGCCAGTGGTTCAAGATCAACGGCGATGAGTTTGAGTCCCAAACTTTTAATCATGTTGATAATAAGATTAACATTCTCTAAGGGGGAGGCCACTAATAAGACTTTTATTTCCGTGTCCGTATCACCTTTGCCCACAATGGAGTAATCAAAATAATAAGTGCCAGGGGCGTAGGGAATATGTTTTTCTAAATCCCATTTGATGGCTTCCCCCAATTCGATCATCGTCATGGTGGGGAAAATCAATTCACGGGCAAACATAACCCGACCACCCACGGCCACCACCACGTTTTTACTATAAGTTAACGTGGTGGTCAGCAGTTGACTAAGGGTGGCGGTTAACTGCTGACTATCGATAATCCGACCATCTTCAATGGTTTTGTCCGGCAATTCTTTGATGCCAAAGTTTTTTAATACGGGCTGCCCTTTTTGCCAGGCTATTTCTACCAGCTTAATGGCTCCCGTCCCAATATCAATGCCAATAAAATCCGAAGACTTTTTTAATAAAAAATGTTCAATTTTTTTCCACATATTAAACCTCTATTTTGGCATGATGAGGATGTTTTTTAACAATTTCAATGCCTTCCGTGAGAGCCGTAATAATGTTAACGATAAACTGCTGCTCGAGAGCTTTAATTCGAGTATATCTTTCACCCCGAGGATTAACGACATAACGGGCCGGCAAAATAGTCAGGGCCACGGCCGCAATGTCGTGGCGGCATTGCTCACAACCGCACACATCACGATTAGCATTCATCACCGTATCAATTTGTTGGAGCACTAATTCTTCCATATAATTTTTCAGTTCCATACATCTTCACTCTCCCTAATCATTTCACATCATTATCATTGAATTTAGCTCACATTAGAGGTTAATTGTAAATGGCCTAAGTCATACCCTAGTGCCTCATAACATCATAGACTCCCCAGATACCAGTCCATAATCGTATTTCCATATAATAAGGTAAACAAGGCGCCAAGGGCAATAAAAGGACCAAAAGGAATAAAATCTTTGCGGCCTTTTAATTTAGTGATTAAGAGTAATACACCACCAACGCCACCAAAGATAAAGGATAATAGCAAAGTGAGTAATAAAGATTGCCAACCAAAACATAGACCTAAGGCCACAGCGAATTTAATATCGCCGCCCCCCATGCCACCCCCACTGAGTAAGGCAATGATCAATAACAGGCCCCCACCAATAAGGCTGGCAATCAGCATATCTACGATGCCTACACTGCCAGTATATAGATTTATAACAACACCAGCCCCTGACAGGCAGAGCAAAACTTTATCCAAAATCAGCTGGTGATCGTAGTCAATGAAAGTAATTACAATGAAGAATGAGGTCAGAATCAGAGCTTTAGCCAGTGCAAGAGACACTCCGAAAATTTGTAGGCACCAGACAAAAAGGCTGGCCGTGAGTAATTCGACGAGAGCATAACGTGGTGAAAAGGTTGCATTGCAATATCGACAATGACCTCGAGATAATAGATAACTGAAAACTGGGATGAGGTCCCTTGGTTTGAGGCGTGTACTGCAAGTAAAGCAGTGAGAAGGTGGCATGATGATAGACTGGTTTTGAGGTAAACGATAGATGCACACATTGAGAAAACTACCAATGAGTAGGCCAAAGATGAAACATAAAGGAGTTATCATGATTTTTTCTTCCTTATTGTGTTGCATTGTTAATATTTTTAATATTGTTAATAAATTAAACAGGATATATCAGGATAATCTTTTAAAGATTATCCTGAACAAATCTTTTTTAATTTGTTTTAAGTGCTAAAGAATCGAAAGGTCCAGCTTTTGCTCCACCAGTAAATGCAACCTGGGCTCTGGCAGTGGTTTGATTTACAGTATACGCGACTGCCGTAACTGCTTCAGTAGTCCCAGTAATTCGATAACTGCCAGCTGTACTCGTAGGAAGAGCTCCTGAAGACATATACGTTATAATTGTAGAACCATCAGCAATAGGTATAGCACCTCCATTATTGGACATATAGGTTTGTATAGCAGTATCCATTGCACCTAAATCGGCTTGTACTTTTGCTGTTCGAGCCGATGCTGTGCTATCCATAAATTTTGGTACAGCAACAGCTGCGAGTACGCCTATAATGGCAATAACTACCAATAATTCAATTAATGTAAAACCTTTTTGATTTTTAATTTTTGCTATCAACTTCATTAACATAAAATTACCTCTTTTCATTTTTTATAATACCAAGATCGATTGTCCTCCGAAGCGAAAGAGATCACCTCCTTACGATATCATACTTATATATTTACATTCCACCACCTGACATAATATCGAACATGGGGATCATGATAGCCATAATAATTACGCCGATAACAACGCCCAACACTCCGATAATCACTGGTTCAATAATACTACTTAAGCGACTAACAACATCATCTACATCACTTTCGTAAAAATCAGCAATCTTCTCTAGCATTTTGTCTAAGGCACCACTTTCTTCCCCAATAGACACCATCTGAACCACCATGGGAGTAAATACTTTACTTTGGGCGAGAGTTGCTGCCAGACCTAGACCTTCTTTGATACCACTCTGAGCCTGTTCTAAGGCTTCCATCATCATCAAATTACCAATGGTTTTTTGCACCACGGACAAAGCCGTAATAATGGGCACGCCGCCGTGGAGGAGAGTACTTAATGTACGGCTAAAACGGGCAATGCCAACCTTCCTCGACAACATACCAACAATAGGAAGTCGCAGTGTCCAACTATCAATAATTTTTCTCGTATTGTCTCGCTGGTAGGCAACTTTCAATCCGTAGACACTGGCAATAATAGCAACTAAAAAAACTGGGGCATAATTGCGCAGCAAACTACTAATTGCCAACAATATACGAGTTATTAATGGTAGCTCTTTATGTACATTATCAAACATTTGTACAAAGGTCGGCAGAACAAATGTTAGGATAAAAACAACGGCCAACACTGCCATACCACTGACAACTGCCGGATAAGTCATCGCTGATTTGACTTTTTCATTCATTTTATGTTCTTTTTCAAAATGACTAGCTAAGCGTCCCAATACATCATCCAGTACCCCACCTACTTCCCCAGCTTCTACCATATTAATCATAAGACCAGGGAAAATCCGGGGATGATCACTGAGAGAGCGGGATAAAGTCTCCCCTTCTTTCACTTTCTTATACACATCCTGCAAGGCTTTTTTCATCCGCGGATTGTCAGTTTGCTCAATGAGGACATTTAGGCAGGAGACTAAGGGCAAACCGGCATCGATCATCGTAGAAAATAGCCGACAAAACACAGCAATTTCCTTTAAGCTTATACTTTTAAAATTTTCAATAAAAGCACTAAATGAACTACCGCTAGCTTCTTCTTTAATTTTGGTAATAAAATAACCTTTTTCCCGAACGTGAATGGCTACGGCATGTTCATTATCAGCCAAAATACTGCCGGTCACCAGTTGTCCATGAAGATCTTTAGCTGTATAAGCAAAGGTCTTAGCCATTTTATCTCTCCTCCTTTCTGGCTATTCCTAATTATTGGCAAGGCGAGCAAAGTTCTCTTCATCAAGAGCCCTCATCAAAGCCTCCTCATAAGATACAATGCCCCGTCGGTATAAATCCCGTAGTGCTGTATCCATGGGTTGCATGCCAAATTTAAGGCCTGTCTGAATCACGGAGGTCAGCTGATGAGTTTTACCTTCACGAATCAGATTCCGTACGGCTGGCGTGGCAATGAGCACTTCTAGGGCGGCGACCCGCCCTTTTTGATCAATACGAGGTAATAATTGCTGAGCAACAATTCCTTGCAACGTAACTGACAGTTGAATCCTGATTTGTTGTTGTTGATGGGCAGGAAAAGCATCAATGATGCGGTCAATGGTCTGAGCAGCGCTACCCGTATGTAAAGTCGCAAAAACCAGATGTCCTGTCTCTGCGGCAGTGATGGCCGTGGCAATGGTTTCAGGATCACGCATCTCCCCCACCAAAATCACATCCGGATCTTCCCGCAAGGCGGCACGAAGAGCAATACTAAACGACGCGGTATCGGTATGCATTTCACGCTGATTCACAATGGATTTCTTGTGTTTGTGTAAATATTCGATGGGGTCTTCTAATGTGAGAATATGGCAAGATCGCTCTTGGTTAATCAAATTAATCATGGCCGCTAAAGTCGTCGATTTGCCACTGCCAGTTGGACCTGTGACAAGTACCAGACCTCTCGATTGACTGGCCAAGGTTCTCAATACTGGCGGATGTCCCAAATCTTCCAAGGTCGGGACATTTTCCGTTACAATCCGAATGACAATAGCCACTGAACCACGTTGTCGAAAAGCATTGACCCGAAAGCGGCATAGACCAAAAATAGCAAAGGAAAAATCAATCTCACCGTGTTCCTTGAAGTGTAGTTGTTGCTCAGGTTTGCTAATCGCCATAAACAACTCTTCTGTGTCCTTCACGGTCAGTATAGGATGTTCAGTGCGTACTAGAGTACCATTAATTCGAAATATGGGCGGCACACTGACAGTAATATGCAAGTCCGACGCTCCACTTTTGACAGCTTCACGCAATAGTTGCTCCATCATGTTTCACCCGCAGTACTACCAGCATAGGCCACACGCATAACTTCTCGTAGATCCGTTAAGCCCGCTAAGGCTTTTTGAATACCATCCTGACGCATGGTAATCATGCCTTGACTGATGGCGATAGAACTAATTTCATCACTTGATGCTTTACGGTTAATGGCTTCCCGTATCTTGCTCGTAATGGACATGACTTCATGAATGGCCATACGTCCCCGATAGCCATTATTATTACAGCGAGAGCAACCTTTACCTCGATATAATGTCAGCTCTTGCTCAGGTAAAGCACCAATAAAGAGTCGTTCCAATGAATCAGGCGGTGGCGTATAACTTTCCTTGCAATCCTTGCAGATGACCCGCACCAACCGTTGGCCCACTACCCCTAGAACAGATGACGCTACCAAAAAAGGTTCAACATCCATATCAATTAACCGAGTAATGGTGCCGGCCGCATCATTGGTATGGAGGGTACTAAACACCACATGACCCGTCAAGGAGGCTCGAATGGCAATATCAGCGGTCTCCCCATCCCGAATCTCCCCGACTAATACCACATTGGGATCTTGGCGCAAGATGGAGCGTAGACCATTGGCGAAAGTAAGGCCCGTCTTGGCATTGACCTGGACCTGATTAATGCCAGGCAAGCGATATTCCACCGGATCTTCCAAGGTAATAATATTTTTCTCTAGGGTATTAACAGCGATTAGTGTCGAATAAAGCGTTGTGGTTTTACCTGAACCTGTTGGCCCAGTCACGAGAATCATGCCAAAGGACTGGGTATACAATTGGCGGAAGCTCTCTTTATTTTCAGGAGAAAAACCTAATTTGTCAATATCTAAAATAACTGCACGCTGATCGAGTAGTCGCATAACGACTTTTTCCCCCATGATGGTTGGTAGTGTGGACACCCGAACATCAACATCACGACCGGCTTCTCGGATTTTAATTCGTCCATCTTGGGGGATGCGTTTCTCTGCAATATCCATTTCGCCAATGATTTTAATGCGGGCCACAATGGCGGCATGAATATCCCGGGGAAAACTGCCAATTTCACGTAGCATCCCATCAATCCGAAACCGAACCCGCAGGGTCTTTTCCTGGGGTTCAATATGAATATCACTAGCCACATCTTTAATGGCTTGGCTAATGAGGGAATTGACAAGACTAATGATGGGAGCATCGTCAGCTGTCTGCGTAGTATTTCCTAGTGCTCCATCTTCAGGCCGCATTTGGTTGACTGCCTTATCCACTAAATCTTGTACACCATAGGATTCTCGGATGGCCCTCAGCACATCTTTTTCTGTCGCAATAACGGCTTCCACATCACAGTCAGAGACCATACGCACATCATCTATAGCATAAAAATTCGTAGGATCTACCATAGCCAAGGTAATCTTTTTACCCTCTTTTTTGATGGGGATAATTTGATGTCGCTCAGCTAAGGACACGGGAATCAGGGCAGCGATGGCTGGCATAATACATAGATTTGATAACTCTACATGGGGTACCCCCAGTTGAAACTCCAATACTTGAATCATAGCCTCTTCTGATACGTAATTAAGGTCACTTAACACTTTACCCAACCGATTACCATTTTTTTTCTGCACATCAAGAGCTTGGACTAATTGTTGTTGGGTAATCAAACCCGTATCTACCAGTAAATCACCTAAGCGCTTACGCTTCATTTTTTACACCACCTATCTATAGAGAAAAGCTTACTTATTTAACAACTGTCGCCGTTAGAAAAATAATAACTTCATTGTCTGATTTTGAATTGCTTACACTTTTAAACAAACCGCCGATGATGGGGATATTACTGAGAAAAGGTACGGAAGTATTGTTTTTTGTCTCTTCGCTACCAATTAGGCCACCAATGATCATGGTTTCTCCATCTTTTATATTGACCGTGGTTTCGGCTTCTCGTGAAGTAATCTTGTAATTGTTTATGGCAGTCACCAGAGTGGCACTGCTCACTTCCGTACGAACTTTAGCCGTAATGCTACCATCAGCAGTAACGGTAGGAGTATAACTCAGCTTAATACCAGCATCCACATAAGAGATACTAGTTGTCGTACTACCACCACTAGTACTCGTTGTCAATACCGGAATATGGTCTCCAATCAAAATGTGGGCTTCTTTTCCACTAATCGTCGTTAATTTAGGACGAGCCAATATTTTGGCATCACCTTTACTTAGAAGAGCACTAATGGTGTAATTTGCGACATAAGGAACCCCATCAACATTGCTAACACCATATTTAATCGTCCCGCTGGAGGTATCGCTGGTTTGGCCACTCCATGTCCAATCCACTCCTAAGTTTTTGGAATCACTTTTACTAATGACGACTACCTTAGCTTCCATCATGACTTGTTGTTGGGGAATATCTAAGTCGGCCACTAGTGTTTTGATGTGGGCACAACCTGCAGGAGAACCGCTAATGATCAAACAATTGGAGGTTTCATCCACGTCGATTTTAACTTTTAGACTGCCCATACTTGATTCCAAGGTTTTCTTAATATCAGTGGCTCGAGTATAGCGTAGCTTAACAATTTCACTCATACTCACTTCCGCAGGATCAATAATAAAGGCAGTCCCGACTTGTCGATAGGACAAACCTTTGGCTGATGTAATAATATCCATTGCAGTATCAAAAGAAACGTTATCAAGTGTCATAGTCATATTACCTTTAATGGAATCATCAATCACCATATTGACCTCATTCATTGTAGCTAAGGTATGTAAAATGACACGCACATCTTCATCGACAAAATTGAGATTCATTGTTGCTGGTTTTGCCCAACCAATCGAAGATAGATTCATTGATGACAGTAGTAAGAGTATTATTACTACGTATTTTTTATTTCCCACCATTAATCCCTCCTTTTTGCCCAGTCGATTCGAGATGTAAGACTTGGGTACGATTTCCATCTGTAAGAATAATAGCATCTTGACTAATGTCCGTAAGTCTATATCCACCAACGAAATCATTGACCTTGTAGACTTTACTTTTGTTGGCTACCATAATCACCGCGACAGCTTGGTCTGCTGTACTGACAATCCCTGTAAGTTTAACATTTTCTTGAGGTGTACTTGTACTAACACCGACCTGCTTTTGCACCATGGGCGGCACATTTCCTGGAAGATTTCTAAGTACATTATTTTGAACGATTGGTACATTCGGATCAGTCTGCCTTTTTTCTTCCTTTATGTTAGGCAATTGGGAGAATGGATCACGTTTTGTTTGGTTAGTCTGATTCACTTGGTCGCCCATAGGTATGACACCCTTGTTGGTGATAGCAGTTAGTTGCTGAGCCTGATTAATAGGCACAGTGGGTTCAACAGCAACTTCGGACTGACTCATATAAATTGTTATAAGAATTGCGATCATCACAATTCCGGCAATCACCATGAAACGTTGTTTCTTTGTTAGCTGATATTCTTTGGTTGCTACTATTTTCAAAGACGACGATAAATTCACAATTTGTTCACCCCTAACACGTGAAATACAAAAAAATTCCTTCTCCCACTAGCAGACGCAGACTTGCGCCATTAATAATACATTCCTTTCACTTTATTAGCCCTTTAGCACGTAATATTCGTACCGCTAACTTTTCCAAACGGCGGGTAATTTTTGTCCCCATAAACTCGTTAGCACTTAAGGGTGTTACCCAGATGGTGTACAATCCTAAACGATTGCCCCCCAGCACATCCGTAAATAATTGATCTCCCACTACCGCTACTTGACTCTCTGTCAGCTCCATAACGGCGATTGCTTGGCGAAAACCTGATTTTGCTGGCTTATAAGCTCGCGCGATAAAGGGAATATCAAAAATGCCCGCAATATTTTTCACTCGTTGCCCCATATTGTTAGAGACTAAGCAGAGCTTAACCCCCTGGGCCAACAAAGTGTGTAACCACTGAATGATTTCAGGTGACATCTCGGGGCTATCCCAAGGAATGATGGTATTATCTAAATCAAAGATAATACCTTTAATCCCTTGTTGTTGTAACTCATTCATTTCAATGTCATACAGCGTTTTAACAATTTTTTTGGGACATAAGAGATGATACAAAGAGTTTACCTCCGCTATGGATTCCGAATTTTATCAACTAATGAGTAAAAGAAAATTGAAGTGGCTTTAGGCCATTATCAACCGACTTCTGCAAAACAACCTGTCTTAATGATCCTCATCACTATTTGGGACTCTTATTCCAACTAATTGCTGAATAGTTAACATCACCACCAGAATTAATTGGTACTGTAACATAAATTGTCTCACTTGCGATTGGAGAATTTCCTTGTTGAAAAGTTCCGATTGCTTTAAGTGTATAAGTCCTGCCGAATGTAAATACACCAGGAGTGATTTCACTAGCAGGTGTATAAGTATAAGTGGTATTTGTGCCATTATTTATAGTAATAGTATATACACCTCCTGCCGCGTTGCCTGCCCCCAATACATTAGTATTTACACCAATCCAGCTCCAATCGCTAGCAACTCCTGTTGACGCCAATTTCCCAAAACTAGCGATAGCACGTTTAGCACCGGCCTCTGCCGCGTATTGTGCCTGTAGTCTATCTTGATTCATCTTATTGGTTTTTATAATTGAAGATAATGAAGGCAACAGGCTTGTAATAAAAATCCCTAGTAAAATCATAGTTCCTATCGCTATGATCGTCACTGATCCCCGTTGCCCCCGTATATGGCTAATCATATCATAACCTCTTTTCACTCAAGGTTTCTTATGTTAATTATTAGTGACTACTGTTGTCGTAAAGGTCGCACTGCGGGTTTGCGTGTCAGTAGCCGTTGTATTTAGGGCTTGAGATTTTAATCCAGTGGCATTGGCAACAACGGTTACTGTAATTTTTTTACGTCTTGCTGTATAGTCCGAAATATCTAAGTCAGGCATTTGTTCAACTTTAAAAGTAAGAGACTCAATCGAACCCGAAAGCAACGGTATACCCGATAGGGCTGTAGCCGATACAAGATTAGCCCCCGTTGACAAATCTACCGACTTGACAATTGTCCAGGTCGAGGACTGGGGAGCATTGCCATAATCCATAACAGCGGTATTATTAAGTAAACGAATCCGGCGGGTTTGTAATCCTGTACTGACTCCGCCTGTAAAAACATCACGTGTAAACTGAATTCCACCAGTGGTAGTTATTGGTATATAGACGATAGCAGGAGTATTTCCAGTAGCAGGGCCCGTCGCCAAGACATAACTATTAACCGTATCCACATAGGTATGAGTTCTTGTTACACCTGTACCTGGAGTGATAATCACTACATTTTGTGAAATAGCGTATTTTAATTCTTCCGCTATATTAGTGGCAACCGTACTAGCATCCCTTATATTGCTAGTTTTGGCTGTGCTCACGGAATGTACTTTTACCGTGCTAGCAAAAAGAGTAGAGAGCCCCCCCATGATTATCCCCATGATAGCCATGCCGATTAATAGCTCGACGAGGGTGAATCCTTTTTCGCTATATAGCTTCATACTTTCCTCCTACTGCAGATCTGCCCCTATCAGATTTTACCTTTTTTCAAACTTATATTAGCAATCAATGCATTAGCATCCGTACCTGATTTTTTATCAGTACTAGTATTGCCCTGATCAATTTTCCATTGTAAACCAATAGAATAATTCGATCCTGCAGGAAGACCGATTAATTCAATGCTCCCCTTAATAACCACGGCCTTAACAGTCGCTGTAACGGTAATGGTTTTTTTAGCATCTGTGGGATCCTGTACCGTTACAGGAATATCAATAGTATAAGCTGTGCCAGAGCCTGCAGTTGGTCCGTTAAAGTCTTTATCACTAGCAATTACTTGCACATCTTTGGCAATAAGATATTTTGTTGTCTGAGTATTATTACTATTGGGATTCTTCAAAGAGCTCGCACTTGAATTATTTGAACTTTCGGTATATGTTCCCGTAAGATAAATATCAAAAGTGAAAGTGGTATAACCACTTGGTAATCCCCACTGGGTGGGATCAATGTAGTTAGGATTGGCATAATCCGCATAAGAAGAACCATCATTGCGCACCTGAAAAGAAAAAACATCACAATATCCAGCCGCACTTGCTGGAATCGTTAGTTTGTCAAACTGCAGGATATCGCCGTCTGCTCCCCAGTTGTTCGTGACGGCCCGATTGTCCTTAACATTAATGTCCTTATCTAGGTCACCATAGATATCATTATAATATTGACTCCATAATTTTTCATAATTACTGTATCGTGTATAAAAATAACCATTGTTAGGTGAGTATAAATGTTGCATCGCGCCTTCCACTCCAGCTTTACCATGATTTTTATAGAAAGCAAATCTAGTATTTTTCGTTGCTGGACTATCAGCATTAGGAGTAAATGGCGTCGTGAATTTTGGTTTAATACCATAATAACCAAACATAGTGAGAGTTGTATTTGCCGCGTCAGTAGGTTTATTTTTCCACGTTACCGCTATTTGAACGGGTGTGATCACATCTGTTACATTGCCAAGAGTATTACCTAGATTTACAACAGTAGTCGTCACAGTGTATGTGATGCCATTGATGGTTTGAGTCATAGGGGCAGGTAACGTAAAAATAGATGTTCCCGGTGTGACCTGTTGTATATTATCTTGATCTTTTAACGATTCTAAGGCTTGTCTTGCGATTGAAGTAGCAACGGTATTTTGGTTTGCAGACATGGAATAACCAACCGCCTGACTGTATGTCCCTCCCATAAAGGTTAGCGCCGTAACTAGTATTAACATGCCCACGATGACATCAATGTAAATGAATCCTTCACAGCCTTTAAGCAATTTTCTAAAAGATAATTGCTTATACCTTATGTATTTCACTACTTTCCCCCCCATAAAAAGTATCCTTAAAATGAATGACGTAAGTCAAGGGATGATTCATTGACTATTGCGACTCTGAAAAATGTGTCATGTGAAAATCATTTTTCTTGACTCCATTACTATTTTCTCAAAAACAATTCTGTCAAAGGGCATACCTAATAACCTTTTAATTTGGAAAAAGCCTTCGCCATATTATCCTATATAAGAGCCTACAATAAAAACCATCCCACAACATCGTGATGGGCTCTTGCCATTAATCTGACGAATCCCCAAATACTATCATAGTTAAGAAGCTATTATGTTGTATTCGCACTATAATTGACCATTCCTGCCTAATGTCCATGTTAAATTTTGGTTAATTTTCAAATACACATATTACGCGGACAATTCCTACAGATATGTTATTGTTTACCTATAAACCAACAAAAAATGCCAGATTACATCATATAAACTAAATGATGCAACCTGGCAATCATAGACAAAATTGTCTTTAGACCCACGGCTTTGCGTCCCTACTTTTCAGAAGGTTTGCCATGAAATTTTCTTTACTGAATCAGTAACTATATTACTTTTCAATTCCAAGTCAGGGGAAATAAGGATCGGACAAACTAATTTTATTAATGTTCTATTCGATGTTTTCTCATAATCTCCTTTAAATTTACAGTGAAAAACCATAAATAACAAAATAAAACATTTCCCTACAGAGCGGCTTAAATACTATAAATGATACCAAGACTTTTTATCACAAAAAAGATGTTAACTTTAGCTTGCAACCCCCATCAATCGAGCAACATTTAGCAATGATAAAAATATACTATCTTAGGTGTCGAATTACGGTACCGATTCGATACCAATCAAATTTCTATAAGATTAAAATGGAGGGCACAAAAGCATGAATAAACACTTGAAAATCTTAGCAACGGCTTTGATCATTATGCTGTTTTTTCTTTCTGTAACATACGCTTCTGGGCTGGAAGGCAAACTAAGTTTTACGGCTGAAAATGTCTATTATGAGGGTAATACATTATATATTTATGGTTATTGGCTAAATGAAACTAACAAATACATTCCCCATACAAATTGGCTAAATATGGATATTTATTCACGTAGCGGTAATTCTTGGGATCTAATTGCCCGCGGACAATTCGTCCAACCTAATTATATTAATTTATTACCAGGCGAATCAAGATATTGGACATATCGAATTTATAATTGCCCGATTGTGCCGCTTTATCGCTGGTGGGTGCAAACTGAGGTCAATTATCAATGGCAGACTCTAAACTAAATCCAATCTACCTTCTTAGCCCGTGCTTATGCGCGGGCACTTTAGATTCTAAATGTTATTGGGAAAATATGATAATTTATTCATAGAATTTGAATACTGAAAATTGATTTATGAACTAGTTTACTAGCTTATGAATTAAATATAATAATATTAAATTTAAGAAGGGAAAAAAAGATAATAATAGAATAGTAGAATTTAAAAGTGAAAAATAAATCGAAAATGTCACAGTAAAGGGTGGAAAAAGCAAATGACAAAAAAAAGCATCTTTACAAATCTTGCTATCTTATTATTTATTGGGAGTGGTCTCTGTTCTGCCCAACAATCCTCCAGTACTACACAGACCTTTGATGTTGCTTTTAAGGAGTATCATGTTCACTATCAGGAAAGTATTCCAGATTATGAAACCGGTTGGATGAATGGCTTGCATTTATCCTATAAAAATCAAAATCAACAGACCAAAGAATACTGGCGTCTCCTTTATGAAACAACAGATCATCCGGATCAGTATATTGGATTCCTCCAGGATGATGCCGGTAATATTACTGGCCCTTACAATGCAATAACAAAAAATAAAAAAACTACTGGCGAAATCATTTATGCCAATCCTCTCCGTGATGCTGACAATGCCTATGCCTATATTGGCATTGGTTTTCACAATTGGGATCGTAAGATTATGGGCTCAGCAACCCTAGGCGTAGCTGACAATTTGGAAAAGTACTCATGGAAATACATCCCCGTTGGTTATCGCAATGAATATCAAATTGATAACAAATGGAGTGGAGCGACAGATATCGCAATTCGGTTTATGTTCGGGGGGGAAATGAAAGCTCCCAGTCCAAGTAAAATAGACTCTTTCCAAGTGAATTTAGGAAATAAACCTGGGTTTAAGGCTGAATTCCCCTATAGCTATAAAATGAATTCTCAGTGGTCTTTAGTCTTAAACCCTTGGTATGAATACTGGAAAATTGGTCAAAGCAATTGGGTGCCACAGACTGTCAACGGAATTCCCAAATATGACTCGAGTGGAAATCAGTATGTCGTCTATGAACCTAGCAGTAAAACCAATCAAATTGGTATCGATATAGGCGTTAGCTATACCTTCTAGAAAACCAACTACAACAGCACCACTCTGGCAAGATAGAGTGGTGCTGCTTTTTATACAATCAACGTGAAAAGTCGCCTACCATAAGATAGGCAACTCTTGTATATGTATATGTATATGTATATTTCTATTGATATTCAGCCATTGCATTTGATTTTAGCTTAATGTTGGAAATTTCTTTGAGGTTAAAATTTTCCCATTCTAAATACTTACCAGCTTGATCTTCTACACGGATATCCCAGAAAGTGGCTTTATCCCCAGGGCTAAAAGTGATATCAACACTATTGCCATTTAATAAAGTATCTTTTCCCATAACGTCAGCGCCCCAATCATTTGAATGATGAGGGGATATAAATACATAGTGGATATCTACTCCCGAATTATTCACCAATGTGAAGTCTTGTGCTCCAGCAAAAGCAAAGGATGAAAAACTAATGAGTAACACTGCAACCATTCCCAATATACCAAATTTTTTCATATAAACCACTCCTCAAATTTTATTTCCGATTGTTATTAATGTAAATATATACTAGTCGATAATTGCTGTCAACTGAAAGTTTTATTTTATTGCTATTTATTATTATATGAAATTCTATAAGTTATATCTACTCTTCTATATGGTAATTGCCAAGTCACAGCGGCGTTAAGTAAGAAGCAAGGATGCCCTAATCAGACTTGGGATTTCTTTACTACACGTTCAAAGCTCCCCCCCCCAGATATTATTCTGATTTAGGGGAGCTTTCGTATGTAAATAACTTACGACCTTTGCCTTAGTGTGTTCCCTTGAGCTGATTGCCAGATAGATCATTGGGGCGCTACCCCCTCCCTAGCAAAAAGACCTAATCATCTACAACAAACTCTTTTCGGAAGATTTTAAAGTCCTTACTATTTAGTCGTGCTTTTTTCCATAAGATTTCGCTTGATTTTGTCGTTGTTTTTCAAGCTTTTTGTTATCTACTGGTTTAAGTTTGTCACCAAAATCACTTGTCAGCAATTTTTCAATTTCTTCTTGTGTAAGTCTAGAACTCGTTGCTTCCTTCCAATCCTTGCCCATAATTCGCCCCCTTCACAGCAAACGGGTAGTTAGAATGATCAAAGTGCTATTAATACCAAACATCACTACCAATAGTATAGTCCATTAACGCATATTCATATTCACCCCTTTTTGTTTTAAAAATGCCCCCTATGGAGTAGACCCTTTTTAAGAGTCTACCCATAGGGGGCATTTTATCTCGCGAGAATTGTGTTTTTAAAGAAAATCGGATAATTCACCTGTTTGACAGGCGCTTATTTATTTAAGATAAAACTATGTATTTGTGGAGTAAGCTTTTCCATTTACCCTTTTAACTTATTTAATTATAGCTGTGAACCAATTACGATACCAATTATACCAGCTGCAATTTCATTCATCGTATTGTCGTGACGTTGGTTTTCTCTCCACTGACGATTATTCCATTCCCTATCGCTCTCGCGGTAATGACGATGCATTGCCCGTTCATGTCGCATATTTTCTTCATGTCGTCTTCTCTCGCCACCACCATGACGTCGATAATCATCATGTCTATCTAATTGTACAATCTGTGGTGTACCACCAGTATGTAATGGTGAGGCTTCTATTACTGACGCACCAATACCCAGTTGCATGATACCGGCCAATGAGTAAATCACTATTTTTTTCGCCATGTTTTTCATAAAATTGACCTCCTTTATATTCACTTTTTTTATTGTAACATAAAAGTGTGACAAATTTAAGACAACAAACAACATCATTCGACAAATGGATAAAATGAAAAATCCACTCTACTTTAAAAGATTAGTGCTATTTTGCTACAATTGGATCAAATCTGTTAATGTAGTTCTTGCATATTGTATTATAATGTACCCATGAATCCAGACAAAAATTTCGGAATTCTAAATGAACCTGATACACTAAAAGACAGGAAACTGTCGTGAAAGAGGGTTCACATTTATATCCATCCGACAAGTATTTTATGCTACTTTAAATAACTATTCAGATATTTATAAATACTCACCCCGCCAATTCCACAGCTCATGTATAGTGCAATAAATAACCATGCCGACAATAAACATAGCCATCCACATAAAAAATTGATAAATAGTCCAGAACACAAAAATCACCTGCCTTTGGTACATTATTGAACTGCCCCCTGTCAAGTAGACAGATGAAAAAATAAAAATATCTGACACCAATCAATTATGGTTGGTGTCATTTTTTATGCTACTGAACGAATGTATTGCCTGTATTCCAAAGGTGTCATACAGT
>Ga0209123_1001285_pt1 | contig 25582 bp, 17 predicted proteins | sample BarGraIncu00431A_FD_184500 | JGI IMG/M metagenome (GOLD analysis project Ga0209123, IMG submission 184500) | Arctic peat soil microbial communities from Barrow, Alaska, USA - Barrow Graham LP Incubations 004-31A (SPAdes) (version 2) | ecosystem: Environmental > Terrestrial > Soil > Wetlands >...
TCCTCTCTATTATACGCTTGAATAAACTCTTTAATTTTGATATCCGAATACCCTAAACAGTAACTAACGAATCTGAGTAAGCTTCATTTCTCAATATGAAGAAAATATCAAATTATGAGTTTAGCAACAGATTTCTTAATCACTAACTAAGTCTTTTATATATGACTTTACTTCTATTATTAAGCTCAACTAAGTCTTCTCTTCTCATTTCAGCATTTAAACCTTCAGCATACCAAATGCTGTTTTTAAATACCACGTTAACTGCATGTATATCTAAATTTTTAGTTAGAAACACATAACTCCTTTTTCCATTTGCTTGTTCTAATATAACGATGGGATTTTTCAACACCCTTTTCAACAAGTCATGCACATTAGAACTTAATTCGGAATTTATGATTGCTAAACCAATAGATTTTGAATCAAAAAAAACTTCATTGCTTTGCGGGTCTACAATAGATAATGTATTCATATTTATGGTTTTATTTTAAAATTTAATAATTCAATTTTGTATTTTTTTATTGCGTTGAGATCATATTGGTTGTTGCGAACTTACCTAATTCAAATTTAATAAAAGTTGTTTTATCACACTTATTGATAAATAGTACTCGAATATATTTTATCTTTTTACTGCTACAAATATAATTGTTTTAATCGTATTGTTACTGTATAGACATGAAATAGGTTTACAAAAAAGCAAACAAAATTCAGTACGACACAATTAAAGCTCATTCAGAGTATTGCTGTGATGCCAGTAACAGGGAAAGCAAGTTTATTCTAAAATGTTTTGCACGAATTAGTTATTTATTTCCTAAATTAACTTGTAATTGTCTAAGTTACAAATATTCTACCAACTGCTTCTTGTTGCAAACAAAGAGTAGTTTTTTTGTAAACATACAAGGCAATAGCCTTGCTTTTAGCTGCGACGTAGGCTGGAGCCATACGCCGAACAAAAGAGCCTACGCTCAACTAGGGCATCAAAGCCTTTGCCATAAAGGATTGTAGCGATTTTGGCCCGCAACTAAACTATTTTTTTAAAATTGATTTTTCTTGTTTTGGTTGCGGTGCGTTTCTTCTGAAATGCTTATACAGTAAGTATTTCAGCGGATTTTTACCGCAACCAAGCGATTGCCAAGATTTGGTGTTAATTCATTTAAATGAGTAGTTGAACATAAAATGGTGCACTTTACAATAGTGCTTCTGCAAGTGTATTTCCTAATTTATCGACAAACTATCTTCATCAAGGATTTTATCTTCTTCCGGAAATAAAACATCAAGAAAATGAGTTTCATAAAATGCTTTGAAGAGAAATTCTATCTTTTTTTCTGTTGAAAAATCATTGTCTTTAAACTTGGTATCAAACAGATTAATTGCATTTGACAATAGATTTAGTTTTATGATTTCATTAAACTGCTTTTGGATATGATTGATTGAAAGCTCGAAATACTTTATCTCTTTGCCTGTGTCCAAAAAGTACGGTTCTGGACAAGTGAACATTTTTAATAGGTTTTTATCCCAGATTGGAAGTGTTTCATCAATGAGATTAAGAAAATACGACACATATGAATAATTTATCGGTTGAAGTTGCCCTTTGTGGTCTTTTGTATATGATAGTGCAACACAAATATCTTCGACATCCAAGTTCACATTTTTCCCATAGGTTTCAAGTTGTTCAAAATAGTTGTTCATATAATTCTGACCAACGTGAACCTCATCTATTTGATAATAATTGCTGAATACAAATTGAAACAAATAATTCTCTGATACATTCGTGTTGTCGAATTCTTTTGAAAGAAATTTATAAGCTTCAACGTTTTGGAGTTCTATTTTATCAATCACATTTGAGGCATTGTAGTCAACAATTTTTGCAATCTCTATAATTTCCATAGCTCTTTAATTACTGATATTTTGTCCTTTTCTTTAAAACAGTGATTGTTGATTAAGTTCTGGATAAATAACAGGTTCAAGTATCTCACTATAATTTCGATTGCCTTTTGTATTCCCTGCTACTTTTGAAATTGTATGCGCTTTCATGTTGATCTCTTCATAAGGCAATATAATGGACTTTATTTGTTCAGGAGTTGATAGTGGATTGAGCCATTTGTCAGCTGCCTCCAAATCTAAAATCAAAGGCATTCTTTTTTTTGAGTTGTGAATCATCTCCATAAGTGGATTTGCAGCCGTTGTAACAATGCTGAAAGTATCGTAAACCTCACCAGTAGATTTGTCCAACCAAGTATCAAATACAGACCCTAATAAAAAACCGGGTTCCGTTGACGGTTCGATAAAATAAGGATATTTATTGTTGTTGAAATCTCGCCATTCAAAAAAGCCACTAACAGGCAATAAACATCTACGAGATAGTATATTTTGACTGAATGAAGGTTTTTCGTAAACTGTCTCACCCTTTGCATTTAATGTTTTGTCCCGCAATTCAAAAGCATCATCTTTTGATTTTGCCCAAGAAGGAATAAGCCCCCATTGTTTGAGTACGAATTCATCATCAGTAATAACAGGCAATTTAGGGTGAGCAAAGCCACTGACCATGTACAGATTTGGGATTTCTGGTTCAATCGGATTCTTTTTTTTCTTTCTGATTTTTGCTGGAAGGCTATTGTAATACTGTTCTGCTGTCAATAATACACCTTCACGAACAATGGCGACTGTAAAACACATACTCTTTTATAAATTAGGGATTTGATTATAGGGGAAAAGTTCAAACTATTAAATGAACAGTCGAAATAGATTATTGGTTCAAATGTATGAACATTTATAGAACAAAATAGCTTACTTTGTAACCCCTAACTTTAAAATGAATAAGAAAAATAATATGCAGCATATCAGAAAAATAGCTAATTCAACTAACCTTGACTTTTATACCGCCAATACAAGTTCACATGTGGAATTACCTTTTATTGACGGTGGTATTGCTGCGGGTTTTCCAAGTCCGGCACAAGATTATATAGACTTGAAAATTGACTTGAATACTGAATTGATCAATAACCCATCCAGTACTTTTTATGCCCGGGTAAAAGGAACTTCTATGCAGGATGCGGGAATTATGGACGGTGATATTTTGGTTATTGATAAGAGCCTTGAACCTAAAGACGGTGACACGGCTGTTTGTTTTATTGACGGTGAATTTACTTTGAAATATATTAAGTTAGAAACAGACGCTGTTTATCTTGTACCTGCAAACCCGAAGTTTGAACCCATCAAAGTAACTGAGGAAAATGATTTTTGTATTTGGGGTATAGTGACCTACTCAATTAAAAACCATAAACGATAATCTGGAGTAAGTCAATGTACGCATTTAAGAAATTGTTAGTAGAATTTTTCAATCTATGTTTTCCAGCAGAAAATGATAGACAGCAACCTAAGAATTATGAATTGATCATCTTTTATTCATTTCTATTATTTGTAATTATAATTGGCTTTACTCTACTACGCTAAAAACCTAACATGATTGGATTAATTGATTGCAATAACTTTTATGCTTCCTGTGAACGTGTTTTTCAACCCTCACTGAATGGCAAGGCTATCGTTGTTTTATCGAACAATGATGGTTGCGTAATTGCACGATCAGCAGAAGCAAAAGCCCTGGGCATACCAATGGGCGAACCTGCATTCAAACTAAAGGAATTGATTGAAAGTAATCAGGTTGCAGTGTTTTCGTCGAACTATGTATTGTATGGTGATATGTCGAACCGGGTAATGACAACAATAGGTGCTTTTGTGCCTGAAATGGAAATATATTCTATTGACGAAGCCTTTTTGTTTCTTGACGGTTTTGAAAATATCAACCTGAATGAGTTAGGTGGAAAATTGGTACGAACAGTTATCAGAAATACCGGAATACCTGTTAGCCTTGGAATAGCACCAACAAAGACTCTTGCGAAAGTGGCCAATAAGTTTGCCAAGAAATACAAGGCTTATAAGGGTGTTTGTATTATTGATACCGACGATAAACGTGAGAAAGCTCTCAAACTAACCAATATCGGTGACGTTTGGGGAATAGGGAGACAGAACAAAAAGAAACTTGAATACTACAGTGTGAATACAGCATGGGATTTTACACAAAGAAGTAAAGGATGGGTCAGGCAACAAATGGGCGTAGTAGGTGAACGGACCTGGCTTGAATTACGTGGCACTCCTTGCATTGAAACAGAATCGCCCAAGTCAAAGAAAACAATCTGTACATCCCGAAGTTTTGGTGAAAAGCTAACCACCATTGAACCTATATCAGAAGCTGTAGCGAATTTTGCTGCCGGTTGTGCTGAAAAGTTGAGAGCGCAAAAATCTACTGCTGCTGTGGTAATTGTATTTATTCATACTAATCCATTTGCCACTAATCAACCACAATACTATAATCAAGCCGTATTACAATTACCAGTAGCAAGCAATGACAGTACCGAACTAATTGATTATGCACTAAGAGGACTTCAATCAATTTTCAGAGAGGGTTATCAATACAAAAAAGCAGGTGTTATCGTTAGTGAAATAAGCCCAGAAAGACCTTTACAGGCTGATATGTTTGACACCCGTGACCGAACAAAGTACAATAAAGTTATGGGGGTAATGGATAAACTTAACGCTTCGTATGGTCGACAAAAAGTAAAGATTGCAGCGCAAGGATTTGACCGAAAATGGAAATTGAAAAATGAAAAACTTTCGCCATGTTATTCGACTAATATAAAGGATATTTTTGTAGTGAATGTTGATTGATTCTCAACCACATAGAGTTTAATATTTTTTTCTGATTGACCTTAGTTGACTATCAGTGTTCTTATTTTACTAATGGACAAGATATATTGAGGAATTTGGAATTCCTTCATTATTGTTTCAGCTGAATTTCTTCCCCTGTACGTTTTATTAATTCAGTGAGTGGAATCTCGGTAACGGTTGCTTCGCTGGTATTGGTAAACCAACCACAAAACAGAACTTTCTTACTGCTGAGCGATTGCACAACTTTCCAACAATAATCCGGTACTGCTATATGCCTGATTTTCTTTTTACCAAAAGTACCCCCGCAAACAATAAGTAATGAATCGGACTGAGACCATTGACGAATAAGTGTTTCGTTTATTTTCCAAACTCCCCGGTTAAGATTAGGTGTTTGTGGGAGACAGTTGTAGTACCGAAAAGTTAGCTCATCTTTGCTACAGTCGTTGGCAAAATCTTCGGAATTGGCCAGATGACCTTTATCGTAACCGGATTTAGCATAATCTTTGTCCGTAGCTGTTTGCAGACTGTCAATGTCGTTATGAAAACGGAATTTAGTACGGCTACACTCTCCACCGCCACGGTATAACTTATAACTTACCCATAAAGGCTCATGTAGCGCATTGCTGAAATTTACGGTATAGACCTCCCGTTTTACTATGCTTTGTGCCACAGTATTTTCGCATAGCAGAGATGCTACCAACAGGAAAAGCAAGTTTATTCTGAAATGTTTTTGCATCTGTTCTATTATATGTTTCATGAATCCAATTGTAAGAGTCTGTGTTTAAGATATCTGGCCAAATATCCTTTGTTGCAAATTGTGTACTTCTTTTCTTTTTTGTATTGTCACGGTTCACAGAACCGCGCCAGCGAGGGGGGGGGTATTAGCAGTTGGCATTGTTTCATTATTAAGGGTTGCATAAAATGTATGGTTGAACATTATAATCATGACAAGCACTTATAAATGTATTTATTAACCATAGTATCTGGACATAATGAGCTGGGCAATCTTCTCGTCTCGCCAATTTGTCCATTTTTATTTTCAAGGTTGATTTACTTAAGAATGGAGTAGCTAATATTACTTTCCTAATTGAATTTGGATTAGAATTAACAGCATCTAAAGCTAATTCTATTTCCGACCAATCATTACCAGTTCTAATCCTGTTAATTTGTGTCACTTCATATTTATTCTTCCACTCATTGTCAAACTTTTTTTTGTATTCTATCACATCAGAATTTATTCGTCCCAAATTTTTAAGTGCTTGGGCTACGACTTCATGAAAAGAACTTGCACCATAACTCTCTTTTTTTACATATTTAGAGTGAACATATGATATAGTTGGAGGTGTTAACTTTGCTTCAACAATAATATGATCAGCCCATTCATCATTCATATCATCACATATGATAATTGAATCTTGAGTCTTTAAATTATTCTCAACTGCATAGAAAAGGGATTTATCCGGGAATTCAGAAATCGTGTTTTTATGAGGTTTCTCTTTCTCGGACTTGACATTTGAAAAATCATAATTGTCAATAAAAATTGACATCATTCCATCAATATTAGACAACAATTTTTTATCTTCAAATGTGAATCTTGAAAAATACATATATGATGGATTATCAAATACCACTGAAAATGACTTTTGAATATTAATATACTTAGAAAAAGATATGTCACCTGTAGAATTATCTGAGATAAAAATTTCATTACCTACTTTTGAAATAAAAGTAATAGTATTTTTATTTACTCTAATACTTCCAAACTTATTAGAACCCTTTATTTGTAAATTAAATACTCCATTGCCATCACCACTTTCCTCTAATAATATAGGAGATTTAAAAAAATTAAAGAAGTTATTTAATTGGCTGTTTTTGAAAGTAATAAGGTTACTATCTACATCTTTAAAAGCTAAGGTTATTCCTAAATTCTGTTCTCGAATGGAAAAATCAAGTGCCTCTAAATCAAATAAGATAGCAGAAGGATTACATATACTACTAATACTTTCCAAATTTACAGGAGAAGCGAAATTATCAATAAAAGAATTTGAGAATGTTTGAACATCTAATTCATCTGCAACAGAAATACACCATTTTGACAATTCTACAATGTCAAGTTTAGTAGACCTATAAGTCAGTCTTGAAGTATTTGGTACAATTGAATATACTTCACCCTCGGAGTTTAATCTAAAATTACTGGCAATTGAACGACTAGCAGAATTTGAAGGGAGTAATCCATTTAAGTTTTTACCCTCGAATGCTCTATTTCTAATAACTGCATTTGAAATAGTCATACTATTCATTGATACTTTTTCATATTCTGTATTCTGATTAGCTTTAAATCTGGTTAGTTTGTTATATTGAAATGGTGTTAGATAAGTCGGTATTTTCGATTGAGGGTTATCAATAAGTTTCTTAAAAATAAATGCATATTTATTATATTCAACTATTAGCAAATATGCATATCTTATTTCTTTGATTGAAGTTTCAATTAGAAAATTAGGCTGATCTTCTAATTTAAATGCCATTACTGAATAAAAAATGCTTTTCCCATCAATATCTAATGGATTTTTTTTGTAATCCAAGATATATTTTCCAATTTTCTTTTCTGAGCATTCGGTAAAAAGATCAGTCAATTGTCGTTTTGAAATTCGCTTGATGATTCTAAAAATCTGAGCACTCGGTGCAATCATTAAATTTTTTTCATCCATTTCCTGTTGGTTTTTCAGATTGTTTGTTTTATTCTTTATGCTTGCTGCTTACAAAAAAGATACCCAACTGGGCATATTTAAACTAAAGTAAGTATAGATTAGTGCCATAATTTAATCAAAAAAGTCAGAAGACTTGCTATTAGTTGCGACGTATGCTAGCTATACGCCGAACAAAAAGAGCCTACGCTCAACTGAGTGATGGCTTTGTTTGTCATATGGTTAAATTTATCATTATGTGGAATACTTCAACATTAGATTTGTGAGTTGTCTTAGAAATTTTTATTTGTCTAACATCATCGGTATTATTTGGCAACAATTGAAAACCCAAGGTTTTGTCAAGTTCTACAATTGGGGGAAAATCTATCTCTAATACATCCAATTTATATTCATCCCAAGTATGGTCAAAGTTGGCTGATGGTCCTTTAAAATATGTAACAACATAATATCGCTGCAAGTAGTCCACATAATCAAATCCTTTTAGAATATGCTTTTGTGTTTTGGCTTTTTCTTTACCTTTTAAAACCAGTGCTTCAATTAATGCAATTTTTTTTCCTCCTGCTTCAATAACAAAATCTGTTTCCCCTGCATCTTTTCCAGTCGGTGATTTTCCTGCTCTTGATTGGTCAGGAATACTCCATCCCCAAAGTGCAAGTCTCGGCTTTATTATTACTTGCAAAACATCATTTAACTCATTTTCTTTCTTCAATGTCTTAAGTGATGCTTTCTTATCAATTAGATTTTTTAAACCTTGAATAACCTCAATAAGAATAAAAGTATTTAGGTCGGTTTCTCCATTATGAACGCTTGGAAGTGCAGCAATAACATTGCTTGGTTTAAGTCCCAATAGCTTTTCCAAACTCGCTTTTACTTTTATGGTGTCTGCTTTCTCTCCACCAGCAATTGCTGTTTTCAATTCTGAAGGGAAATCTTTTCCAGATTCTTCAAAATATTTCTCAGCCCCTTTTAAATAACTCAATGCCAATTCCTCCATCCCATGTTTTAAGTAATACTCAAACACTTTGGAAAGTACTTCTTCGTCATACAAGAATCTATTTGTCAGTTTTGAAATTGAATTTTCAAATTGAGAGAAGTTATTGTTTGAAATATGGTAATGAAGATTATTGTGCTCTATAGCTTCTTCTATGGTTGATAACGATTTCAAGGAATTTTCGCTTAACCTTGAAACAAACTCCTTCCAATTATCTAACGCATCAAAAGGAAGATAGCCTTTTTCAGATATTGCCTTTAATGTTTTAGCTCTCAACAAATGAAACGCATAGTCTATATTTTCTTCTTCGGTTGAATGAAGCGATTCTAATTTTGAGATTGCTTCGGAATATTTGTTTTCAGTATAAAGATAATGAAGGGCTATGAGATATGCTTTTCTATTTTCCTTTAATTGATTGTTCTCTATTCTGTGATATTCTGATTTTGGGATTGAGATAAGTGAAAGTTTGCTTATGTTCTTTTCTTTAAATGCTAAAAGTAATTTGACTTCATATAACAGGTTTTGAGAATTTTCATCAAAGTGCTTTACTCTGTTGTAATGCTCTTCAATTTTATTCAGTAAGGGTTCAGCTAAACTCCAATTATCAATTGAGTTTACAGCTTCAATCATTGCATTTTGAAGTTCAGTTACTGTATGAGTTTGCTCGATAAATTTTTCTGTCTTAATAATATCAATTCTTTTGGAAAGTATGTCACGAAGTGCTTTTGATTCTAAAATGTTCATTGCTGCCAACATTCTGCCTGTATCAAAACTTGTTGCAGATAGACTTTCAACAAACTTGTCATTACTTGCTCCACTAAAAAAATTTATGCTTCGATAAAGTAGTAAAGTTAGTTGCTGATAATAGAGGTCATTTCCGAAAACATTAAATCTCTCATTAAAAACATCAATCTGTTCCTTTGGTATTTCATCAATAGAATACTTTAAAGAAAGTTCTCTAATCCAACTTTCAAGTTTTTCTAAAGTTGGTTTTACTGGTAGTCCGTCAATTTCATAAAAATCTTTTTTCTGATTTATAGAAATGAAAGCAAGCATCAGTGATTTCAAGTAAAGTTTTATCTTCTCACATTGTTCTTTGTTTTGCTCATCATATTTATCTTCAATCGTATTAAAGTTTATAGAAGCAATAAAACTAACGTGAACACTTTGAAGTAAGTTGCTTTTTTCAAAATGCAAATACAAGTAACCCCAATCAATAATTTCAAAGCCAAATGAACTTACACCTCTCTTTGCCTTTTTTTTTTCTGTTCCTATTGTATTGTAAAGTTGAACATCAATTTCAGTTGCTGAATAAAACTCTGTTATTTCCTTTTGCAGCAGGGTAATTATATCTTTTGAAGAATTGTCTAGTTTCACTTTTTCATCTGCTGAAATTTCAAATTCTGAAACTCGAAGATTGGCAAGTCGTAACATTTCAATACACAAATCAATAAAGCCATGATTTAAATTTAAGTGCTCAATGTGATTGGGATTTTTCGTTGCCGTTTTCTCATTTAGATAGTTAGAAATATCGGGTAATAATGAATGAACGAGTCTTGGACTTACTGGTGGTCTTGGATAAGTGTTTCCTGTTGTAATTTTTTTGTTAGCCAATTTCTTTAAACCAATATCATATCGTTTTCTAAAAGCATTATGATTGATAATGCTGTTTCTATTATTAGAATTTATGCTAAAAACTTTTTCAGAAACATCAATTAGAATCTTTGCAATTAGCTCGCCTTTTTCTTTGTCGTTCGAATGAACAGAAATAATTTGATCCAAAGACAATTCAAACATCTCAACCCAAAATTGATTTTTGACTTCACAACTTTCTTCAACTTTTCTATCGTTGTTTGATTGCTCGGATAAAAGCAAATTGTCAATTTCAATTTTGTCAAGCAACTTGAAAGCAATAGGAAGCAATTCAGAATCTGTAAGCAGGTATGGAATCACAAATGGAAATTCTCTCTTAATGTCGCTATATAAAGTCCAAAGCAAAGAAGGTCTAGAAGTATCTTTTAATATTTTCAATACATTTTTGTAGGGTGTAGGGTGCTTCGGCTCACATAAAACAATAATCCTAAGTAGTGAATGGCAAAAACTTCTCGTTCTTTGATAATCAAAAGCATCTTGGAAACGCCACTTATGATAATTCACACTCTCAATAAAGTCGTATGCATTGTTATAATTAAATTCTACGACTGGAATTTCTGACTTAATATCAATATGCCTGTAATTCTCTGCATCAAGCCAAATTTTAGTGAACTCTGCATTCGATTTAAGCAAATCGTTTTCATTTATTAAAAACAAAACAGCAAGATCACAAATAATTTTTGTGTTCTTATGATTCAGAAATGCTCCTAAATCGTCAATCCAAATTTCAGCACCTTCATTAAGTTTCAAAAATCTTCTAAACTCTATTTCTGTTGCATTTTCACCACCTATTAAAAGCCAAAGTGTAGAAGCTATTTCATTTTTTAAATGCCTCGAATATTCACCGCCTTTCCAATAATAATTGTCTGCTTTTGAGTCAACCCCAATTACCTCTATATCAATAAGAAAATCAATCGTTAGTTCTTCAAAAGCAAATTTGCTTAGAACATTTTCTAATTCAATTTTTGAAATGGTAAGTCTTGAATTTTGAAAACATCTTTCAGAATAAATTTGTAAGCAGCGGACTAAATCATTTTTATCTAATGGAATATCAATCGGCTTACCTTCCTTTTCAAAGTAGCTAACCTGCCAAACAAAATGGCTAATTAGTCTTGGCATTATTGCTTCACCTGCAATAATTCTAATCCAATTTAGTTCCTCAAAATCATTAAATGATAATTTGGTTTTGTTAGCGGCATTATATTCTTCAATTATTTTTTCAAATACATTCTTACCTCGGTCAATGAAATGCACCTCCAAAATTATCTTGGAAAGCACTAAAGACAAATTGAGTTTAAGATTTGCCGACTTTACATTTTTGTCAGTGTATAACCTTGCTGAATTGGTATCACGGGCTAAATACTTCAATCGTTCACTTAACGATTTTAGTTTTTCTTCTGTTGTATATGTTGAAGGAAATTGCATATGTTCTTATTTACGTTTAGTTTTCTGCCTATTAGTATTTGTATGGTCATAATTTCACGCCTGTAGGTATCACCTAAATATACTCAATTGGTCAATATTCTTGAGTTATATTATGCAAATGAATCAGCTTTGCTAAACATTTTGCTAATTCTGTTTTGCTTTTTAATTATATCCAAAAAAACTTTATTTCGAGCAAGAGCATCTTCAATTAAAGTTTTTACTCCAATAACATAAATAGAAATACCTAATGTACTATAAAAGCGATGATAAATTGGTTGCTCTGTTGAAAATAGTGGTCGATAATCATCATTGACTAATCTTTCTGCTAATTTTTCATCAACATCAGTAATTAAGTATGCATAAATTTCTTCAACATTTTCTTTTGTTTTAAATGCTTTCACATAATCAACAAGTTGTTGAACGCCTGCAAACTTTTTTCTATCAGATTTTGATTTGAAATCAAATGGTTTAATTTCAATTAAAACAGATTTTAGCCTCTGTGTAATCTCAGGATTATGTGAAAAAAATAAAGCTAAATCAGGTCTATCGCTGGGAATTTCAATATCTTCGTCATTTTCTCCAATTTCTTGTAATATCTCTTTAATTCGTTTTTCACTTGCTGCGTAAGTATAAGTTGTAAACCGGTCATCTATAAGCCATAAATTATTTTTACCTACGCTAAAGTATTTATCATGAGTTCTTTGCTCCATAAATAAATTATGAATAATAGACTCAACTTTTTCTTTCTTATCTGAGAGAATCTTTAAACGTTGTAAAACCTGTGCTCTATCATAAATATAGGATACTAATTCGTTTTGAGTTATCTCTATAGCATCTTGCAACTCTTCAACAGAGTAATCTGTTTTACCAACACTTGACAATAATGATTCCTTAGCCTGATCAAATTTTTTCTTTGCTTTGTCAATTATTTGTTTTTTATCTACAAAACCAGCAATATCAATATCTTCTTCATCTAAATAATTCATTAAATATGGTCTTTCATTTTGAATTTCTTCAAGCTTCTCGATATTGATTATTTTCGAATCAACTATACCATCTTTTACAATTTCGGATATTTCCTTTTTTAATTGAGAATTTATCATCTCCCAGGATATTGTAGCAACCATATCCGTTTTTTTAGGAAAAATATCAAAATCATTTCTTTCGTTATTAGCTCGAACACTTAAATAATCTGATTCTAATAATAAAAATCCGGAATAGCCATAAGGCAAGCTTATATCAAAGTCTTTGTCGGAGAATTCACAAACTGTTCTGTTATTTGCACAATAATATGCAAATAATCTGCCGTTAACTTTTTCAATTCGATAATTAAGATTAAATGTATGTATAGAATTATCCTTATCAAGGATAGTGAATGATTTTGTTATAAAATCGGGAATGTCATCTTTTGTTATTTCCTCTGTTATCTCTTCATTTGATTCATCAATTAATCTGATTACAATATTATTGCCTTTCTTTTTATAAAAAAATAGAATTGGTAATAAATGTGTCAGAATTTTTGTTCTTATCTCGGTTAAATTAAGTTCAATTCTTCTGTCTGTTCCTTTTACAATGTCATAATACTGTTTAGTCAAATAGGATAATGATACTTCTGTAGAACTCTTTTCAACAGGCAAAGAGTCAATTATTATATCATCTGTATCAAATTCCACATTAAACTTAAAATGTCTTTTTTCATTCAATTCTGCAATACAACTAACAAATTCTGCGTTTTTATATATTTTTAAGAAAACGAATCTTCCAACACCTTTACATCCAAGTGTCTTTTTAAAGTCTGAGCGGTATTTGCAAAATGAATTGTAATTTGCATCATTTAAACCATCACCATTATCGGAAATAGTAATACAATCAACTTTTCTTTTATATATCTCTGAAATTGATTCACCATCTTTAATTGTCGCATCAAAACCTCTTAATTTACAAACAATCTCAGTAGCATTTGCATGAATTGCATTTGTAATTGATTCATATAGTACATCATATTGAGTTACTCGATTACTAATATCCTCATTGACGATACGACTGATTTCAGCTAACATTTTACTCATAATACTTTTTTAATATTTTACTTACTACTAATTTACCTTTAAACGCTTTATTCAACAAACTAATATTCAGTGCTTTTAGGTTGTATTACAATAACTTTCTTGAATTTTAAATTTCTAACAAGTCTTTTTTTCTTCCCAAAGTTCTAAAAGATTCAATGTTTTATTGTCTGGTTCAAAGCGTTCTTCTTCTATTTTTTCAATATCAATAACCACTGGCATATTTACCAAAACACCGGCTAAAATACATGTTCCAGTTGGAAGGATTGGAAGATATTCAAATGAAACTTTATCTAAATATGAGATTGATTTTTCAATCGCTTCAATATCTCTGTTGTTTATTAAACGATGAAGAAAGAAGTTATGTAACTGTGAAATAATAGTTGCAGATATATCTGATGGTCTTTGACTTGCAATGGTTAGGAAAACACCAAATTTACGTCCTTCTTTTATAATTTCTTCAAATGTCTCTAAACGATAATCCTTCCAGATTTCACTTTCTCTATCAGAGTCTCGTGATAATATATTATGAGCTTCATCAATAATAATATTTAGATAACTACTACTGTTATCGCTTTTATGCGTTGAATATAATTCTTTACAGATTAGCAAAGGAAGCATTTTACGCATTTCAATATTTACATCTCTTAATGAAACAATTGAGATGTTTTTTGAGGAACTCTGATCTGAAATAGTCACAACTTTGCATAAATCATCAAGGCGTTTGTCCAATCTTTTGATTAATGGAGATAAATGCTCTATATTCGAGAATCCCTTAATAATCTCTTCAAAATATTTTAGTTTTATTTTTAATCCAATTGCTTTTAATTTATCTACTGGTAGGTTAATTTGAAGTTGATCTAAGTACGTTTTTAATGCATTTTTCCCCTCAATTCCTAAGCGAAAACCGACACCTTCGACATAAAAGTAAAATTCAGTATGAGTATTATTAAAATCCATTTTTTCTCTTAATCCATCACATATTTCTTCAGAGTTTGACTCATCTTTGAATTCATATAAAAAGTCAATTACGGATTTCATAAGTGATTTTTCTTCTTTATCAAAAACTAGAACAATAAGATATTTGATAAATCCTTTTAGTTTTTCACTTGTATCAATCTTCTTATAGAAATCATTAGAAATTGCCCGGTGAATAAATGGTCTTTGTGTTTTATCAGTTGCATCTAAAATAATTGACCAAAAAGTTGTATCCTCAATATGTTTTTCAGTAATTGGATATTTGTCTTCACCATTTATTTTTCGAGTAGACAATTTATAAATACACTTATATTTTGCTTCAATTATTGCATCAGCATTTACATATTCTCCGTTAAAATCCAAAAAGAAAAAATTGGAGTTTTCAACAAATTCATTATTTTCAATATATTTCAGAAATAGCTGCCTATAAAGTTTAGCCAAAGTGTATGACTTACCACTACCGGTGTTACCAAAAATACCTATATGGCTTGCAAAAAGACCATTTATGCCAATACTTATTGGCATATTACTTTCAAGAGATAGTTTGCCAATTTGAATGGGAATGTCACCTTTATTAATAAAATTGTGAATTGATTCAAATTCCTTTTTCTCAAGCAAATAACACTCATTATCAATTAGAGGTAACTCTTTTATTCCTCTCTCAAATTTTCCATTTTCTACAAATCCAACGAGACTAACTTTAAGTATCCTGTTAATCTTATTTTTTTCATTTTTATAATCTTTGTCTGTAAAGAATTTATCCTCATTAGTGAACTCTCCTTCAACTTTGGCTATGATATTAATAAACCCCTTTGTTATTTTCACAAACCCTCCAACAGTGACATTTTTAAGTAATTCGCCATCATAGAGTAAATGAGAAGTATTTTTATTCTTATTTACTATGATTTTCACTGATCGACCTTCTATTGAAATTACTCTACCAACTTTGAAGATTGATTCTTTTTTTAAAAAATCATTATTCATTGTTATTGGTTTTATCAAGTATCGTTTGGAAAATTACATTATTCAAAGATTCAAAGTCATATGTCAATTTGACATCACTTCGAGAATATATTTTGATATTACTTTGTTGGATATTTTTAAGATTATCTTGAATTTCAATTTTTGCATCTTCATTAAATGCAAAAATAAAAATTGTCAATGTCGGATTAGACTTTGCCAATCTTATTGTCATTGCTGCAATGTGTTCATCGGCCATTGAAAACCCCATTATAAATAAAACTGAGTTTTCTTTCTCAAGTTCGTTTGAATAAAATCGTAGAAGTTCATAATAATTCAAATCTAATACTGTCTCTTTAAACTTTGCTTTAGTTGGATTTACTACTGGAATTTTATTATAAAGCAACATGAATTCTTTTATTTCTGTTACTTTTATGCCATCAATTAATGATATATCTTCAGCTTTTCCAATTAAAGTGTCAATAGTGTCCGCCATTTCAACTTCAATAAAACTACATTTGTCAGCAATTATTTTTAGTTCTTCTAATGTTTTTAAATTAGAAGAATAAGTGATTTTGGTATCTTCATATTTCCAATTTAAAGAGCCATGAATTTTCAGTAGATTAAAAATTGGGATTTTTGACTCATTATCAAAATGTAAACTCTTTTTTGATAAAAGCTTATTATAATTACTTAAACTAAATGTCGGAGTTAATCTACCTGAAAATCCATCATTATATTCTAATCCTAAATCTTCTAAAGCTTTTTCAACAAATAAATCTATATTAGTTGTAAATAAATTTACTTGTTTATTTAAAATTGTAGAACCTCTTCTTTGAAGAAGTGAGTTAAAAATAGTAAGAAATTTTTTATAATTTGTAAGAGTTGTAGTTTTATCTGCTGACGTACAATCACTAATAACGCAAATGTTATTGTACATTACATCCTTGAAGTACATATTGAATAATGAACCTTTTACGAGGAGTTCAATATCTTCTTCGAGTCCTAATCTCTGAGATATTTCAGTTATATATTTCTCTATATTACCAAGCGTTTTTAAAAATGGACGAGATAAACCTGAGCCAAAAAGGAAGTTAATATTTGCACTCTGGATAACATTCTTAATGTACTTTATTTCTTCATCTTTCATTTTTTTTGTTTTATTAACATGTGAACATTTGCGGAATAATCTATTTAGATAAAATTTCTTCCTTCTCCCCTTCATACCAATACTTTACAATCTCGCCCGAAATAATCAACTGAACTGCTTGTTCGATTATGTCTAGGGGAGCAATAAACCATTCCCGGGGTGTATGACGATTGCCAAGGTTGTCAAATACATCGACGTTTAAACAGGAGCTGCCAAAGAAATTGTGCAACAATAATTCAAGCTTATGGGTATTCATATTAAAGCACTTGTAAGTCATAATAATTCGGACTTCTGCCATTAAATAGGTTGGCTCTTGTGGTGCGTTTTTTATGCGCTCTTCAACCGTTGTTGTAGAGAATCCGATTTTATAAAGGTGCTTTATATCTTTGATTTCTGGTTTATCACTTTTTGATTTCAATATGTAAATGAAACCCGATTCTTTGTCTTCGTCTGTTATTCCAGAAAAATGTTGGTCAAATTGCTCAAGGCTAGTTTCATTTTTTTCTGTAATGACATTGCCATTAGCATATAAAATTTTTTCGACCGAACGTTTCAACATATTTGATTCAGTCCCATTTTCAAATATACACCTTGTTCGTCCATCTGTTCTGACTCTAGTACCATCGGGTCTATAATGGTCATTTTTAGTGATATTTATTTTTTCAAGGTAGAAAAGAACACCATTGTGCAGGTAATAAGCACCTTCTTTTAGATTTCCAAGTTTAAAGTCTATAATGGAGCGATTGCCTTCTTTCAAGTCTTTCTGAACCTCCTTAAATCTTGATTGATAGTTTTCAAAATCAGCACAAGGTTTCCTACGCGCCACAAAATCGGTACTCGCTCTTTCGTCAGGTCGTTGAACCAAATCAAAATCAAACAACCCCATATCATCTTCGTCTAATAAGCCAAGCGGATCCTCGTTTAAAATATCATCAATGGTGAATACTTTTTTTTCTACGGGTACTAATAGCCCGAATTCGTCGTATTGTTCCAGGACCTTTCTTTTTGATTCCGTTTCTCTGAAATCTGACAATCGAGAATACAAGGTATGTTCATTAACTCCATTATTTTCAAGCGGGAGACGCTGATTTTGTTGATAAAAATCAATTATCTCCTGAAACTTACTAACGAGTATATTGTCTTCGTTTCTAACGCTTGCTAAGGGCTTAACGTCCAATAAGCCCAGCGGGTCGTTATCAAAAATATCCTGTAGCTTTTTATCCCTATTCTGCATAAATCAGTCTAATTATTGTTAGCAACTTGATTTTTACGTCTCAACTCTTTCAAAAACAAAATTGCTTCAGCCATTCTGCGCTCGTTAAAGTCGGCAGATTTTATGCTTGGTTCACGATTAAAGGTTTTCATGAATTTTTGAACTTTCTCCGGGTAATAAATCAATGCCTCTTCCACAGTCATTTTGATACGAGAAGTTTCAATGACATCTTGAATCACTTTCAATACTTTCGGTGTTACCGATTTTGAAAGAATTTCATAAGCACGTTGGAATGGATTGACCTGATCTATGAGGTCGATATGAATGTCGTCGATATTTACGAACTGACCAGCCATGCGGATAAACCGTTTGTCTGCCTGGGCTTCGGTACTATCAATAATGTTGGTATTGATATTTACTTTGTTTAATGCACTTGCTTCGTCGTCGGAAAGTTCAGGATAGATAGTTTTGATTACTTTTGGAATCAGCGTATTGATATCATCTTTCGACATATTGTCTGCAATGGCTTTTTTAATGCTGTCATCGTTTTCAATAGCCCTTTTAAGGTCCTTCACATTGATTTGCAAGGTGTTCTTCATAACAGAATCCATCACCACATATTGACGAACTTCTTCTACTTCATCTTCGCTCAGGTTCGGATATTTTTTCTCAATAACCTGTTTGATCAATACTTTATTTATCACTTCAGCATCGATATTGCCGGGTATGGCTGCCAAAATGCTATTGTCTTTTAAAATATTCGCTTTCAAATCGTTTATATCCGATTTGAGAATATCTTTTACCCGTTTGGAACTTGGAGCTTTATAACCTCTCACTAAAATTTCGCCCGGCTTTGCTTTTTCGTCAGGTAAAAAACGAGGTTTGAAATTAAAGTTTGGTGCCAATACCTGCTCCATTAAAAGCGAAGCGGTAATTGCTTTCAGCATATTGTTGACAGCAAATCTTACATCGTCATTTGTAGCATCGGGTTGAGCAATGAGATTCGTAAATTGTGCATGTATTTTATTATCGCTGTCACGGGTGCAACGTCCAATAATCTGAACTATCTCAGTCAATGACCCTCGATAGCCAACAGTCAACGCATATTCGCACCAAGGCCAGTCGAAACCTTCTTTTGCCATTCCCAATGCAATTATCAAATCCATGTCGTCAACGGATTTCATATCTCGCAGATAATTCACTATCAAATCACGTTCACGGGAATTGTCATTTACCAAATCGGCTACTTTAATAGTTTTCCCATCGGTGTGACGTTTCAAATAAATAACCTTAGTTTCAGAATCTACCTTTATCACATCTCCAATAGCATCTAAGATAAAATTTACCTCATCGTATTTTCGTTTGAGTGACTCTCCCGAATTGACATTTGGAATATGTAGTATGGTTTTTTTGTCTGTATCTAGAACATCAAGAATGGCTTCGGTGTAATTTCCCTGATAGAAATTATATCCGATTCCCAATGATTTCAGATAGGTATAACCGTTTAGTTGCTCATAATAAGTATAAGTAACGTTGGTGAATTTTTCTTCGTCCTCGGGCAATAGAACAGGAACGCTATCGCCACGAAAATAGGAGCCGGTCATGGCCACAATGTGAGCCGTAGATTTTTCCATAATCAGGCGCAATAATTCGCCCAACTTGCTATCACCGTCGGCAGAAACATGATGAAATTCGTCAATGGCCAACAGACAATTATCGAATTTTGTTTCTTCCAACTCTTCAAAAGCAAAGCGTAACGTGGCATGGGTACAAATCAGAATTTTTTCGTCATTCTCCATGAAATTACGGAATGCTTGTACTTTACCTTTGCTACCATCATTACCCGGAGTACAAAGGTTGTAGTTGTCGTGTAACTCCCAATTGGCAAAGAAACCATGACTTTTTAGATCCGTAGCACGAAACGAACCACCGATTGATTTTTCCGGAACGGCAACTATTACTTTTTTTAGTCCTTGTTTTATGAGCTTATCCAACGCGATAAACATCAACGCACGCGATTTGCCGGAAGCCGGTGGGGCTTTCAACAATAGATACTGTGCATCTCTTTCTTCAAAGGCTTTCTCCTGCATCTCACGCATACCAAAATGATTGGTTTGTGAGCTTTGCCCTGTTTGGGCGTAGGTAACATTGACTAAATCTGGCATAGTTATTTTTCTGAGTTTTTCGAGATTAATTTTGATACTATAAGTATAAACCCAACGTGTATTATTACATTCAATATATAATTCCAAATAGGACTTTTTCCTAAATCAGGAATTAAGTTTGATGTCCAATAAGCTACTAACATAGTAATTATAAGTATCACTTCCATTGCAACAAGGCCAATTATTGCACCCGTTTTTGAGGTATTTTCTTGAGTGAATGGTACAATTAGGAGAAAGATTGAGATAAGTATGAATAAAAAATTAGAACTTAAAAATGACCAGAATACAGAACGCCTTAATTGGGTCGTCTTTACTGATGATGACGTCGATTTAGTAATTGTGGTATCAGTCAAAATAATGCTTTTCGATTTAATGGAATCAAATAAAGCTATCCCTTTTTCGATATTTTTTGAGGATGTGTCAATAAGTGCTTTAGTAATTAGTTCTGTTATTCTTATGGAATCTTCTCTATTTACTGTTATTGGTGTTCTTTTGATTATATGTGTTGTGTTTGTTTCTATATTTTTATTTTTTAGACATTCACTCCTAAAATTGTTATAAAATGGAATATATTCGGAATAATGTTTACTGTTTTTTATTCTGTTTTCTGTATTATTAAGTTCATCTATTTCGATTGAATCTCCCTTATATGTATTCTTTAACTCATTTATAGTCTGAAGATTAGTTAGCTTATTTGATATATAGATATCATATGTGAAATGAAAAACTAAATCTATGATAACAATAAACGCAATCGTTGATAAGAAAACTGCTGTACGGTGTCCAATTGATTTAGACTTATCGTAAATTATATCGAAAAATGATTTTATTGATTCAAACATAGTTTATTTAGTTTTTCCTTTTTTCCTCTCTGCAAACAATGTCCCTTTTTGTTTTTCCTCTTCAATCATTTGCTCATAGAGTTTAAACAAATATTCCAACCGTTCTTCGTCACTTTCAAACGGGCGACTGCGATAACAACGTTCAACCGCCAAATCGTTAAGTCGGTGGGCTTCACGCAGACCATCCGGCATTTTATCCGGGTCGTAAAGTTGTGCTAAGGTTTTCTCGGAGTGTTTTTCTCGCTCGGCTAAGATGTTATAAACATGTTGTTCTAATTCCTTTTTCTGTTTGTCGGAGATTTGGGGAAAAGGAAAATTGTTATAACATAAAGAAACAGAATAATTAATATCCATTTTTAATCTCCCAGTAACTATGCTTGTCCATACCATGTGTATTTTGGAACTTAGTATTCCAAATATATATAACTGAGCATCATATATTACTTGAGCACGATCAAGAACAACTGTTTTTTCATCTAAAAATCCACACTGTAAATACTCCCTTCGCTCTGAAGTAACTCTAGGAATTATAATTGAAGGAGTATTCAAATGTTTGGTTTCAAAAAACTTATATGGTATTTGCGAAGCTTCTCTTGTTGCTTTCTTTTTACTTGATAAACGAAAGCATATTACTTTTTCAATTCGATCTTTAATAAATGGAGATTTAATTGCGTCAGCATATTTGTCGTCAGTAATCCACAAACACCATCTTTTTAATCCATTTACAAATTCTTCAGCCCCAATCAATTCTTTGATAAATAATATATTGCTTGGTGATTCAGCTATTAAGGTATTTTTATTGTCTTCATTTAGGATTAAATGTCCGCCATCGACAGGACTACTACCTCTTACCATCAATGGTACTTGGCATAATGGTTTATTTCGAGAATATATAATAGTATTTTTGCCACCAATTAAATAAGGTGATATATTATCTACCCTTTTATCAAAATCATTTTCAAAAAGGTGTTTTATTCCTTTATTATTTGAGCCAAGACCAACAATGATACAGATCACTGCTGCATTATCTTTAGCATTATTATTCCATTTAAATGATTTATACGCAAAAACTATATCTAATTTCTTTTCAAAAACATTAGGCCAAAGAATTCCAACTTGCTCCCCTTGGCATATAGAATTTGTAGAAACAAATGCCATTTTATTACTTGTCTCGCTAATATAGTTAGCTCCTTTTATAAACCAACAACTTATGTAATCTAACTTTTTGAATGATTCAGAACCATTAAATGCAATACTCATGTCATCCTTTTGTTCTTCTGATTGCACATGAGAGCCTAAATACGGTGGATTCCCCAAAATATAGATTTCATCCCCTTCATTTTTCGGGCAAACCGTTTCCCAATCAACTCGGCAAGCATTTCCGTTTACAATGTTTCCGGTTTCCTGAAGTGGTAATGCGGGTTTACAGCGACCAAATTCACGCATAAAAGCTTGGTTCATTTGGTGCTCTGCAAGCCAAAGGGAGAGTGTTGCCACTTCGTGTGCAAAGTCATCCAGCTCAATGCCGTAAAAGTTACCGAGGTTTATTTCAGAGAAAGCCAGTGTACCAAGTTCTTTGAAAATAAGCATTTCCAATTTGCGAAGTTCTTTATAGGCAATAATCAGAAAGTTACCACTTCCGCAAGCAGGGTCAAAGATTTTTATTTTCCAAATACGTTGGAGTAATTTATTTAATGCCTGCGTTTTTTGAGACGAAGCATGCTTTATCTCTACAGCCTTCGCAAATTCCTCTTTCAGTTCATCCAAAAACAACGGCTCAATGACCTTCATAATATTGGGCACGGAAGTGTAATGCATGCCCATTCCACCCCGGTGTTCGGGCGTTATTACCGCCTGAATCATCGAACCAAAAATATCTGGGTTTATATCTTGCCATTGAAGAGACAGACCGCAATCAATCAGCATTTGACGGCTTTTGCGGGTGAATACCGGAGCAGCGTGTTGATTTCGAAATAATCCTCCATTTACATACGGAAATGCTTTGAGGTAGGCTGGCAGTTCGACTCCGCTCACTGACTTGCGTGCGGATTGAGGAGTATTCATAACCTCAAATAAGGTATCAAGATATACATTCAAATCGCTTCCGTCTTTTTGGGTATGATAATCAACGGACTTAGTGAAGAGGTCTTTGTCGAAAATTTCTGTATCTTCGGCAAAGTAACAAAACAGTAAGCGTGAAAGAAAGACGTTCAGATTATGAACTTCTTCGTGTGTTATGGTAGGATTATCTTTCTTTATTTCGTCGTACAGCTTTGCCATACGTTCGGCAGCTTTTACGTCGGCAATGTTTTCGGTTTGCAGCTTCGATTTTTCCATACCTGCCCAGGGAAGAAAGAAATCTGTATGTTGTGGAATTTCGAGTATCGGAATATCTAATGATTCATCAGTCTTGGTATCGTAGGAAAGTAATATTTCATAATCAGTAACTACAATAAAACGAGGTGCTTGCTTTGTTACCTTATCGCTTTGCTTTAGATTGTTTAATGCTGCTTGTAAATCTTCATCTACTACGGATTTGAAAAATAGCTTCTTTTTGATAATTACTGTTTCTCCCGAAAACATGGCTGAATCACCCTGCTGCAAACGACTTATAGTTGCTTTGGGTGTACCATAGGCCAATAATAAATCAAATATAAAGCTGTCTTTGTTGAAGGATTCTACAATTTTTTCGAGATTATCGGATATCTGGGCAATGTTCATTTAGGATAGAATAAGATTATAAATTGATAGGTATGTATCAGGAAGATACATACCATATCATATACTACCCACAAAATTACACAATTCATTTCACATTTTAGTAGATTTAGATAAAGAAAATTAAGTTTATTCCTTTTCTAATTTTGAGCGATCAATTAAAGCATATCATCACAGGTTTTCAATCAATTATTATAGATCTATCCCACTTTCAAAATCAATATTCCTCTTCTTCTTTTTCTTTTTACTCGAAAGCGTATTGTCGTTATGCAAATCTTCACTTACTCCACTTACCGCTGAAAATTCAGCATGTTTTTGTTGCATTGGCGATATATAAGTTGCGTTGAAATCGAGCTGTTCTACTTTACTCTTAAGCTCTGATGAATGTTCAAATCGATTCATCGATTCCGCTTCACAAGTTGCATGGAGCGGTTGAACTGCTCTGAATAGCTCTTTATCAAAATTAGCGGACACATCACTTGCTTTGATAGGAATGGCATTAGCACAATCTTTCATTTTGAAAGAGAATCCCTTTATTTCTCCAGATTTACTTTTCCTTACCCAAAGTGAAATGTTTTTGCTCAAAAGCTTTTCTATAAGATCATCAACACTCTTGACAGTAGGCAATGTTTGTATTACTTGATTCCTTATATGTAATTTTTGCGCTGCTTCACTCATTGAGGATAATCTCACAACTGTTCCATCTTTTAAAAGATCGTTTAATGGGGTTGCTTCACCATTAAAATACTTTGTGATGTTGAAAAATGAGAATCCGCGATTATTTGCAATTTCACTTGCCTTTATGATTGCAGCATCTTCTATATCTTTCAATTGAAATGAAATTCCGTATATTCCTCCTGTATTTTGATGAAGAGTTGCATTAACACCAATTTTTTCTAGCTCTATTAGATAATCTTCAAATGACTTGCTATTCTTTAATGCTACAATCGCCTTTGAGGCAATAGCACCCTTTTGTTCATCCATAGACATTGGGCCGGTAGTTACTAAGCCTGAAATAGCAGCATAACGATATTTCTGTGGAAGACGTTCGTCTTTAAAATAAACATTTGCATTAGGGAGACCATACGTAAATTTCAATTTCCCATTCTTATCTGCAAGTGTTCTAACATATAAACCTGCTGCATGAACTTTCTCTAGAAAATCATACTTGCTGCTTGAAGAATTATAGCATAAATCAAGTTGTTGAAGTAACTCTTCTTTATATAAGCTCACAAAAAGATTATTCTTTTCCAGGATACTCCCGACCTCATTGTAAAGCTCCCGTCCAAGCAGCAATTCTAATCCGATATTAGATAATCGATTGTTTAGAACAAACTTTGCATCATCTGAAAGTAATTCTAAGAGTTCTGTTTTGGTAGAAAAGTTCCGTAATCCTTTATCTAAAGCATTTGAAAAATAATATTCTCTTTCCTTTATTTTTGAGAGGCTCTCACTATTAAATTTAGCGTATTCAATCTCTTTAAGATTATACTTCACTTCTAACTCTCTAGATATACTTTGCGATCTACGTCTGCTAGTATTGAAATCACTGATATGTAAACCATCATAATCAACTGTTGTAGATAAAATATGAAGGTGTTTATGCTCCCGATCGTTATGAAGAATAACTGCATAGCAACAGTTACCATATCCCATGCGCTGCATATATTCTTGTCCTATTTGAAGAAATTTTTCTTTGTCCAATTTTTCTCCGGGAGCTAGGTTAAGCGACACCTCAAAGTACTTCTTATAAACCTGTTTGTTCATTTCACCCACTTCTACCATCTCATTATAAAGCTTGTTTATATCATTCTGGTAAAAATTATCATATAGATATTCCCCTTTACTTTCTTCTATTTTTGAGATATTGTAGGAAATCTTTTCGGACAATGTATTATTGTCACCAAATGTAAATGAAATATTTGCTATCATTTTTTTACAATTTCATCAATAATTAATTGGAGTAATTGTTTAAATTCTTCCATCTGTGTATA